>ENA-ORNF01000053-ORNF01000053.1-human-gut-metagenome-genome-assembly--contig:-NODE-53-length-100379-cov-13.835164_pt1 | contig 100379 bp, 77 predicted proteins | sample MGYA00242110_ERZ509012 | MGnify/ENA primary metagenome ERZ509012 (study PRJEB26280, sample SAMEA2338714) | human gut metagenome | biome: human gut; feature: human-associated habitat; material: faeces... | reverse complement strand
AACTAAAAATAAAACAATTATAAACTTTTAACAATCCCTTAACGGGACACTAGTGATTGTTATTATTAAGAATTGGAGATTCCGAAACTATATTATCTTTATTTAAAAGAATTTCTATGTCAGCCTTATCCGAGACTGCTACATTTGGCAAAGCTTTTTGAAGATGCGAAAGGCCAACCGCTTCGAAAGAATTTGTTAATAACAGATTGTCGGTCTTTGACGTCTTTTTTATGATAAGAACATCCTCTATGATTTTTTCGCCAAAGCGATTATCAAAAGATCTCTGACTGATTTGTTCTAAGTCTATTCCTGAAATAATGTTAACAAGATCAGAGATAATATTTGAATTATAGAACGCCACCTTCCTTACGTTCGAGCACCTTCCTACTATCCAAACCATCACACCTCCAATTTTCAAAGAAGACGCACAACTCTGAAGAACATGGCCCATATCTATAGCATATTGAACAACAGTCTTGAATCTATTCTGTCGATTCTTTCTATTTGAACCAATCTCACTATTTGCCACAGTCAACAGATTATATTCAAAACATTCAACTATACCACGATAATTTTGATGATAGTTGAATACATTTATATATGGAGGACTAGTAATTATGACATCTACTTTTCCTTCGTATTTCTCTGCTATTTTTCTGGCGTCAGACCAATTAGCTTCGATATCACACTCGGTTTTAGGAAGAGAGAAAAGTAAGTTCTTCAATGCATTAATATTCTTAACGAGAGAGTCTTTGAGAGACAGTTTTTTATCTTTCTCGCTCATGAACAACGCATTCATTACAAATGGCATTATGTGCGATGGTGTCACAGAATTAGCGTATTTAGCAAAATCTAATAATTCTGCATATGCGACTCTATAATCATCATTTTTTACATACACCATTTTTGTTGGGTCCATATCCCTTATTATTATGCCGAAAAGTGTACGCACTTCCCTAATGACTTGATTTCTTTGCTCAGCTGAAAGTTTGCAATACTCGTAAAATTTGGACATATAGTAAGCACTCGGATTTATCTCAAATCCATAAGAATGACAGCCAAGTCTAGTTGCTTCTAATAAGACCGTTCCACTTCCAGAGAATGGATCCGCTACGACATATCCAGGCTTTGCAAAAACAGAAAGTAAATATTCAATGAGTTCGGGTGTAAATTGGCCTCTCCAGTCAAAAAGATTGGAGCGAGTCTTATTTATCACATCAAGTTTATCTTGTATGAGTTTATATTTTAACATTAAAACTGATTTTTTACAATGGATCACTTACTATTAAATCTTTTATATCACTTGGAGCTTTGTTGTAATCTCGTTGAGAGTCTTCAAGTCAGATTGAACGGTGTTACCGCACCATTTGCTAACAGCGCATGTTGATTTTTCTAATTGATCAGCCAACCTTCTTTTGCTCCACCAGAACAACTTTTATTCTGTTCAAATCTGACATAGTAGAATAATATATTTAATTTTAATTCAAATATATTAAATTTGAATTAGAATCAATTATAAAGTTCAATAAATCTTGCTTTTTGGATAGCAAATCAAGCATATGATTAATGGTTTATACCGCATAAATAAACTATACTTAAATCACTCTATGCGCCAATTCAGTGAAGATGACTTCTCATCTTCTTACTTTGACAATGATTTACCTAATTCACCGATAGAGTGTACTGTATAGCGTTTTCGTACAACTCGCCGTTTGGCAATCTGATTTTCAGAGTGGTGATTGTTTTGGCAATGAGCAAAACCATGTCAACACTCATTCCGATTTCCATCACTCGAAGTATATACACCAACGCTTTGTATACCATGTATGCTACGAAACTGATACAGATATGTGCTTCGATGCGTTTGGGCGTAAAGTGTAACATTGGCCTCATTTCCAGATTTGACTTCCCGTTGCGTGTTGTACAGTCTGTCCATGTAGCGATAAATATAGTAAAGTTGGACGTCCTCATCAAAGTATGATTTCAGATATTCCGTGGTTGGGACTTTACTCATAGGCTAGCAGACTCACGCAATCGCCAGGTGGCGGATGATGTCATCTCTGATCACATTGAGCCCAAGCCTGTCATAGACGTGCCCGATGATGACTAATAGTGCATTCTGCAGAGTTCGCTCAATCATGGATGTCGTTCGGCATATCTCCTCAATGGCTTTCTCAGACTCTTCAAAGTCGAGCTTTTACTGACCGTCGTAATAATCTCCAACGCTGATATTTTACCTCAAGCGCCGCTATTTCTTCTGAAGTGGAAACTACGCCGTTCGTAGTCAGTTCCTTGACCAGCCTGAACTTTTGTCGACGACTACCACTGGCCGTACCTGATTTATTGAGTCTTTTGCGTAGAACCATACCTGCAAAGGTATGCAAAAGTGATGCGATTTAGCCATTTTTTTGTATATTATTGATAATCAAGGCCAAAATGGTATCAGATTTATGACTGTTAAAGTACAGCAAGAGGTCGTAAGCAGTTCAGACGGCGTCCTGGAAATTCCACAGTACGGGACCAAGCACTCGCTGAACATTTCAGTCACAGCCGGCATTGTCCTCTGGCACTTCCGCCTCACCGCCGGCATATAGCACAACCGTTATTTCTCGATCGTAAGCAGCGTCACGGTGCCGTCCATCGTTGACGCAAGGACAGTCATCCGTTTCTTGTCGGAAGACACCTTCAGCGGATTCACCAATGCCACTGAGACCTTGTGCGCCCACAGGAATTCGCCCGTCGCAGCGTCCAGAGCCACGATATTGCCCTTGTCCGACGGAATCAGCAGCACCCCGTCTTTTTCCGTCAATGCAGAGGTCCCGATATCGTATCCGAGACTGTCCGCCACCTCCCAGAGCTTGTTGCCGGACGAAATTTCGCCGCCGTCTGCAGGGGCCGGAACATCGGAGCGGAACGCATAGGCCTTGCCGAACATCACTTTGGAGAACACGGTCTTTCCGTCCTCACTTCCACAGAGCGCATCCCTGCCGCCATCTACATTGAAAAGACATTTGCCGGTAGCGGCATCTATAGCATAGATCTTCCTGTCAGGCACGGCTACGAATATGCGTCCCGAACCATAGACAGGCACACAATGCGCAGGAGAATACATCCTGGAAGGCTTTTTCACCGTCCACTTCCACTGTTCCCTGCCGGTACGCGGATCCAGAGAATAAAGCGTCCTTCCCCAAGTGCCGAAAACCACCCTCTCATCATCACAATAAGGCGTGGAAATGGCATGCCCCTCAACCGGAGAATAAGTCCACACCGCACTTCCGTCTTTCAGGGACAATGCCCTGAACTTGTGGTCAGAGCCGCCGATGTACACCAGACCATCCATGATGACTGGAGAAGACAGCACCGACTTCTCAGTATGATATTTCCATTTCACAGAGCCGTCTGAGGCATTCAGAGCATAGACATTGCCGTCGGTACATCCGAAGACCAATGTCTTTCCGCTTATCGCGGGAGTCGAATATATCTTTCCGTCGAACTGCCTTGACCAGATTTCAGAGCCGTCCTTCAGGGATATGCACTTGACTACACCACAGGCAAGCGGGAAATATGCCCGGCCTCCACGTACAGCAAAACCCGCCACTATATTGGCCTCGAAAGAACGCTTCCAGTTCTCCTTGACCTGTGGATAGCGCACGTTCACGTCATAGCGCATCCACGGATAATCTTCTGGCAGACCGTCATTGTCATACTTCACACTGTCATGAGGGGCATTTCCCGAAAAATGATACCTGTACCACGGAGCAAATTCCACCGCAGTATCTCCATAGATCCGCCTTTCGGAAAAACTGATATTGTCCCCGTTGATCCGGACAATGTTATATCCCGGCACAGCCCCTGCTGACAATGACGAGCGGCACAGCACCGCAGGAATTCCCTGATAGTTCTTCACCACATTCCTGTGCCAATGTCCTCCGACACAGAACCGCACCCCGAGACGCTTTAGCTGCTTGGTGACATCGAAATAATTCAGGACCGACGAATCCATCGGATAATGATTTATGAAAATGCTCCTGCCCTCATTTTCAAGAGAGCCGAGCCACTCCATAGTCTCCTTCGGAACAAGTCCCGGAGCCATGCGCATATCCGGACCGCTGTTGCAGCCTATAAAACGCCATCCCTTCTTGGCGAACGAAAAGTGCTCATAGCCAAACACTTTCAGGAAAGTATTGCAGCCGCTTTCAGACCAGTTTGCATCATGATTGCCCTGCACAACAAAATATGGGACACGAAGCGTATCCATCATACTCTTGGCTATACCGATTTCCTCATCTGTTCCGAAATCCGTGATATCACCTCCGAAAAGCACGAAGTCCAGAGAGTCCGATTTGTTAATATCTCTCAGGCACGCGCTGAGGTCCTCTATCGCACTGGTATGTGTCGCAAGATGAGTGTCAGTGACAAATGCGAATCTGAGGACACTGTCCCTGTCAGAAAAAGCAGATGCCCGCGCAACGCCGGAAAGCGCAGCCACGTACATCAGTAGAGTGACGAAAAGTTTTCTCATATTATTTCCATTTCATTGTTTCTGATCCAGCCCTGCCTGCCGTCAGACAGCTCCACATTATTCCAGTCTCCAACAGAATCCAGCACCTTCACCTCCGTTCCCTCATGCAGCACGAACAGGTCCTTGGACGCGTTATCAGAAGGTGAACTCTTCACGGACGATACCGGAGTCATGATCACTGCATTGCTCTGCTTCAGGAACATGCTGCGCTGCCACAGTGCGAAACTGAACGAGGACACCGCCAGGAGGAACACCACAATGGCTCCGTAGAATCCGCTTCTGCGTCCCGCAGCCGAATGGCTCATGAGGAAAACCAGGGCCAATGCCAATGAAACTGCAAAAAACAGCAGCGACAGCACAGCCCACACATTGGAACTGAGCGTATAGCAGAGCTTCCTCGCCCAACTCTTCAGAATGAACTCCGGGACGACATCGATCTTGTCCTTGATTCTGCTTCTGACTATATCCAAGTTATACCTCGCATCGGCGAATGAAGGATTTGCCTTAAGTGTCCTTTCATAATAAAGGACCGCACGGGCATTGTCACCTGACTTGAAATAAGCATTTCCAAGATTGTAATACAGTTCCGGAGAGACCACACCGGCCTTCTCAAGTGTACCCCAAGCCTCTGTACTCTCGCTCCAATTTCCTGAAGCATAAGCATTTGCGCCCTTAGTCCAGAGAGAATCGAGATAAGCCGTCTCCCCAGCCTGCAGACCTGTCTGCAACAAGAGCAGGGAGGCTATGGCCAATGCAGCGGACTTGGCAGCCGACCCGCCTGATGTTCTACGTTTCATGACATAATCGATAGATGAAATGACATCCACAGCTTCTTTATAGTGTGTATTCATGGCTTCGTTTCCGCCATCCGGAGAATACCTCGCAAATTCACATGCATCAAGCAGAGCCACGAAACGGTCCGCAAGTTCAGCGGAAACGCTGCCTGCGACAAGCTGGGACTTGATATTGTCCTTGTTCAGTTCCTCAGCACCCATGTTCAGTTTGTCCGAGATGAAACCGAGCAGCGCCTTGTGCAGTTCCTCGTAGAATGCGGAATACAGATTCTTGCTGAGGAAGCCTTCGGCTGTCTTGAGACGGGACAATGCCATCTTGGTGGCACGCCTGTTACGGCTGCCCACGACATCTGCTCTTCTCGAGGCTATCTTCCTGAAAGCCAGCCATATGACCACAGCACAGAAAAGAATCAACACCAATGCGAACCAATATCCTGCACTGCCCACAAAGAACACGGTCCTGAACTTGTACGAAGGCTCTTTCGTGCGGATATATCTGACATCTTCACCGAGATTCTTCACATCCTTTCTGTCCGGAACCGCCACTTGCATTGACGAACCGGTAGTTTCCGGAGTATCACCCTTCTCGACATTGAAAGGAATAGGGGCGGTAGTCAATGTTTCATATTTGCCGGTCGTCACATTGTAATACGAATACTCTATCGGCTCTATGATGAAGTCACCGTGACTTCTCGGAATGAACGGATATTCAAATGTCTTGCTTCCTGAAGTTCCGCCGCTGTTCGGGGTTGTATTTTCAGAAGACTTGGTATCATAGACCTCCATATCCGGAGGGAAGTTCACCTTAGGAGCCTCGAGAAGCGACACATTGCCGCGTCCTGACACTGTGATAATCAATGAATTGGCTTCGTGTGCCTTAAGTTGAGGCTGATTAAGCTTGGCACTTATGGTGAAGTTGCCGACTCCTCCGCAGAATGAAGCCGGGGCCCCGCCAGGAAGATTCTTGACATTGACCTTTACGGACGAAGTCGCTATGCGCTTCCTTATGGTCGTGGTTCCCGTATCGAAGAAACTGTCGAAAATGCTGCGGGCCGAATTCGATGAAGAGCGCACGTTCACAAGGCAGACAAGTTCGGCCGGGTCAATGACGAGAGTTCCGGTCTGCTGCGGTACGAGTACATATCTGCGGAGTGTCGCGGCATTGTAAAGACGGCCGTCCACATCTTCTCTCTGGAAGTTCACATTGTTCGGAGCATACGTCTCCTTGCTCCAGAAGCCGTTGAATGTAGGGAACTTGGGGCTTTCATATCCTGCAACGTCCACTCTCTGATAGAGCTTGAGTTCAGCATTGATCGGCTCCCCTACCACCACATTGGTCTTGCTCAGGGAAAGTCTCAGGAAAATGTCGGATGAGGACACATCAGAGGACGAAGAACGCTGCGAAGTGCTTGGATGTGAGGCAGATGCAGCCTGATTCGATGAAGATCCGCCGGAAAGCACTTCTATCTGCAGAGGAGCGGATGAAATCATCTCACCTTTTACCTTTGCAGTTGCCTGCGGCAATGTGAACTTGCCGGTCTTCTTCGGCGCGATTATATATGTGTAAGTGAACTGGGATGACGATGTCCTCTTTCCATTGATTATGCTTACGCTGGACGAAGAGCCGCTCTGAGGGCCCCACACCAAGGTAAAATCATCTCCCGGTGCCCAACTGAAATTCCCCGGGCGGCTGCTGCCTTCAATTATGAACGTGACATTGAACTGCTCGTCCGACTCCACGATGTTCGGAGCATCCACCTTGATTTCCGTCTGGGCGAAAGCTGTCAGTGTGATGAGCGCCAACAGCATCGTCAATCCTGTTTTTCTTACGATATCCAACATATTCTTCTCCTGTTACCAGTTCTTTTCCTTCTGTCTCGACTTGAGAGCCTCTGCCTTTTCCTTGTTCACCTTGTCCTGAGTCTCTTTTTCCTTAGCCTGAATGGCCCTCAACATCTGCTGGGCCTGCTGCGGTGAAATCTTCATCTGCTGACCGTCCTGCTGACCGCTCTGATTGTTCTGCTGAGGCTGAGGCTGATTGTTCTGGTCATTCTGATCCTGATTTTTGTCCTTGTTCTGATCCTGGTTCTGGTCACCCTGGCCATTCTGGTCATTCTTGTTCTGCTGATTGTCCTGATTGTCCTGGTTATCCTGACCATTTCCGCCGCCACCGTTCTGCTGATTTTCAAGCATCTTCTTGGCGTAGATATAGTTCTCCTTCGCCTCCAGGTCGCCAGGATTGCGCAGAAGCGACTCCTTGAACGCGGTCACGGCGCCCTGCCAATCCTTCTTGGCAATCGCTATATCCCCGACATTGTAGAAATAATCAGCGGCATTGGCCGAAGACGGAGCCGAATCCTTGATCTTTTCCATCGTCTTGGCCGCCTCATCATAGTTCTCGGTACGGTAGAGCGTATTGGCAAGATTGAAATTTGCAGGAACCGATGTGGAATCCTTCACAAGGGCCTTCCTGTAAGATATATCTGCGGCCTTCCAGTCCCCCTTGCGGAACTTGCGGTTTCCCGCACGCACATCGTGCCTGTCCACCTGGGCGGACATGGTCAATGACAGTGCACACAGCATTGTCATCACCGCAACAATATTTCTAAACCACCTCATAAACAACCTCAATTTTTAGCGAACAGATTTCCGAACACCTTGCGTTCCCCTATCAGCATCTGGACAACCAGCAGCACGAGCGCAATCGCAAAGAAATACATATACTGTTCGTCATATTCTTCGAAAACGATGGAATTGAATTCCTCGTCATTAAGTTTCCTGATATTGTCGATAATCGGATTCAGTCCGAATTCATCATTCCCCGCATGCACATAGGCGCCCTTTCCTGCCTGGGCAACCTGCTTGAGCGTAGCTTCGTCAAGCTTCGTCACCACGATATTCCCATTGGAATCCTTAAGCAGACCGTCCTTCATCGGGATAGGCTGTCCCTGAGAAGAACCGACACCTATCGTATATACGGATATGCCCATCTCAGCCGCCTGCTTCGCTGCCGACAGAGGGTCGTCCTCATGGTTTTCACCGTCTGTGATGACCACTATGGCACGGCTGTTCTCACTCTGGGCACTGAAACTTCTTATGCAAGTGTTGATGGCGTCACCCATGGCAGTTCCCTGGACAGGAACCGACTCCGTGGAGATGTTTCCCAAGAACATTTTCGCCGACACGTAGTCGGTCGTGATAGGAAGCTGGACAAATGATGTCCCGGCGAACAGCACAAGACCGATGCGGTCCCCGTTGAGCTTGTCCACCAGGCGGGATATCGCCAGCTTGGCACGCTCCAGACGATTCGGAGAGTAGTCCTTGGCCAGCATTGAGTTGGACACGTCCAAGGCAATCATCACCTCGGCACCCTTGCTCTTGTGCTCCTTGAGTTTGGCACCTATCTGAGGACGGGCAAGGCCGATGCTGAAGAACAGAAAAGCAAGCGAGAACAAGATTATCCTCGTCCAGCCTTTCGCTCCGGAGTAGGACGGCATAAGGTCCTTCACCAGCTTCTCGTCACCGAACTTTCTTATATTGCGGACACGCCTGTATCTCACCACCCCGTACAGCACCAGGAAAACCGGCACCAACAGGAGGAGAAACAGATACTGTGCTTGTGCAAAATATATCATAACAAATCCTTTCTTTCCGCCCTTTTAAGGCAATCTCTTGATGGCAAAGCACATACAAACCTCAAGCAGCAGGCAGAGCAACGCTGCGAGAGCAAACGGCGTGAACATTTCCTTATATACAGGGAAACTGTCCACCGTAGTTTTTGCCTTCTCCATCTTATTGATTTCACTGTATATTTCGGAGAGCTTGGTATTGTCCGTAGCCCTGAAATACTTTCCGCCGGTAGTCTCTGCAATGTTCCTGAGCAGGTCCTCGTCGATTTCCACCTGCACATCCTGCACCTGCACGCCCCACGGCGTAATCACCGGATATGGAGCCGTACCGTTGGCTCCCACACCTATAGTATATACTCTCACGCCATAGGTCTTGGCTATGTCCGCAGCCATCTGCGGAGTGATTTCTCCGCTGTTGTTTACACCGTCGGTCAGAAGAATCACCACGCGGCTCTTCGCATCTGACGACTGCATCCTCGCCACAGCGGTAGCAAGACCGTTGCCGATGGCAGTACCGTCCTCGATGAGACCGGTTTCTATCTCCTTCATCAGGTTTATCAATGTCGCCCTGTCGGTAGTGAGAGGACACTGCGTATAGCTCTCGCCGGCAAAAACCACGATTCCCATCCTGTCGGACGGCCTCTGCGAGATGAACTCGATGGCAATGTCTTTCGCCGCGCTGATTCTGTCTGGCGTGAAATCCCTGGCCAACATACTGGTAGATACGTCCATAGCAAGGACTATGTCAATGCCTTCCGTGTCGATCTTGTCCATCTTGGTAGAAGAACGCGGTCTGGCAATGGCTATGATTATCATCACAAGAGCCGCAGTACGCAATATGAACGGCACATGCCTGAGCACCGACATTACGGAACGGCCTCCCGCTTTCCAGAATTTCACGTCCGGAACTCTCAGATGAGGACGGCGTCCTGCAAGCTCCAGGTAAATGTAATGGGCTATAAGCAATACCGGAACGAGCAGCAGCCACAGAAGATGAGGATATTCGAAAAACATCACTTGGCCTCCTTTTTGTCTTCGGCACCGGACTCGGAGGATTCTTCTTCCTCATATTTCCAGGTCGAGGTTACGAAACGCACGGCAGTAGGGACAGCCTTGACATTGTCATCGTCTGTAACGGTCATCTTGGCAAACTTGACAAGGTCTGACATAAGGAACAGTCCGCGCGTCTCCTCCATCAGAGGCTGCGATATATCCTTGTCCTTCAGTCCTTCAAAAATTTCCGCAGTGGTCATTTCCATCGCGCCTATACCGAATCTTGCCACTATGTATTCTCTCAGCACGTCTGTTATTCCGCTGTAGAACTGCTTCTGCTTTTCAGGTGCCCAGAGTTTGTTGCCTCTGAACTTGTCCAGTTTCTTGAGCGCCACGATATATGCAGGCTCGCTGGAACCGGTTTCTTCCATACCTTTCTTCCTGTGTATCATATAAAGCGCCACTGCCAATATTATGAGCACCGCAAGCAGCTGTCCGCCAAGCAGATACGGCAGAATTTCCCTGAACGTGACAGGATAGCGCATCTGGGCCTTGATATCGTGAGGCTTGTAGGTCGCCGTGTCCACCGGCATTGTCGTTACATCCAGATGAAGGCCATTGAAGAAAAGCGTATCAGTCTTGCCGTCGGGCAATGTTCTCATGACCGCAATCGGAGGAAGGTCGTACGAGCCTTCGTCAAACGAGGTGATGACAATACTGCCTTCAATGTCCATCTCCGCCTTCTTCTTCCTGAATTTCAGAGTATCGAGGCTCCAGCCTTCCACCACTTCCACGCTGTCACGGATACCCTGTGACAGATCAGGAAGCGCCAGGGCTGTACCTGCCTTGACATTGTCCAGACGGAAACCATATTTCATCTGGTCCGCAATCAGCACGCTGTCCCGCTTCTGCAGAGGCTTCAGGAAAGCGTCTCCTGCAAACACGACACGAGTGCTGTCAGCATCCGCCTTCGCTAAGAAAGAAGGCAAAGCCAAGAGCACCGTCGCCAATACATATATGTATAATCGCTTCAACATAAATTATCGTTTATCAAAGAACGCCATAAGCCCTCTTACATAATCAGAGCCCGTGGATATGTCCACACTGTCTATCTGATAACGCCTGAGGAGTTTCAGCGCCTTGTCATCCGCATTTTTGGTCGCCTGCGCATAAGCCTCGCGCATCTTGCGGCTGGATGTGTTCACCCAGGCGCTTTCCCCGGTCTCCGAGTCCTTGACATTGACAAGTCCCACATCCGGCACCACCCGCTCACGGGGATCATATATCTTGATGACTGACAGGTCGTGCCTGTTCACTGCCACCTTTATGGCATCCTCATAATTAGGATTGCCGTCCGCATCGGTATCCATCATGTCCGACAAGAGAAAAGCCGTGCATTTCTGCTTTATGGCATTGGTCAGAAACCTCAACGCCGCGCTGATGTCCGTACCTGAGGAACTCGGCTCAAGCTCGATGATTTCCCTTATTATATGGAGAAGATGGCTGCGTCCTTTTTTCGGCGGGATGAATTTCTCCACCTTGTCGCTGAAGAACAGGGCGCCGACCTTGTCATTGTTCAGAATCGCCGAAAATGACAGCACGGCGGCAATCTCGGCAATCAAGTCACGCTTGGTGCCTCCGACTGTCCCGAAGAAACCTGAACGGCTTATGTCAATGAGCAGCATCACCGTCATCTCACGCTCCTCCTCAAACACTTTCACGTAAGGGGAACGCAAGCGGGCAGTGACATTCCAGTCCATGTTCCTCACATCGTCACCATATTGATATTCACGCACTTCGCTGAATGCCATACCGCGTCCTTTGAACGCAGAATGGTACTCGCCCGCAAATATCTGATGCGACAGAGCCCTCGTTCTGATTTCTATTTTTCTGACCTTCTTGAGCAGGTCGCTTGCTTTAGAGTCCATTTCTTTCCTCTCCTAAGGAACAATTACTGCATTGAGAACCTGTGATATGATATTCTCAGTGGTAACATTCTCAGCTTCAGCCTCATAAGTCAGACCTATACGATGACGGAGCACCTCGTTGCAGACCGCGCGCACATCCTCAGGAATCACATAGCCTCTTCTCTTTATGAACGCATATGCCTTCGCCGCCATTGACAATGAAATGCTGGCACGCGGAGACGCACCGTATGAAATAAGTCCTGACAGGGCCTTGAGGTTATAGTCCTCAGGTGTTCTGGTGGCATAGACGATATCCACGATGTACTTCTCGATTTTCTCGTCCATATACACGTCACGTACCACCTGTCTTGCCCTTACGATATCCTCCGGCGAAACCACAGGCTGCGCTTTAGGGAACTCTCCGGTATTGTTCATACGGATAATCTGCCTTTCCTCTTCCTTCTTAGGATAGGACACGACCACTTTCAGCATGAATCGGTCCACCTGGGCTTCAGGAAGCGGATATGTACCTTCCTGCTCGATAGGGTTCTGGGTAGCCATGACAAGGAACGGCTCAGGGAGCTTGTAGGTCTCCTCGCCTATCGTGACCTGCCTCTCCTGCATCGCTTCGAGCAATGCTGACTGAACCTTGGCCGGAGAACGGTTGATTTCATCCGCGAGTACGAAATTGGCGAAAACAGGGCCTTTGTGAACTTCGAAACGCTCATTCTTCTGAGAGTAGATAAGAGTACCTATCACGTCCGCAGGAAGAAGGTCAGGGGTAAACTGAATTCGGCTGAACTTGGCGCTGACCGCCTGGGCCAAAGTGTTTATAGCCAATGTCTTGGCCAGACCAGGCACACCTTCGAGAAGGATATGGCCGTTCGCGAGCAGACCTATCAGCAGGTTCTCCACCAGCTGTTTCTGCCCGACAATGACCTTGCCCATTTCCATTGACAACAAATCGACAAAAGAACTTTCACGCTGAATCCTGTCGTTAAGTTCCTTGATATTCACACTATCCATTATATTATTGTTTAATTTTCAACATACCACTATCTTTGTACCATATAAAGAGCACAAAATGAGATATCGCATACGCCTGTCCTACAATGGTTCAGCCTTCTCCGGCTGGCAGATTCAGCCAAACGCCCCTTCCGTTCAGGAATGCCTGCAAAGAGCATTGAAAACGCTCCTGAACGAAAGCATCACGATAACCGGAGCCGGAAGGACTGACACCAAAGTCAATGCAATAAACTATATCGCGCACTTCGACGCGGAATCCTCCCCCGATATCGACACGGACTTTCTGCGCTACAAATTAAATGCCATCTTACCCGCTGAAATCGCCGTGCACGAAGTCTCGGAGGTCAGAGATGACTTCCATTCGAGGTTCGATGCCACGAGCAGGGAGTACAAGTACTTCATACATCGGAAGAAGGACCCGTTCATGTCGGACAGGTCATACCTCTTCACATTGCCCCTGGACCTTGAGGCGATGAACCGCGGGGCGGCGCTGCTTCTGGGCGAACACGATTTCAGCTGCTTCGAAAAAGTCGGCGGAAACAACAAGACGTCCTTCTGCAACATCACCGATGCCAGATGGGAGACCTGGACACCGGACCATGTCAGGATGATGGGGTATCCCTGCATTGACGGAGATTATATCGTCTTTACAGTCCGCGCCGACAGGTTTCTGCGGAATATGGTCAGGGCGATTGTCGGGTCAATGATAGAAATCGGACGCGGGAAACGCTCTCCGGAATGGATAGGAGAACTCGTGGACCACGGAACCCGCTCTGATGCAGGCCAATCCGTTCCGGGCCATGCATTGTTTCTAACAGAGTGCGCCTATCTTGAAAACGACTGAAAAAAAGTTCGGAGAAGGCTGATTCCCTTTAGGAAAATCAATGAAAATTCGTAAATTTGCACTCCTTTAGGTTTAGGCCAAGTCATCAGACTTTAGGCCAAATGACGGAATAATTGACAAAATAAAAAAGTAACAAAATATGTTGTTCAATCTCTTACAGACCGCAGGCTTGGATTCAACCGATTTCTCAGCCGCAGCACAGGCAGCAGCGCAAGCTGTTCCTCATGAAGAAGAAATGCACCTTCTGGAAATGGCCACAAAAGGCGGCTGGCTCATGCTGGTCCTCTTGGCATTGTCCATAATCGCCATCTACATTTTCGGCAAGAAATGGTGGATGATCCATCAGGCAAGCACCATCGACGCGAACTTCATGCGCGATATCCGCGACTATATCCGCGAAGGCAAAATCAAATCAGCGCAGTCCCTTTGTGAGAGGTTCGACTCTCCGGTTGCGAGACTTGTGGAAAAAGGACTGTCCCGTATCGGACGTCCTCTCTCTGACATCCAGACCGCCATCGAGAACACCGGCAACACAGAGGTGGCAAGACTCGAAAAAGGTCTTCCTATCCTCGCCACGATATCCGGCGGCGCGCCAATGATCGGATTCCTCGGAACCGTACTCGGTATGGTCCAGGCATTCTTCAATATGTCCAATGCAGGAAACAACATCGACATCACGCTGCTTTCCAGCGGTATCTATACGGCGATGATCACCACAGTGGGCGGTCTTATCGTCGGCATTCTCGCATACTTCGGATACAACTACCTGACTTCCAACATCTCAGACGTAGTATTCAAGATGGAGAACGCGACCATTGATTTCATGGACCTTCTGCAGGAACCTGAAGGCAACAAAGAATCTTAGAAACATTTACTGATGGCATTCAAAAGACAAACGAAGAGTCTGCATGAAACGGCGATGTCGTCAATGACCGACCTCGTCTTCCTGCTGCTCATCTTCTTTCTCATAACATCCACGCTCGTGAACCCGAACGCGCTCAAGCTCCTCCTGCCGAAAAGCACGGGGCAAGTGTCCGCGAAGGCTACCGTGAGCGTATCCGTAAAGGACTGGAACAACGGCCAGTTCACCTACCACATCAATGGTGACGAGCAGCCTGTTCCGTTCAATGAAGTGGAGGACGATCTCGTAAACCTTCTTCAGAGCGATGAGGATCCGACTTTCTCCATCTACGCTGACGAAAGCGTGCCGGTGAAGGAAATCGTGGCATTGATGAACATAGCCAAGCGTAACCACTACAAAGTCATACTGGCGACGCAGCCTGAATAGTCATGAAAGAATATCGGGAAATACAGAAACGGAGGGAACGTACAGGGACGGTTATTGCAGTAGTCGCCACTGTGCTGTTTCATACCGGCCTGATTGCTTTCGGCAGTTTCAGCGGACTCACATACATTTATCCGCCGCCACCTGAGCAGGTTTTCCTGGTGGACTTCACAGAAGAAGCAGAAAAAGAACCGGTAAGGCAGCACCTGAGAGGGTCAATGCCGCAGTCAGAGACTCCTGACAGGACCAGGCCGGTGGAGCTTGCACAGAGATCCGAGGCGATGGAGAAAGGCACGAAGAACAATCTTGCCGAAGGATCGACGGTGGATGATTTCGGAGACGTGGAGAAATACGAGCCTGAAAGAGAAAAGCCGATAAACAAGAAAGCCCTGTTCAGCGCAGCGAAGAACAAAAACGCGAAGGACACATTGGCAGCGCAGACAGCAGCTAAGGTAAGCGACGCGCTGAAAGCCGGACATGCCCAGGGAAACACCCACACGTCCATAAATTCCAATACGCCGAATGCCGTACTGAAAGGCAGAAAGACAGTGGGAGTCATAGCCAAACCAGAATACAGTGTTCAGGAAGAAGGCATAGTAGTTGTAGATATATGGGTGGACAATTACGGCAAAGTCACCAAAGCTCTTCCGGGAGCACAGGGAACTACCGTAAACAATGCCGACCTCTGGCAGGCAGCCAGAAAAGCGGCGCTGAGCACGCATTTCAATATGGATGCCGAGGCTCCGGCCCTGCAGAAAGGCAAGATCACTTACATATTCAGATTGAAATAAACGAAAACACGGCGCAAGCCGACAATATATTTTTATACCAATGGCGTGAGCCATATAACAATTAAACGCCCGCAGAGGGCAAAATCCAAATGGAAGAAAACAACAAGAGCGGTTTTACCGCAGAGGGAAGAAAGCTGAGACCGAGACGGCCTCGCATTTCTGGAAAGGTCTATTCATCATCAGAAGGACCTGCAGAAAGAAGATCTTACAGTTCTGAGGGAAGAAATTCATCAGGAGAAGAAAGGACCTATGGAAGACGGTCCTACGGCAGCTCCGAAGGACACGGTAGTTACGGCAGAAGCCAGGACAGAAGAAGCAGCTACGGCAGCTCTGACAGAAGGAGCAGTTACGGCCGTCCGTCTGAAGGCCGCAGTTACGGTGATTCTTCAGAGAGAAGAAGCAGCTATGGCAATTCTGACAGAAGAAGTTACGGCAGCCAGGACAGGAGAAGCAGCTACGGACGCCCGTCTGAGGGGCGCGGTTATGGCGATTCTTCAGAGAGAAGAAGCAGCTACGGCCATTCTGACAGAAGCAGCTACGGCAACTCTGACAGAAGAAGTTACGGCAGCCAGGACAGAAAGAGCAGCTACGGACACCCGTCTGAAGGTCGCAGTTATGGTGATTCTTCAGAGAGAAGAAGCAGCTACGGCTCATCCGAGAGAAGTTTCGGCCCGTCAGGCAGAAGTTTCGCTCCATCAGGCAGAAGGGCATTCGGCCCTCGAGACAGCCGTGACAACGGCGCAGGAAGAGGCGGATTCAACAAAGGCGCAAAATTCGGCGGCAGAGGAGATGCTGCACGCACCCCTGCAAGAGGCAATGCCAAGAGAGGCCAGGCCAAACCAAATCCGTACAAATTCAATGACGCTGACGAGAAGAGCATCAATATGATGCTGAGCAGAAAGCCGCAGCTCGACCAGATACAGCTTTCAGACAATGACTACGTAGAGACACCTATCAAGGAAGTGATCCGTCTGAACAAGTTCATTGCAAACTCAGGCATCTGCTCACGTCGTGAAGCAGACCAGTACATACAGGCCGGCGTGGTCACTGTGAACGGAGAAGTCATCTCTGAACTCGGCACCAAGGTCAATGTTCTCACAGACGATATCCGTTTCAACGGTGAAAGAATCCGCGGTGAAGAGAAGGTATATATTGTCATGAACAAACCTAAGGGATATGTCACCACTGCAAGCGATCCTCATGCAGACAAGACCGTCATGGACCTGCTCAAGAACTGCAGCGCAAGAGTATTCCCTGTAGGCCGTCTGGACAAGAGCACGACAGGTGTACTCATGTTCACCAATGACGGAGAAATCGCTGAAAGGCTCACACATCCGTCATACGACAAGAAGAAGATCTATCAGGTCATCCTGGACAAGCCGCTTGAGCAGGAAGACTTCGACAAGATAGTAAACGGCATCACCCTTTCAGATGGAGACATCAAGGCTGACGAGCTCGAATACATTGACGCTGAAGACCATAGAAAGCTCGGCATCGAGATTCACTCGGGAAAGAACCGCATTGTCAGAAGGATTTTCGAATCCTTGGGCTATGATGTGAAGGCTCTCGACCGCGTATATTTCGCAGGCCTTACAAAGAAGGGACTGAAGAAAGGCGAGTGGAGATATCTTTCTGAAGGTGAAGCCAATGTCCTGAAAATGGGCTCATACGTATAAGGTATGAACAAGATTCAGGAACCGGAAGAGCACAGAGCGGGATTTGTCAACATCATCGGTAATCCGAATGTCGGCAAGTCCACTCTTATGAATGCCCTGGTCGGTGAGAAACTGTCCATCGTCACGGCGAAGGCCCAGACTACAAGGCACAGGATCAGGGGCATTGTCAATGGAGAGAACTATCAGATTGTCTATTCCGACACGCCTGGTATTCTCAAGCCGAACTACAGGCTGCAGGAAAATATGATGGACTTCGTGGACACCGCCATCGGTGACGCGGACGTCATATTGTACGTGACCGATGTTGTGGAAAAAGCGGACAAGAACGCTGAATATATCGAAAAGCTGAAGAGGGTGGAATGCCCTGTCATCATCGTGATAAACAAAATCGACGTGAGTGACCAGGAAAAAGTGGTCAAGACCATGTCGGAATGGCAGGAAAGGATACCCGGGGCGCTGATCATCCCTGTTTCAGCAAAAGAGAAATTCAACATTGACAGTGTTCTGAATGCCGTTATTTCACGACTTCCGGTATCGCCGGCCTGGTTCGACAAAGACGCTTTCACGGACAAGAATCTCAGATTCTTCGCTTCTGAAATCATCAGGGAACAGATTCTGGAAAACTACTCTGAGGAGATTCCTTACTGCTGCGAAGTGGAGATCGAACAGTTCAAGGAAGGCGAGGAACGCTATGAAATCAGCGCCGTAATCTATGTGATGAGGGATTCCCAGAAAGGAATCATCATCGGCAAGGGGGGAAGCGCATTGAAACGCACGGGCACGAAGGCAAGAATCGAAATGGAGGATTTCTTCCAGAAAAAGGTCTTCTTGTCAATGTTCGTGAAGGTGGATGAAGGCTGGAGGGAGAACCGTAAAGAACTCAGGAAGTTCGGATACGAAGAATAATTATTTGAAAATCAGACTTTATGAAAGAATTTGACGATGACGAGCTGTCTAAGGACGAGCTGGATGATGATGAGAACTTGAATGAAGAGCCGATTGACGACTCTTCGGCGACTCCATCGGACAAATACGAGAAACTCTTGGGAAGTGACAGCAAGAAATACAAGCTGTCGGGCATGTTCAAGGACTGGTTCCTCGACTACTCTTCCTACGTGATTCTCCAGAGAGCCGTCCCTAATATCGTGGATGGCCTCAAGCCTGTTCAAAGACGTGTTCTGCACGCAATGTACGAACATGATACCGGAGCATACAGCAAAGTAGCCGGAATCGTGGGCGAAGCTATGCATTACCATCCGCACGGAGACGCCTCCATACTTGGAGCTCTCGTCCAGTTGGGACAGAAAGGCTATGCCATAGACTGCCAGGGTAACTGGGGTAACATCCTCACAGGCGACCCTAACGCTGCAGGACGATATATCGAGGCCCGTCTGAGCAAATTCGCGAAGGATGTGATTTTCGACCCGAAGATCACGGAATGGATGACTTCATACGACGGAAGAAACCAGGAACCGGTAGAGCTCCCGGTACGTTTCCCTCTGCTGCTTGCACAGGGCACGGAAGGAATCGCCGTCGGTATGGCATCCAAGATCCTTCCTCATAACTTCAATGAACTGATAGACGCATCCATAGCATATCTCGAAGGCAAACCGTTCGAGCTGCTTCCTGACTTCCCGACAGGAGGATACGCCGACTGTTCCAAATACATGAAGGGAAAGCGCGGAGGCAGCGTCAAGGTAAGGGCGAAAATCGAGAAGATCGACAAGAGCACATTGGCCATCAAGGAGATACCTTACGGAAAGACGACTCACATCCTCGTTGATTCCATCTTGAAGGCGAAGGACAAGGGAAAAATCAAGATCAAGAAGATCGAAGACATGACCACCGCAGAGGCGGACCTTGTCATCCATCTTCCGAATGATGTTTCCCCTGACAAGACCATCGATGCATTGTACGCATTCACGGACTGCGAGACCACGATTGCACCGAACGCCTGCGTCATCAAGGACAACAAGCCTCAGTTCCTGAGCGTGGATGACATCCTCATCTACGACACGGAGCACACAAGGGATCTGCTCCGCCAGCAGCTCGAAATCAAGAAGAATGAGCTCGAGGACAACTGGCATTACACTTCATTGGAAAAGATCTTCTTCGAGAACAAGGTTTACAAACTCCTGGAAGAGGACCAGAAGAGCTGGGAGGCCCAGGTAGGCGACATCTTCTCCAAAATGAAGGAATACCAGGACAAGCTGCTCAGGGAAATCACGAAGGAGGATATCCTCAAACTCGTGGAGAAGCCGGTCCGCAAAATATCCAAATTCGACACGAAAGTCATTGACCAGAAGATACTTGAAATCGAGAAAGAGCTCAAGACTGTCAATGACCAGATCGAACATATCACAGAATACACCATCAAGTTCTTCAAGGGTCTGAAGACCAAATACGGAAAAGATTTCCCGAGAAGGACCGAGATTACCGGATTCGAGACTATCGCCGCCACCAAGGTTGTCAGCAACAATGCCAAGCTTTACGCCAATCTTGCGGAAGGATTCGTGGGAATCGGACTCAAGAAAGACGAGAGCGAATACATCTGCGACTGCTCGGACATGTCTGAGGTCGTAGTTATCAACAAGGAGGGCAAATATTGGATCAAGAAGGTGGTGGAGAAGGACTTCTTCGGCAAGGACCTGCTCTATGTGGGCATTTTCAACCGTGGTGACACACGTACCATCTACAACGTAATCTACAGAGACGGCAAGTCCGACCTGTACTACGCCAAGAGGTTTGCCATCACGAGCATCACCAGAGACAAGGAATACGACATCACTCAGGGCAAGCCTGGTTCCAAGATCGTATGGTTCACAGTAAACCACAACGGCGAGGCTGAGACCGTGAAGATCACGTTCATACCGAGACCGCGACTCAAGAATCTCAATATGGAGTACGATTTCTCCGAGCTTGCGATCAAGGGCAAACTGTCCCGAGGCAATGTCGTGACCAAGAATGCAGTACGCCGCATCACCCAGAAGTCCAAAGGTGTTTCCACAATCGGCGGAAAGGACATCTGGTTCGACCCTGACGTGATGAGGCTCAATGAAGATGGACGTGGAGAGCTGCTCGGACAGTTCAGCGGAGATGACAAGATACTTGCAATCTTCAAGAACGGCACATACTATACGACTTCATACGACCTGAGCAACAGATATCAGGGCGACCTGCTGAGGATCGAGAAATACGACGAGAACAGGACCTACGCTGCTCTCTATTACGACGGCTCGGCCAAACTGTTCTACATCAAGCGATTCTCATTCACATTGAGCGACAATACTCCTGCCCAGTTCATCCCTGAAGGAAGAGGCAACTACCTTGCCGACTTCAGTGCGGACAAGCACCCTCAGTTCAAGGTGTACTTCACCGGAAGACATGAAAACAGAGAGCCAGAAGTATTTGATGCTGAGGAATTTATTGCAAAGAAGGGTATCGCGGCCAAGGGTAACAGATGCCACAGGCTGGATGTGCTCAAGGTGGAGTTCATCGAACCGCTTCACAAGCCGGAAGACGATGAGGAACTTCAGGAAGTGCATGAAGCCATTTCTGCAAATATAGAGGAGGACTCTTCAGACGATTTCTCACCGGAGGCAATGTACCACGAGCCGTCAGACGAGACGGAAAGCCGTGGAGACATAGGCGGAAGCGACAATGCTGACGAGAGCGAAGACGAGCCTAATCTGTTCGACTTGTAGGCCATGATAACTCTGACCGGCTTTATGGGGTGCGGGAAGACCTGCACCGCCCAGGAACTGAACCGCCTAAAGGGGTGGGATTTCATTGACCTGGATAAAGCTGTGGAAAAAGAGGCGGGACGCAGTGTAGGGCAGATTTTCGCGGAAGACGGAGAATCCGGGTTCAGGGCAATCGAAGCAACGGCATTGGCCCGGATCATTTCCGAAAACGGGGTGAAGGTGCTTTCGCTGGGCGGAGGGACATTGACTTCGCCGGAATCCGCCAGACTTGTCCATGACCGGACTTCCTGCATCTATCTGAGGGCGAGTATAGAAACTCTTGTTTACAATCTGACCATGTGGCCGGAGGACAGGCCGATGCTGAAGAACCTGCCTGACCGGGAGACGCTTGTCAGACGGGTTGAGCAACTGATGGCGGAACGTGAACGGATCTATGAGCGTACCGCCCACATAATCATCGACATAGACGGAAAGGAATACGGCGAAATCGCCGAAGAAATCGCAAGAGCGACTGAGAAATCAGGACAATGAAGTGCGAGACGCGGGACAGGTTCAGCTCGTGGCTATATGATGTCTTCCCGCTCGTGAATATCCTTTATACGCAGCTGGAGGGTGGAATTTCCTCTATAATAGTTCTCCACGATGCTGTAGCATACATCTACAGGGTTGCCGTTGCGGATATGCTCGAATGAGTCCGCCATATTGAATGCGATGGCCGACACCTGATGGTAAGGCTGCGATTCCTGAATGAGTTCCAGTTTCAGATGCTGGCCACCCGGACCGACTTTGCGGCCGTTTCCGTCATCATAGACATTCCGGGTAAGGAAAACCGGCGAACTGTTGCCCGGACCGAACGGCTGGAACTGCTTGAGCACCCTGAAGAACTTCGGGGTTATCTGCGAGAAGTTTATTTCCGAATCAACATCGATTACAGGCGTCACCATCTCCTTGGTGATGTGGCTGCTTACGTATCTGTCTATCCTTGAAGCGAATTCCGCAAGATTTTCCTCACGCATCGTCAGGCCTGCCGCATAGATGTGTCCGCCATAGTTCTCGAGCAGGTCCGCGCAGCTGCTGATGGCATCGTAAAGGTCAAAGCCCCTGACACTTCTTGCTGAACCAGTTATGAAACCATTTGACTTGGTGAGCACGAAAGTCGGCTTGTAATATGCTTCGACAAGTCTGGAAGCGACAATGCCCACAACACCCTTGTTCCACTCCGGGCCATAGACGATCACTGCATTTTCAGATGTGCAGCAAGTCCCGTTCTGGACCATATCCAAGGCCTCCTTGGTGATTTCGCGGTCAATGCTCTTCCGCTCGTTGTTATTGTCATTGATCTTCGTGCCGATGCTCATCGCGGTCATATCGTCCTCTGCTGTAAGCAGTTCCACCGCGAGTCGGCCTGATTCCATACGTCCTGCCGCATTGATCCTCGGTCCGATTTTGAATACGATATCGTCTATGGTGATGTGCTCCGGCTCCAAATTCGCCAGACTGATCATGGCCTTGAGCCCCACGCGAGGCTTCTCATTCAGCCATTTCAGTCCGAAATGCGCCAGCACGCGGTTCTCCCCCACCACTGAAACCAGGTCGGAAGCGATACTTACCACCAGCAGGTCCAGCAACGGAAGCAGCGACTCGAACGGAATTCCGCATTTGGCGGAATATGCCTGAACCAGTTTGAAGCCGACACCGCAACCGGAAAGGTCGTCGAAAGGATAATGGCAATCCTCCCTCTTCGGGTCCAGCACCGCCACAGCCGCAGGAATCTCCGATTCCGGAAGATGATGGTCGCAGATGATTATGTCAATGCCATTGGACGCGGCATATTCTACCTTGTCGATAGCCTTGATTCCGCAGTCCAATGTTATGATGAGCCTGAAACCGTTTTCCGCAGCCCAGTCGATACCCTTTTTGGACACGCCATAACCCTCGTCATACCTGTCGGGAATGTAGAAATCCACAGAAGAAGTCAACCTGCGGATAAAAGAATAGACCAATGCCACTGCTGTAGTCCCGTCCACGTCATAGTCTCCATAGACGAGAACCTTCTCATTGCCGGACACTGCCTTTTCAAGACGCTCCACTGCCTTGTCCATATCCTTCATCAGGAACGGGTCATGGATGTCTGACAGGTTCGGTCTGAAAAACGAGCGGGCTTCCTCAAATGTCCGGATGCCCCTGTGGACAAGCAAAGTCGCAAGCACAGGATCCACCCCCAGCTCTGCTGAGAGCTGTTTCACATTCTCCGGATCGGCCGGAGCCCTTAGTCTCCATTCTCTTTCTTTCGGCATAACATACAAAGATACCTTAATTATTTCAATTTTAGAATTAAATATGTAATTTTGTAGATGTCGCGAAATGGCGGAGATCATCCGCAGAGATTGGTTGCGTGACACTTACCGAGAATAAAAAATATTGAAATAAAAGATATGGCAAATTTGGAATTGAGCGAGCAGGAACTCATCAGAAGAGAGTCCCTCGACAAACTCAGAGAGCTTGGAATCGAGCCTTATCCGGCTCCGTTGTACCCTGTAAATGCGACTGCGAAAGTCATTGAGGCTGAATATGATCCGGAGAAAGGAAATTTCCAGGACGTATGTATTGCAGGAAGAATCATGTCCAGGAGAATCATGGGAGCCGCTTCTTTCATGGAGCTTCAGGATTCCACCGGAAGGATACAGGTCTATGTGAAACGTGACGAGATCTGCCCTGGTGAGGACAAGACCATGTACAACACCGTATTCAAGAAACTTCTCGACATCGGCGACGTGGTGGGCATCAAGGGATTCGCATTCCACACGCAGACAGGCCAGCTTACGGTTCACGCCAAGGAGCTCACTCTCCTCAGCAAGTCATTGAAAGTTCTTCCTATCGTGAAGGAGGCTGACGGCAAGGTGCACGACGCGTTCACCGATCCGGAGCTCAGATACAGACAGAGATATGTGGACCTCATCGTAAACCCTCAGGTAAAGGACACTTTCATCAAGAGGGCTAAGATTATCGCTACGATGCGTGAGTATTTCAACAATGCAGGCTGTCTGGAGGTAGAGACCCCGATTCTCCAGTCGATACCTGGCGGCGCTACGGCAAGACCGTTCATCACACATCACAATGCATTGGACATTCCTCTGTATCTGCGTATTGCCAATGAGCTTTATCTGAAGAGACTTATCGTGGGAGGCTATGACGGCGTGTATGAGTTCGCCAAGGATTTCCGCAACGAGGGCATGGACAAGACCCACAACCCTGAGTTTACATGTATGGAAATCTATGTGGCCTACAAGGACTATATCTGGATGATGGAGTTCGTCGAGAACCTTCTCGAAAAGATCGCGATGAACCTCTACGGAAAGACCACAGTAATGAACGAGGGCGTGGAAATCGACTTCAAGGCGCCGTACAAGAAAATCGGCATTCTCGATGCCATCAAGGAATACACCGGTATCGACGTGAAGGGCATGGATGTGGAACAGCTCCGCGAGACCTGCAAGAAACTCAATGTGGAAATCGAGCCGTCCATGGGCGTGGGCAAACTTATCGACGCCATCTTCGGAGAATATTGCGAGAAACATTTCGTGCAGCCTACATTCGTCACGGACTACCCTGTGGAAATGTCACCTCTCACCAAGAGACACAGAAACGACCCGACCCTTACAGAACGTTTCGAGCTGTTCGTATGCGGCCACGAGCTTGCCAATGCATATTCAGAGCTCAATGACCCTATCGACCAGAGGGAGCGTTTCGAGGAGCAGGCCAGGCTCAAGAGCAACGGAGACGACGAGGCAATGTTCATTGACTATGACTTCCTCCGCGCTCTCGAATACGGTATGCCGCCTACATCAGGCTTGGGAATGGGTATCGACCGTCTGACAATGCTCATGACCGGCAACACTACCATCCAGGACGTTCTCTTCTTCCCGCAGATGAGACCTGAGAAGATGCCGAGCAAGAACGAGGCTAACGAACAGGAATAGTCAATGCGGACAGAGACGATAACTTCTGCACAGAATTCTAAAATCAAGATGCTTCTCGCGCTTGGGGAAAAATCTCGTACCCGGCGCGAGAACTCTCTTTTTGTCGTAGAGGGCAGAAAGGAAATCGGGCACTGCCTGGATGCGGGATACAAAGTCAGGACCTTGTTCGCCTGCCAGGAAATCATACCGGAACGCGAATTGGAGAAAATCGCAGAGAGATGCGGTGAGGACTGCACCATTGTCAATGTCCCGGCTCACCTGTACGAGAAAATCGCCTATCGCGGAAGCACTGAGGGCGTGATCGCAGAAGCGGAAATCATTGACAAGTCATTGGGCGACATCAAGTTGCGCGAGAACCCTCTGGTAATCGTGCTGGAGTCGGTGGAGAAGCCGGGCAATCTCGGCGCTGTACTGAGGACGGCTGATGCGGCTGATGCAGATGCAGTAATTGTCTGCGACCCGCTTACAGACTTGTACAATCCGAACCTGATACGTTCGAGTCTGGGTGCCACTTTTACGAGACAAGTCGTGGCGGCATCTTCCGGCGAGACTCTCAAATGGCTGAACGACAACAATATAAAGATATATACAGCACAGCTTCAGGACTCCGAATGGTACTACGATACGGATATGAAATGCGGCACTGCCCTGGTGATGGGAACTGAGCACGAAGGGCTTTCCACTTTCTGGAGAATGCACGCTGACGCCCATGTGAAGATTCCTATGCTCGGCCAGATGGACTCTCTGAATGTGTCGGTTTCTGCAGCAATCCTGATGTTCGAGGCGGTGCGTCAAAGAAATTCCAAATTATGAACAGATTCGGTCTGATTGGCGACCCTATAGCCACGTCCCTGTCTCCTGCATTGTTCGAGGCAGCATATTCGGGAGAGTTTTCCTACGACCTGATCCAGGGCGCTGATTTCGGCAATTCATGGAAGGCTTTTGAGGACAGATACAAAGGAATCAATGTCACGGCTCCGTTCAAGCAGCAGGCTTTCTCTCAGGCTGACATTTTCACTGCCGGCTGCAGGAAAATCGGTGCTGCAAATATCATTGTCAAGACTGATGACGGTATCCTGGCGGACAATTCGGACTTTACAGGGGTCATCCTGAGCATTGCCGAGGCCTATGTTCCGGGGATTGTCAGGGAGTTTTATGAAAGATACGGCATCAAGGCCCATATCAAGATTCACCAGTACGTAAAACAGGCATTGACAATGCTGTTTTCGCGCAAGCCTCAGGCTCTGATCGTGGGCTGCGGCGGGGCAGGCAGGGCTGCGGCTGTGGCTGCGGCTGAGCTTGGATTCGACACGGCACTGATGAACAGGACCGGGGAAAAGGCTCAGAAGATGGCGGACGAGATGCCGGAATACGGCTTCATCGTGGACCAGCTCAGCGATTTCCGCGCTGCCGTGAAAGAATGTGACCTCGTTATCTATACGTTGCCTGTGGCATTGGATGATATTTCTTGTCTTACTGTTGAGGATTTCGAGGGTGAGGACAGATACACTTGGCCGCGTCCTGGAAAGGTCATTCTGGAGGCAAACTACAAGACGCCTTCTTTCCGTGACAGGACATTGGTCAATGCAGCGGGCGCACAATATGTTCCAGGCCTCAGATGGCTGCTGTACCAGGCTCTGACGGGATATTCTGTGCTGACAGGCAAAATGCCTGATCTGGACGCCATGGAATCTGCTGTGATTTCCAGGATGAAAAACCAAGAATAATTGCTAAATTGCAGAACTAATACATATAACTATGTCACTTAACAAAGTAATGCTGATCGGTAACGTGGGAAAAGATCCGGAAGTCCGTTACCTTGAGAACAATCCTGCTCCGCAGGGAACAAATCCGAAAGTCGCACAATTCACTCTGGCCACCACCGAAAGGTTCAGGGACAGGAACGGAGAGGTGCGCGAAAACACTGAATGGCACAACATCGTGGCCTGGAGAGGGCTCGCTGACCTTGCTGAGAAATATATCAGGAAGGGTTCGCAGCTCTATATAGAGGGCCGCATACGTACAAGGTCATGGAACGACCAGGCAGGTGCCAAGCAGTACCGTACAGAAATCGTGGCTGACTCCATTCAGCTGCTCGGTCGCAAGTCTGACAATCCTGCTTCACAGCAGCCGTCCGACAATCATCAGACCGGTTATCAGCCTCAGGGCGGTTACCAGTCACAGGGCGGAGCCGACATGCCTGCCGGATTCGCTCCTCGCCAGGCTTCACAGCCGGCTGCTCCACAGGCTCAGCCTGACTATTCAAGTCCGTCTGACGACCTTCCTTTCTAAGAAATAACAGTAAATTATAAGCAATATGAAACTTGATGTAGTTCTTGGGCTCCAGTGGGGAGACGAGGGCAAAGGTAAAATTGTGGACGTTCTGGCCGGAAGGTATCCTGCCGTAGCAAGATTCCAGGGCGGTCCGAATGCAGGCCATTCACTTCATTTCGATGGCCATAACTTCGTGGTAAGAAGCATTCCTTCAGGTATTTTCAGGGATGGGTCCACGAACATCATAGGAAGCGGTGTGGTACTTGACCCGATTACATTCCGCGAGGAGTGCGGCAACATCGCAAAGCAGGGCATCAATCCTGAGGAGAAGCTCTATATTTCCAAGAAGGCACACCTTATCCTGCCTACACACAGGCTTCTGGATGCGGCTTATGAAGCAGCTGCCGGAAAGGGCAAGATCGGCTCTACATTGAAAGGTATCGGACCTACTTATACCGACAAGATCAGCCGCCACGGTCTGCGTGTCGGCGACATTCTCGCCCCTGACTTCAAGGCAAGGTTCGAGAAACTCAAGGCAAGACATCTCCAGCTTCTCCAGGACCTCAAGTTCGAGTGCGATCCGGACAAGGACGAGGCAGAGTGGATGAGTGCCATCGAATTCCTCAAGAAGTTCAATCTCATTGACTGTGAATACTTTGTAAACGAATGGCTGGATGAGAAGTCTATGTTGGCAGAGGGTGCGCAGGGTTCGCTTCTGGACATTGACTACGGTTCATATCCGTACGTGACATCTTCATCTACGACAATCGGCGGCGTCTGCACAGGTCTTGGTGTGGCCCCTTCAAGAGTGGGCCATGTATATGGTATCTTCAAGGCTTACTGTACACGTGTCGGAAGCGGTCCGTTCCCTACGGAGCTGTTCGACGAGACAGGTGAAAAGATCCGTGAAATCGGCCATGAGTTCGGAGCCGTGACAGGCAGACCACGCAGATGCGGCTGGCTCGACCTCGTAGCATTGAAATATACTGTGATGCTCGACGGCGTTACCGACCTCATCATGATGAAGTCCGACTGCCTCGATTCATTCGAGACCATCAAGGTCTGCACATCCTATATCATTGACGGAAAGGAGACGAATCAGTTCCCGTTCGATACGGAATGCAAAATAACTCCGGTTTACACTGAGTTCAAGGGATGGAACCAGGACCTTACAGGCTGCAGGAAAGAGGAGGAACTTCCTGAGACGTTCAAGGAGTACATCCGCTTTATGGAGAACTACCTGAAGGTGCCTATCAAGATCATCTCTCTCGGACCTGACCGTGAGACTACCATCGAAAGATAGGTTACTTACTCTCGCCCTCACGGGCTCTATAAGCGGTTTTTCGCACTCGCGAAACTTGAGATTCAAAAAAAGCCCGGCTGCTCATCACAGTCGGGCTTAATCATTATGTCAGAACCTTATTAAAGGTCATTCATTTCCTTGAGGTAGTCCTCTTTGCTGCTTACTACGATATCCTGGAATTCCTTCTGGCCTGTGCCGGCTGGAATGAGGTGACCGCAGATGACATTTTCCTTAAGACCTTCGAGGTCATCGACGCGGGCGCGGATAGCTGCCTCGCTGAGCACCTTGGTAGTCTCCTGGAATGATGCGGCAGAGATGAAGCTGTCTGTCTTGAGGGCTGCTCTTGTAATACCCTGGAGCACCTGACTTGCAGTTGCCGGGTGAGCTTCCCTGAAGGCCATAACTTTCAGACCCTGTCTTTCGAGAGAATCATTCTCGTTCTTGAGGTCACGTGCAGAAATGATGTCGCCTACTTTGTAGCGCTGAGAATCTCCGGCTTCCTTGATGTAGTACTTGCCATAGATCTCATCATTGACATCCATAAACTTCCACTTGTCCACAAGCTCCTCAGGCAGGAACTCCGTATCTCCGGATGAAGTGATCTGAACCTTTCTCATCATCTGTCTTACGATGATTTCGAAGTGCTTGTCATTGATCTTCACACCCTGGAGGCGGTACACGGCCTGAACCTCATTGACAATGTACTCCTGAGCCTTTACATGACCGAGGACATTGAGGATGTCGGTAGGTGAAACGCCGCCGTCTGAGAGTCTTGAACCTGCCCTCACGTAGTCGTTCTCCTGAACGAGGATCTGCTTGGACAGAGGAACGAGATATTTCTTCTCGATACCGGACTTGTTCTTGACGAAGATTTCACGGTTACCTCTTGTGATTCTACCCATGCGGACCTCACCGTTGAGCTCGGAAATTGTAGCAGGGCTTGAAGGATTTCTTGCTTCGAACAACTCTGTAACTCGCGGAAGACCTCCGGTAATATCGTTTGACTTGCCGATCGCACGAGGGATCTTCATGATGATGTCGCCGACTTTCACCTGAGTGCCGTCGCTGACAGGGATATGCGCACCTACAGGAAGGTTGTACTGCTTGAGTGTAGCGCCCTTCTCATCAAGAATGAGGATCGAAGGAGTCTTGGTCTTGTCCCTGGACTCGATGATGACCTTGTCCTTGTTGTTAGAGTACTCGTCTGCAGACTCCTCGCGGTATGTCGCACCTGAGTTCATGTTCTCGAAACGTACTGTACCGGCTGTCTCGACGATGGTAATCGCATTGTACGGGTCCCATTCGCAGATAAGATCACCTTTCTGAACCGTATCGCCATCCTTCTTGTACAGAATCGCTCCGTAAGGAACGTCGTATGAAGAGAATGTGATACCTGTGTTCTCATCGATAATCTTGACCTCAGTCATACGGCTGACGACAACTTCCTGTGTCTGACCGTCGTCTGTCACTCTCTGAAGAGTTCTGAGTTCGTCAAATACCAGTTTTCCGTTGTATTTGGACTCGATGGAAGAATCAGCTGCCGTGCTGGATGCAGTACCACCGACGTGGAAGGTACGAAGTGTAAGCTGGGTACCAGGCTCACCGATAGACTGTGCTGCGATAACTCCGACAACCTCACCCTTCTCGACCATTCTGCTGGTAGCAAGGTTACGTCCGTAACACTTTGCGCAGACACCCTTACGGGACTCGCAAGTGAGCACTGAACGGATTTCCACCTGCTCGATAGGGAGAGAGTCAATGAGATTTGCAGTAGCCTCGCGGATTTCTTCACCGGCCTTGATGATAAGTTCACCCGTAATAGGGTTGAAGATATCGTGTACTGACGTACGGCCGAGGATTCTTTCGCCGAGTGACTCGACAACCTCGTCTTTGTTCTTGATGGCTGTAGCAATAAGTCCCCTGAGTGTTCCGCAGTCTTCCTCATTGATGATGACATCGTGAGAAACGTCCACGAGACGACGTGTCAGGTAACCGGCGTCGGCTGTCTTGAGGGCGGTATCGGCAAGACCTTTACGTGCTCCGTGGGTAGAGATGAAGTACTCGAGCACTGTCATACCCTCCTTCAAGTTGGAGACGATAGGGTTTTCGATAATCTCCGCTCCTGCCGCACCGGACTTCTGAGGTTTTGCCATAAGTCCTCGCATACCGCAGAGCTGCTTGATCTGCTGTGTGGAACCACGGGCTCCAGAGTCAAGCATCATGTAAACCGGGTTGAAGCCTTTCTGGTCTGCAGAAATCTGCTTCTCCACGATTCCTGTAAGCTTGTTGTCAATGGAGGTCCAGAGGTCGATAACCTTGTTGTAACGCTCGTTGTTGGTAATGAAACCCATAGCGTAGTTGTTCTTGATATCCTCCACCTGCTTGTAGCCCTCATTGATGAGGTCGTATTTTTCAGGCGGGATGAGGACATCACCAAGGTTGAATGAGATACCTGCACGGAAGGCGCGGTCATAACCGAGGTTCTTGATATCATCGAGGAAACGGGCTGTTCTGGACACGCCTGTATTCTTGATGACCTCAGTAATGATCTTTCTGAGGGCCTTCTTTCCGAGCACGTCATTGACATAAGGAACCTCTACCGGAACGAACTGGTTCACGATGATACGGCCTGCAGTGGTCTTCACCATCTGTGTGCCGGCCTCAGGATGCTGCTTGTCCTTAGGGAGCCTTACATTGATCTCGGCGTGAAGGTCAATGGCTTTCTCGTTGAGAGCCACGATAACTTCCTCCGGACCATAGAAAGACATCTTCTCTCCCTTTGCACCAGGTCTTATCTTAGTGATATAGTAAAGACCGAGCACCATATCCTGTGAAGGCACAGTGATAGGAGTACCGTTGGCAGGATTCAGGATGTTCTGGGAACCGAGCATGAGGAGCTGAGCCTCCATGACCGCAGCGTTGCCGAGCGGCAGGTGGACTGCCATCTGGTCACCGTCGAAGTCCGCATTGAACGCGGTACAAGCGAGAGGGTGGAGCTGGATGGCCTTTCCTTCGATCATTCTCGGCTGGAAAGCCTGAATACCGAGTCTGTGAAGAGTAGGTGCACGGTTAAGGAAAACCGGATGACCTTTCATCACGTTCTCGAGGATATCCCAGATGACTGGTTCCTTTCTATCTACAATTTTCTTTGCAGACTTGACTGTCTTTACAATACCCCTCTCAATCAGCTTCCTGATAATGAACGGTTTATAAAGCTCGGCAGCCATAAATTTAGGGAGACCGCACTCATGCATCTGAAGTTCAGGACCTACGACGATGACTGAACGCGCTGAGTAATCGACACGTTTACCGAGCAAGTTCTGACGGAAACGTCCCTGTTTTCCTTTAAGGCTGTCTGACAGTGACTTGAGAGCCCTGTTGGACTCGCTTTTCACTGCATTTGATTTCTTGGAGTTGTCGAAGAGTGAATCCACAGCCTCCTGAAGCATACGTTTCTCGTTTCGGAGAATGACTTCAGGTGCCTTGATCTCGATAAGTCTCTTCAGACGGTTGTTTCTGATGATGACACGTCTGTAGAGGTCATTGAGATCGGATGTGGCGAAACGGCCACCGTCAAGCGGAACGAGAGGACGGAGATCCGGCGGAATGACCGGAATCACCTTCATGATCATCCACTCAGGGCGGTTGATGCCGTTGGACTCCTCAAACCATTTGACGATGCTGAGGCGCTTGAGCAGCTCCGCTTTCTTGAGCTGGGAATTGGCCAGACGCATCTCTGTACGGAGACTGTCTGCAAGTTCCTTTATGTCAATCTCCTTCAGCAAGTCATAGATACCCTCTGCACCCATCTTGGCAACGAACTTTGCAGGATCGTCGTCAGGAAGGTTGTAGTTGTCAGGGTACTGGTCGAGAACTGCCAGATACTCGTCCTCGGAAAGAAGTTCGAGTTTCTGCCTGTCTGTCTGTCCAGGACGGATGACAATGTACTTCTCGTAGTAGATTACCGCCTCGAGTTTCTTGGCAGGAACGCCGAGAACTGCGGAAATCTTGTTCGGAGCTGACTTGAAGTACCAGATATGGGCAACAGGGACAGTAAGTGAAATGTGTCCCATTCTCTCCCTGCGCACCTTCTTTTCTGTAACTTCCACACCGCAACGGTCGCAGACGATACCACGGTACCTGATGCGCTTGTACTTACCGCAATAGCACTCGTAGTCCTTGGTAGGTCCGAAAATCTTCTCACAGAAAAGGCCATCTCTCTCAGGCTTGTACGTCCTGTAGTTCACAGTCTCAGGCTTGAGGACCTCTCCGTGGGACCTGTCAATGATGTCCTCCGGAGAAGCAAGCGAAATGCTGATTTTCTGGAAATTGCTCCTTACCTTGTTATCTTTGTTATTGAAAATAGGCATAATATATCAAATCAAAATTGACTGTTACTATTCAAGAGTCACTTTAAGTCCGAGACCTCTGAGCTCGTGCAGGAGCACATTCAGAGATTCAGGAATACCTGGAGTAGGCATCGGCTCACCCTTGACGATGGCTTCATAAGTCTTGGACCTTCCGGTCACGTCATCAGACTTGACAGTAAGGATTTCCTGGAGAGCGTTTGCCGCACCGAATGCCTCGAGTGCCCAAACCTCCATTTCTCCAAATCTCTGACCACCGAACTGAGCTTTACCGCCCAAAGGCTGCTGAGTAATGAGAGAATAAGGACCGATAGACCTTGCGTGCATCTTGTCATCAACCATGTGACCGAGCTTGATCATATAGATGATACCTACAGTTGCATACTGGTCGAACCATTCACCGGTACCGCCGTCTCTCAGATGAGTACTTCCGTACTTAGGAAGACCTGCCTTGTCAGTATATGCGCAAATCTCATCAAGACTTGCACCGTCGAAAATAGGGGTGCTGAACTTGAGACCAAGTCTTTCACCTGCCCATCCCAAAACAGTTTCATAAATCTGACCGAGGTTCATTCGGGAAGGCACACCGAGAGGGTTCAGGACAATGTCCACCGGAGTACCGTCCTCAAGGAACGGCATGTCCTCCTCTCTTACGATCTTGGCAACAATACCCTTGTTACCGTGACGTCCTGCCATCTTGTCACCGACAGTGATCTTTCTCTTCTTGGCGATATATACTTTCGCAAGCTGCATAACGCCGTTTCCGAGTTCGTCACCGACCTTGACCTTGTCCTGGATCCTCTTGTTTGCTGCGAGAGCCTCTTTATAGGCGATGCAGTAATTGTTGATGAGGTCACGGATCATGAGGTTGGTCCTGTCGTCGTCAGTCCATCTGTTTGAATTAATATTTTCGAAGTCAATGGTCCTGAGCTGGGAAGCAGTGATTTCTCTGCCCTCAGGAATGATCTCAACGCCATAAAGGTCGCTGATTCCCACACTCTTCTTGCCTTCTGCCAATGCAACGAGCTTGTCGAAGAACTTGGCGTACAAAGACTCGGCTTTCTTGGTGAAATCTTCCTCGATGCTCTCAAGTTTTGCTCTCTGCTCAGCCTTGGCGCCCTTGCGGTTACCCTCTTTGGCAGCCTTTGAGTAAAGAGCGGTCTTGATGACAGTACCGCTGAGTGACGGATTGGCCTTGAGTGAAGCATCCTTCACGTCACCTGCCTTGTCACCGAAGATTGCACGGAGGAGTTTCTCCTCTGGAGAAGGATCGCTCTCTCCCTTAGGAGTAATCTTGCCGACCATAATGTCACCCGGCTCGATATGGGCACCTACGCGGACAATACCGTTGTCATCAAGATTTTTGGTAGCGTCCTCGCTGACATTAGGAATATCGAATGTGAGTTCCTCCATACCACGCTTGGTTTCCCTGACTTCAGTAAGGTACTCGTCCACGTGAACTGATGTGAGGATATCCCATCTGACCATTTTCTCTGAAAGAACGATAGCGTCCTCATAGTTGTAACCCTTCCAAGGCATGAACGCAACCATAAGGTTACGGCCGAGTGCGAGTTCACCGTTCTGGGTAGCATATCCTTCTGTCATCACCTGACCTGCAACTACCTTGTCGCCTTTCTTCACAATCGGTTTCAGGCAGATAGTTGTATTCTGGTTTGTCTTTCTATATATAGGAAGATGGTAAACAGTGATGTCCGGAGAGAAGCTTACGAATTTCTCGTCCTCTGTGCGGTCATACTTGACGTGGATTTCATTTGCGTCCACATATACGACTTCACCGCTTCTTTCTGCCATCACCTGTGTTCTGGAGTCGATGCAGACCCTCTCTTCAAGACCGGTTCCCACGATAGGAGCCTGAGGCTTGAGAAGCGGAACTGCCTGACGCATCATGTTCGCTCCCATCAATGCACGGTGAGCGTCATCGTGCTCAAGGAACGGAATGAGGGATGCAGCCACAGAAGCCATCTGGTTAGGCGCAACGTCCATATAGTCAACCTCTTCTTTGGAGACTACAGGGAAGTCAGCCTCGAGACGGCACTGGATTCTGTCCTCTTCGATGGTTCCGTCATCATCCATCTTCACATTGGCAAGAGAAACGAGTTTGTCTTCCTCTTCCTCTGCGCTCATAAACTTCCAGCCGTCATCGGAAAGATTTACCTTTCCGTTCTCGACCTTACGGTAAGGAGTCTCGATGAATCCCAGGTCATCAATCTTCGCATAGACGCAAAGAGATGAGATAAGACCGATGTTCGGACCTTCCGGAGACTCGATAGGACAAAGTCTTCCGTAATGAGTATAGTGCACGTCTCGAACCTCGAAACCTGCCCTGTCTCTGGAAAGACCGCCAGGACCCAATGCAGAAAGACGACGCTTGTGTGTAACTTCAGCAAGCGGGTTCGTCTGGTCCATGAACTGGGACATCTGGCTTGTACCGAAGAATGAATTGATTACCGAAGACAATGTCTTGGAATTGATGAGGTCAGTAGGGCTGAACTGCTCACTGTCCCTTACGTTCATTCTTTCGCGGATAGTCCTTGACATTCTTGAGAGACCTACGCTGAACTGGTTAGCCAACTGCTCACCTACTGTTCTTACACGTCTGTTGCTCAAGTGGTCGATATCGTCAACCGTAGCCTTGGAGTTAATAAGCTGAATGAGATACTTGATGATCTCGGTAATATCCTGATTTGTGAGAACACGGAGTTCAGGATCAGTGTCGAGGCCGAGTTTCTTGTTAAGACGATAACGGCCGACGATACCCAAATCGTATCTCTTTTCGGAGAAGAACAACTTGTCGATCACGTCTCTCGCGGTTGCCTCATCAGGTGGTTCTGAATTACGCAACTGCTTGTAGATGTAATTGACAGCTTCTTTTTCCGTATTTGTCGGGTCCTTCTGCAGGGTGTTGAATATGATGGCATACTCACTGTCGCTGGCCTCATCCTTCTGGAGAAGCACAGTCTTCACCTCTGCATCGGTAAGTTTCTGAATTGTCTCATCGTTGATGACTTCACATCTCTCGACAACCGGAGTTGTACGCTCGATAGGGATAACCTCACCGGTATCCTCATCAACGAAGTCCTCGTTCCAGGTCTTGAGAACCTTTGCGGCGAGCTTTCTGCCCTCATTTGCCTTCAGATTCTCAGGAGTAGCCTCAATCTCTTCAGCCAGGCCGAAAATGTTTATGATATCCTTGTCCGCATCGAAACCGATAGCACGGAGGAGTGTCGTTACAGGCAACTTCTTCTTACGGTCGATGTAGGCATACATCACATTGTTGATGTCCGTGGCGAACTCGATCCATGAACCCTTGAACGGAATGATACGGGCTGAATAAAGCTTGGTACCGTTTGCGTGGAGGGTCTGATCAAAGAACACACCAGGAGACCTGTGCAGCTGTGAAACGATGACACGCTCTGATCCATTGATGACGAAGGTTCCGCCAGGAGTCATGTACGGGATGTCACCCAGATAAACGTCCTGAACTTTTGTATCGAAATCCTCGTGTTCGAGATCACTGCAAGAAAGGCGGAGTTTTGCCTTAAGAGGCACGTTGTACGTGAGACCTCTCTCAAGACACTCTTCAATCGAGTACTTAGGAGGATCAATGAAATAATCTATAAACTCGAGCTTATAGTTGTTCCTCGTATCTTCGATTGGAAATATTTCCTGGAATACTTGGTAAAGACCTTCGTTTTTTCTGTTCTCAGGGGTGGTGTCAAGCTGGAAAAAATCCTTGAATGATTTCAGCTGCACCTCAAGCAGATCCGGATAATCCAGGATTTTTGATGTGGCGAAATTTATTCGTTTATTGGTAGTCTTATTTGACATATTCTGCCTTTGAAATGAGAAAAACTTAAATACGACAAAAAGGTTTAGAGCCTATAATCCGACTCTAAACCTGATTTCGTTCCCAACCAGGGGAGAAGCGAAGTTATTTAACCTCAACTTCTGCACCAGCTTCCTCGAGAGTAGATTTGATCTGCTCTGCTTCTGCCTTGGATACTTTCTCTTTCAAAGTTGCACCTGGAGCCTTGTCAACAAGTTCCTTTGCCTCTTTAAGACCGAGGCTGAGGAGATCCTTAACGGCTTTGATAACGTTAAGTTTAGCGTCACCAGCTGACTTGAGGATAACGTCGAACTCTGTCTGCTCTGCTGGAGCTGCCTCTGCGGCTGCTGCAGGACCTGCAACTGCAACTGCAGCTGCTGCAGGCTCGATACCATACTCTTCCTTGAGAACTTTAGCAAGTTCCTGAACGTCTTTTACAGAAAGGTTAACCAACTCTTCTGCGAGTGCTTTTACGTCTGCCATAATTAATGTAGATATTTAAAATTGTTAATATTATTTCTCTTCTTTTTCTGAAAGTGTCTTGACGATTCCTGCAAGTTTTCCGCCTGCTGACTCGAGAGCAGAAATAACGTTGCGTGCAGGAGACTGGAGAAGACCGATGATGTCTCCGAGGAGTTCCTCTTTAGACTTGATAGCTGCGAGTTCGTCAAGCTTGTCTGCACCTACGAATGCGCACTCCTGAACATAAGCGCCTTTGAGAACTGGTTTCTCAAGACCGCTCTTCTGAAGCTTCTTGATAAGCTTTGCAGGAGCATTTGCAACCTCAGTGTACATGATTGCGGTATTGCCTACGAGAGTCGGGATAAGGAGATTCATCTCTTCATTGCCGAGCTCATTGAGTACGTGAGTGAACAATGTGTTCTTCACAACTGTAAGCTTGATACCTGCCTCAAAGCAAGCACGACGAAGTTTTGTTGTATCTTCAGCATTCAGACCTGCGATATCTGTAACATAGAAGTTCGGGGTCTCTTTGATCTGTGCTGAGATAGATTCAATTATCTGGGCTTTTAATTCTTTTCTCATAACATTGAATATTTATTATTCAGCACTGAATGCTTTAACATCGAGTTTGATACCAGGGCTCATAGTAGTGCAGATAGCTGCGCTCTTGAGATATGTTCCCTTAAGTGTCTGCGGTTTCAATTTGAGGATCGCTGACATCACTACCTTAGCGTTGTCATAAATCTGCTCAGGGGTGAAAGAAGCTTTTCCGATAGCGGTGTGGATGATACCGGACTTGTCAACCTTGAAATCGATCTTACCTGCCTTAACCTCTTTCACAGCGCTGCCGACAGCCATTGTAACTGTGCCAGTCTTAGGGTTCGGCATGAGGCCTCTTGGACCGAGGATACGACCGATGACACCGACTTTAGCCATAACTGATGGAGTACAGATGATGACATCAACATCAGTCCAACCGCCTTTGATCTTCTCGATATACTCGTCGAGACCAACATAGTCTGCACCAGCCTCTTTAGCCTCAGCCTCCTTGTCAGGAGTACAAAGAACGAGAACTCTTGTGACTTTACCGGTTCCGTGAGGAAGTGTAACGACGCCACGGATCATCTGGTTTGCCTTACGAGGGTCAACGCCCAAATTTGCGATAAGCTCTACTGAAGCATCGAATTTCGTGAAGGTGATTTCCTTAAGAAGACCACACGCTTCAGAAAGGCCATACTGCTTTGTCTGGTCAACTTTGGCCAGCGCAGCTGTCATATTTTTTGAAAGTTTACTCATGATGCGCGTGATTATTTAACATCATCAGGGAAAGTTCCTGAAATTCTGATACCCATACTTCTTGCTGTACCTGCGACCATCTTCATAGCTGACTTGAGGGTGAAAGCATTCATATCTGCCATCTTGCCTTCTGCTATGGTTTTTACCTGATCCCAAGTAATGCTTGCAACCTTCTGTCTGTTAGGTTCGCCTGAACCCTTCTGAATTTTCGCAGCCTCTTTGAGGGAAACAGCAACTGGCGGCTGTTTTACAACGAAAGTGAAAGACTTGTCTGAAAATACGGTGATTACTACTGGAAGCACTTTACCTGCAGACGCCTGAGTGGCTGCATTGAACTGCTTGCAGAAGTCCATAATGTTCAGTCCTTTCGAACCGAGAGCCGGTCCTACAGGAGGCGCAGGATTCGCTGCTCCACCTTTGATCTGGAGCTTAATGAATCCAGTTACTTCTTTTGCCATAACTTGTTATTCTTTAGTTACTTGATTAAAGTTGAGCTCGAGCAGAGTCTTTCTGCCGAAGATCATAACTATTACCTTTATTTTGCTTCTGTCAACCGCAATCTCATCGACTGTTCCATCGAAGCCGCTGAATGGTCCGTCAGTAATCTTGACTGAATCGCCAACCTGATAATCCACTTCTGTATCAGCTACAGTTTCGGTCTGCTCGTCCTGCTGTCCAAGAAGCCTCTTGACTTCATCCGGATGCAGAGGCACTGCAACTTTCTCGCTCTGGTTTTTGCTGTCCTTCTCGGAGAGGAAACCTGCGAGACCAGGTATGACGTGACTGCGGATAAGGTAATCGGAATCCTTGCCAAGTTCTGCCTCGATAAACACATAGCCAGGGAAAAGGATTTTCTCGGTAGCTACGCGCTTGCCGTTCTTCACGGTATATTTTTTCTCAAGGGGAACAAGGACCTGCGAAATCTCTTTCTGCAAATCTACGCTCCTCTCGATCTCTTTGTCGAGGTACTCTTTGACTTTCTTCTCTTTGCTTCCTGCAGTCCTAAGGACGTACCATTTTTTCTCGCCCATGGTAATGAATAAAATTACAACGTGTAAATTGCTGTCATCAGATACTGGAAAATGTAGTCAATGACGAACAGTACAGCCGCGATGATGACAGTAGCGACCATAACAAGGAGAGCAGAACTCTGAAGTTTTGCCCAGGTCGGCCATGTCACCTTCTTGGTGAGTTCCTCATACGACTCTTTCAGATAGTTAATGAACTTACTCATCTTTTCTTTTAATGGACACCACTTGTTGGAAGCAGATGCGGTGTCAGTTAAACATTACCAAATCGTAACCTTTGATATTAGCAGGGGCAGAGAGATTCGAACTCCCATCAATGGTTTTGGAGACCACTATACTAGCCCTTATACTATGCCCCTGTAAATGGGTGCCGGATGTCCGGCACCACTTGTATTGTCTTATCGAAAATTAGTCGATAATCTTTGTAACCTGGCCTGCGCCGACTGTACGACCGCCCTCACGGATTGCGAAACGAAGACCTTCGTTAAGTGCAACTGGAGTGATGAGTTTTACAGTGATCTCAACGTTATCGCCTGGCATAACCATCTCAGTTCCCTCTGGAAGAGTGATCTCACCTGTCACGTCAAGTGTACGGATGAAGAACTGTGGACGATAGTGGTTGTGGAACGGAGTGTGACGGCCACCTTCCTCTTTCTTGAGGACGTAGATCTGAGCCTTGAAGTCAGTGTGAGGAGTGATTGAGCCTGGTTTAGCAACAACCTCACCTCTCTTGACGTCCTTCTTGTCGATACCACGGAGAAGAAGACCAACGTTGTCTCCAGCCTCGCCCTGATCGAGAAGTTTACGGAACATCTCAACACCTGTTACAGTTGTAGATCTTGGAGCGTCACCGAAACCTACGAGCTCTACCGGGTCGTTAACGTGGATAGTACCTGTCTCGATACGGCCGGTAACTACAGTACCACGACCTGTGATAGAGAAGATATCCTCGATAGGCATAAGGAATGGTTTCTCGTTCTCACGAACTGGGATAGGAATGTATGTATCAACAGCATCCATAAGCTCCATAACCTTCTCCTCCCACTTAGGGTCTCCGTTAAGAGCACCGAGTGCAGAACCACGGATGATAGGGCAATCCTCATCGAAACCGTAGAATTTGAGGAGGTCTCTGATTTCCATCTCGACGAGGTCGAGCATCTCAGGATCGTCAACAAGGTCAACCTTGTTCATGAATACAACGATCTTAGGTACGTTCACCTGACGAGCGAGAAGGATGTGCTCACGAGTCTGAGGCATAGGACCGTCAGTAGCAGCAACAACGAGGATAGCACCGTCCATCTGAGCAGCACCGGTAACCATGTTCTTCACATAGTCAGCGTGACCCGGACAGTCAACGTGTGCATAGTGACGATTTGCTGTTTCATACTCGATGTGTGAAGAGTTGATGGTAATACCACGCTCTTTCTCCTCTGGAGCATTGTCGATCTGATCGAAAGACTTGACTTCGTCAGCTTTTGTAAAACCTTTCTCAACAAGCACCTTGGAAATGGCAGCTGTCAAGGTAGTTTTACCGTGGTCAACGTGGCCAATTGTACCAATGTTGACATGCGGCTTGGTTCTTACGAATGTTTCTTTTGCCATAATATTATGTTTTTAATATGTTATTGCTATGAATAAACACGTATAGAGCCGGTGATGGGAATTGAACTCATGACCTCATCCTTACCAAGGATGCGCTCTACCCCTGAGCTACACCGGCGACACTTTTCGAAAAAATTGAGCGGAAAACGAGGTTCGAACTCGCGACCCTCAGCTTGGAAGGCTGATGCTCTACCAACTGAGCTACTTCCGCAAGTGTGAGTGGGAGAAGATGGATTCGAACCACCGAAGACATAAGTCAGCAGATTTACAGTCTGCCCCATTTGGCCACTCTGGTATTCTCCCAATATTTCACCGGAAAAGGCCGTTTCCGGAACTTGAGCCGATAGAGGGATTTGAACCCACGACCCCGAGATTACAAATCACGTGCTCTGGCCAACTGAGCTATATCGGCAATATTTTGTGTCTTACGTTTCGTAAGGGATTGCAAAGATAGGTAATAAATCTTATTCTGCAAACATTTTTTAATTTTTTTCGACGTTTTCTATCATTTTCACTGCTTTCCCGGCTATGCCTTCCGCATCCAAACCGCACGCAGCACGCTGTGAGGCCTGTTTGTCCTGTACGATGAACTCATCCGGAATACCGAGCCCCTGAACAGGCATTACAATTCCTTCAGACGCCAGGTATTCTGCCACGGCACCGAAGAGCCCGCCTTTGATACAGCCTTCCTCCACAGTAAGTATCATTCCTTTTGAAGCCGCCTCCCTTACCAACTCCTCGTCCAGCGGCTTTATATACCTTATATTATATACGGCAGGCGTAACTCCTGTCCGTTCCGCCACCAATGCGGCAGCTTCCATTGCCCTGTTCGCCTCCGGCCCTGCAGCGATTATCGACAGGATCTTCCCGTCCTGGAGTTTCTCGCCTTTCCCGGGTTCAAGAACATTGACCTCGGCATTTTTCCAGTCCACCCCTTCGCCGCAGCCGCGAGGATACCTTATTATGAAAGGACCCGTCTTAGTGCTTGCCGCCGTGTACATGAGGTTCTTGAGTTCAGTCTCATTCCGGGGAGCGGAAATTATCACATCCGGAATCGAACGGTAAGCTGCCATGTCATAGCATCCGTGATGTGTGGCGCCGTCCTCTCCGACCAGCCCGGCCCTGTCGAAACACAGGACTACAGGCAGATGCTGAAGCGCCACGTCATGGATTATCTCGTCATAAGCCCTCTGCGAAAATGATGAATAGATATTGCAGAACGGCTTCATTCCTCCTGCAGCAAGACCTGCGGAGAATGTAACGGCATGTTCTTCTTCAATGCCGACATCGAAAAACTGCCCCGGAAGTTCCTTGGCCAGCAGGTTCATGCCGCAACCGGAAGCCATCGCAGGAGTTATTCCGACAATCCTGCTGTCCTTCCGCGCCAGGTCCAGAAGCACCTGACCGAAGACGTCCTGATAACGGTCAGGCCTGCCTTCTGACGAAGGACGTTCGCCTGTAACCGGATCGAACTTGCCCGGAGCATGCCAGAGGGTAGGATTCTGTTCAGCCGGTGCAAAGCCTTTTCCCTTGCGGGTTATGGTGTGCAGCAGCCTCGGTCCCTTGAGATCCTTGAGCCTTTTCAATGCGTCTATAACAGCGCCCATATCATTGCCGTCCACAGGACCGAAATACCTGAGTCCGAGAGATTCGAAGAAAGCACCTCCGAAATCATCCACGAGCGAAGACTTGGTAGAACGCACCAGGTTCTGCATCTTGTCACGAAGCCAGCCTTCCCCCATCTTGTTCCAGATTCCAGCCTTGATCTTGTTATAGGTCGGGTCCGTGGTAAGTCTCAGCAGATGATTGTGAATTCCTCCGAGATTCTTGTCAATGCTGCAGTTGTTGTCATTGAGTATTATGAGGATGTCGCTCTTGCTGGCCCCGACATTGTTCAGACCTTCCAGGGCGAGGCCTCCAGTAAGGGCTCCGTCACCTATCAGAGCGACCACTTTCTCGTCAATGCCCTGCATTTTCGCTGCCACAGACAGTCCGAGAGCCGCTGATATGGAGGTGGAAGAATGTCCGACACCGAATGCGTCATATTCGCTTTCTTCCCTTTTGGGAAATCCGCTGAGTCCGCCTTTCATCCTGTTTTTGAGGAATGCCTCCCGCCGGCCTGTCAATATCTTGTGAGCATAGGCCTGATGCCCCACATCGAATACGATCTTGTCAGCAGGGGTATTGAATACATAATGAAGTCCGACAATGAGCTCCACAGCACCCAGACTCGATCCGAGATGCCCCGGATTCGTCGCACAACAGTTTATGATGTATTGACGGATTTCGGCGCACAACTGTTCGAGCTGCGCATTGTCAAACTTTCTTATATCTTCCGGTCCATTGATATTTTCCAGCATAGCAAATCTGTTTCCGTTTCGAAATTGCTGCAAGTTACAAACATTTCCCGACATTTCATCTTCCAATAATTTTGAGGTTTATGATTTATTGAATAACTTGCGAGCCTGTTTTTCGCCGCCCGCGTGCAGCAGGCCAATGATGAATACAAATAGTTTATAAATATGTCTAAAGCGCAAAAATTAATGAATGACAGTGCGGTAGCCCGCTGGTCAGTTCTCGTGCTAATCGCACTGATGATGTTCTTCGGCTACATGTTCGTGGATGTAATGTCGCCTCTCAAGTCTCTCGTGGAAGAGAAACTCAAATGGGACAGCACCGTATTCGGAACATATGCAGCTTCAGAGTTCTTCCTGAACGTGTTCTGCTTCTTCCTGATTTTCGCAGGAATCATCCTGGACAAGATGGGTGTCCGCTTCACAGGACTGCTTTCAGCCTCTCTGATGGTCGGCGGCGCCGTCGTAAAATATATAGGTATCAGCGACTGGTTCCAGGCTACAGCTTTCTGCGGCTGGCTTGACAGTTGGTGGGTAGCCCTTCCCGGAAGCGCAAAGATGGCCTGCCTCGGATTCATGATTTTCGGATGCGGCTGTGAAATGGCCGGAACTACAGTATCCAAGGCTATCGCCAAGTGGTTCAAAGGCAAGGAGATGGCATTGGCAATGGGACTTGAGATGGCCATCGCCCGTCTCGGCGTGTTTGCAGTGATGTGGATTTCTCCTATGATCGCTTCCAAGTTCGACGGCTCAGTGGTCGCTCCTGTAGGATTCTGCACAGCACTTCTCTGCGTAGGACTCCTTTTCTTCCTTACATTTACATTTATGGACCGCAAGTTCGACAGCCAGCTTGTCGAAGCAGGTCTCATGACAGCCGAGAAATCACCGGAAGACGAATTCCACCTCAGCGACCTCGGCAAGATCTTCAGCAGCAAGATGTTCTGGATTGTCGCCCTGCTCTGTGTACTCTATTACAGCGCAATCTTCCCATTCCAGAGATATGCACCTAACTACCTCGAGATCACTCTCGGAGTATCCGCTGAAACCGCTTCACGCCTGTTCAGCTGCTTCCCGATTCTCGCAATGGTACTTACTCCGTTCCTCGGAGCATTCCTCGACTTCAAGGGCAAGGGCGCGTCAATGCTGATGTTGGGTGCCATCATCATGATTGTCTGCCACCTCAGCTTCGCATTCCTTCTGCCGGCATTCCCGAGCAAGGCATTGGCACTTGTACTGATCGTAACTCTCGGAGTATCCTTCTCATTGGTCCCTGCCGCTCTCTGGCCGTCAGTTCCTAAGATCATCGACGAGAAGATTCTCGGTTCAGCATACTGTCTGATTTTCTGGGTACAGAACATCGGACTCTGCCTGGTTCCGCTTCTTATCGGCGCTACGCTTCAGGCAACCGGAGGATATATGGTTCCGATGATTATCTTCTCCACATTCGGAGTGCTCGCCTTCATACTGTCATTCATGCTCAAGTTCGAGGACAGGAAGAAGGGATACGGTCTGGAGCTTCCTAACGTCAAGGAATAGTCCCGATGGCTACAGATACAGCAAAGATCCGCAACATCACACGTTGGCTGGCACTCGCCTGCCTGGTGGTTCCGATGTTCGGATCTTACTTTTTCGATGATATGTTCTCATCCCTGTCACAGCTTTTCCGCTCACCGGAACTGCTGGAACTGGGATGGGATTCTGCCGACTACGGCTTCTATGCAGGCGGTTACTCATTCCTCTGCGTATGGGGAGGCCTGATTGTCTGCGGAATGCTCTTAGACAAATGGGGTGTCAGGATAACCGGCTCCATCTTCGTGGGACTTATGGCAGCCGGCGCCGCCATCGTGACTTTCGCGATAACGTCTGGGATGGCGACGTCATCTTCATTGCTCACGGCCTATGCCGGATGCATGATATTCGGTCTCGGCAGTGAAATCGCAGGCGTGGCAGTGACACGGTCCATCGCCAAATGGTTCAAGGGCAGGAATATGGCTCTCGCAATGGGACTGCAGCTGGCCATCGCCCGACTCGGTACAGCCCTCGCACTTATACTTTCTCCGCTTCTTGTTACGGCTAAACCGGCCGGAGAAGCCTACACATTGGCAGAAACCGCCCGTCCCGCATTCGCCGGACTGATTATACTGATGGCGGGGTGCATCGTCTGGGCGATTTTCGTGGCAATGGATGCGAGATTCGATTCAGTGACGGGCGAGACTGACAGGAAAGAGACTTCAGAAGAAGACAAGTTCAAGTTTACCGACATATTCAAGGTGCTGGGCAACAAGTACTTCATAATGTCAGCGCTGCTCTGCGTGTTCTTCTACTGCAGCATCATTTCATTCAAGAAATTCGCCACCTCCATATTGATCCCGAGATTCGACCTGCCGGTGGACAGCGCAAGCCTGATGGTGTCAATGATTCCGTTCTTCACGGTAATCTTCGCACCGCTTTTCGGACTGCTGGTGGACAAGGTAGGCAAGGGAACCAGATGGATGATAACGGGTTCCGTCCTGGTCCTCGTTTCTCATCTGATGATAGCATTCGCGCCTCAGGGCGTTCAGGCTTACGGATATGTGGCTATCGCAATGTTGGGTGTCGGCTACTCTCTCGTTCCTGCCGCCCTCTGGCCGACCATACCGAAGATCATTCCTGAGAAGAATCTCGGCACTGCATATTCTCTGATCTACTGGATTCAGAATATGGGAATGCTGCTTGTTCCGATTGCGGTCGGCTTCATCTTCAGAAATGAGGTGACAATGCCGGGGAACGCCGCCCAGGGACAGAATGCGGCACTGCATGCTGAACTGATTTTCATCACGCTCAGCATTCTCGCCATTCTGATTTCAGTGCTGTATGCAAGATCTTCGGACAAGGCTCCCGAATTAGGCATTGACAAGGCGATAAAATAGTGTGCAGATGGGTTGGCGCTTGCTTATTTCCCATCCGGAAGGCGGAAGCCTGTGACTTTCATCACACGATCCGGTGTTTCAGGGGTTCCAGTCATTGGGGCCCCTTTGTCCATTGACCTGATTTCCAGCATCTCGGCCGGCGAAAGTTCGAAATCGAAAACATCTGCATTGGCCTTGATTCTTTCGCGGTGGACGCTCTTCGGGATGATGATGACTCCGCATTGAAGCTGGTAGCGGAGGGCGACCTGACGGGTGGACTTCCCGTGGCGGGCAGCTATCTCCAACAGCCGTGGCGACTGGAAAAGTTCGTCAATACGGCCCTGTCCGAACGGCATGTAGCCTTCGTGCGCCACTCCGAGACGCTCCAGCCACTCGTGCTCTTCCAAGCGCTGCGCATAGAGGTTCGTCTCGATCTGGTTCACTGCCGGAGCTATCTCATTGAAGTTCATCAGGTCAATGAGCCTGTCGGTATTGAAGTTGGAGACTCCGATGGCACGGACCAGACCCTCGCGGTTCATCGCTTCGAGGTCGCGCCATGCGGCATAGATGTCACCATAGGGCCAATGCAGCAGGACAAGGTCAATGTAGTCTGTGCGGAGTTTCTTCATTGACTCCATCAATGACGCCCTCGCATCGGAAAATCTTGTCGGCCATACTTTGGTGGTGATGAATATGTCTTCACGCGGGACGTCAGAGGAGGCAACCGCCTGACCGACAAGTTCTTCATTATCATAGAACTGCGCCGTATCTATCATCCTGTAGCCGAGTTCGAGCGCATCCCTCACGCTCGTCAGGCATTCGCTCGGATCGGTGGTCTTGTAAGTCCCCAATCCGAGGACCGGCATCTCCACGCCATTGTTAAGTGTAACCGTTTTCATATTTCCGTGATTTTATTGTCTGTTTTATAGCCGCAAATTACAGTCACAAAAATAATAAAAATCCAGTACACGAAGCTGACTCGTTTTTACAGTTTATCCGTAAAACCACCCCTTTTCACGGATAAGTCGCTTGAAAATACAACTTATCCGTAAGACACACCCTTTTTACGGACAAACTGTGTTTTGCGAATCAACTACCATCAGGAATTGTTGTCAGCGATGTTTGGAATGAGATTTGGATTGTTTAGACTTAGTAAGCAATCCAGATTAAGCATTCAGTAAAATATTTTTTTGCATTCTGTGAAAAAATTTTGCGGATATTTCAAATTATCGTACATTTATGCGGATATAGAAACCCGAATAAATACTGGAAATAAAGAACAAACAATAAGATAAGAGGTATGAAAATGAAACGCATCTTAGCATTACTCTGTGCAGCTGCAACATTGACATTGAGCTGCAAAAAATCTTCTTCCGAACCAGCTCCGGGCCCGGAAAACAAAGATTTCACTATCGAACAGACGGACCTCACACAGGGTTCCTTCGGCGTTCGCATCACACCTAAGGACAATGAAGGCACTTACTACTTCAACGTCATCTCAAAAGAGGATTTCGCCAAATTGTACAGCAGCGACTCCGACAAACTTACAGCAGCCTACAAGGCATGGTTCGAGCAGATTGCCACGGCAAACGGACTGGCATTGCAGGACATTCTCAAGGAAGCACTTTTAAGCGGAATGCAGAATAAGCCATATACTGCACTCGTACCGAACACTGAATATGTATTCTTCGTATATGGCCTCGACCTCGACGGAAACGCCACTACCGCGGTGAGCTACTATGAGTTCAAGACACTTGAGCCAAAGCTGGATGAGACGGTGACATTCAACATCACACCGACCGAGATAGGGTCCACCTATTTTGTATTCGATATCGAGCCGAGCAACCCTGACATTTTCTATTTCTTCGACATTATGCCGGCTTATGAATTTGAAGACCAGTGCGCAAAGGACGCGGCCAACATTCCAAGTTTCGTAAAAACATTCATAACATCTCTCAAGACTGAAAACGACACGTTCAAGGCGATGAGCTGGGCAGAATTTGTCACATACCTTACAAAAAGAGGCAAATACACATACGACACCCAGACATCAGAAACAAACAACAGCCTTCTTCCTGAGTACGACTATTATGTGTATGCTATCGGCATCGCCAATGACGGTTCATTCTCGACAAATCCTACAGTAGTAAAAGTCACTACAGGGGAAACACCGCGCAACGAATATACTGTAAAGACGTCTAAAATCAGCGACATTACGTATGAATTCGATATTTTCGCGAAATGGAGCGAAGCCTTCGCCGTAATGATGGAAAGAGCCATATACTTCGAGGGAGAGACCGATGAGCAGATGGTGGCAGACCTGGTAGCCGCAAATAAAGGCGACATTACCGCAAATCTTTTTGCAGACAGGGCAAAAGGCTCATTTACGAACCTGATTCCTGATGAAGATTACTACGTATTCATCTTCGCATGCAACACGAACGGCACTCCTAAGACAGGAGAGAAGGCCAATATCGTAAAAATCCCTATCAGGACCAAGACAGCAAGTCCGACAGGTGCAACCTATACGATCAAAGTATCCAACATCTCCAAGACTACAGCCAGAGTCAATGTCTCAGGAGACGACAAGGCTACAGGACAGACATTCCTTCTCAACTATGTCACAAAAGCAGAGTTCGATGCAGGTGTGGCAGCCTCAAGCGAGAAAGAATTCCTGCAGAAGCACATGGACGCAAAGATTGATGCCAGCCTCAAGGAATGGAATGAAAGCCATGCAAAACTCGACAGGAAAGAATTCCTTTCCAGACTCCTCCCAGGAGAATCAGTGTTTGGAACAGGAACATACGTGGATTGGGAAGGACTTACTGCCGGCACGGAATACTACGCTTATGTGATCGGCATCAAGGCTGACGGCACTTACACGACTGAGCCATTCAAGACCTCATTCAAGACCATTGAGGAGAAGAAGAGCAAGGTAACAGTATCAACTCTTATGGGAGCATGGATGGTAGATGAAAACGCTCCTGACTATATGCTTGGGAAATACTCCACTGATAAGACAAACTATAATCTCAGCTTCGATGCTGTGCCATATGCTTCAGCCGGAAAACTGTATGTGAAAACTTTCACAGGCACAGACGAGTGGGCTGGAAAGAGTTCAGAGGAACTGGTGACATTACTGTTGAAGGAGACTCCTACATTGGCACAAAAAGATTATTACGGATATATTACATGCCAATATAGATACAATCCGTCTGTTACACGCGGAGAGATGTTCTACGTATATGCTATCGCATACGACACAGATAACATCCCTTCAGATATTCTGAAAGTAAGCCACCTGTCAAAAGAAGAAGGCTCATTGAACACAGGAATGTCAACAGACGTAAAAATCGACAAGACTGAAACTATAGCTGTTGCACGATAATGAAAAACTTCAGCAGATTCATAACATTGACACTTGCGGCAGTTGCCCTTCTGGGCGGCTGCGGCAAGAGCAATGATCCAGACACGCCGCAGAAGCCGGACGAGCCGGATCAGCCATCAGTACCAGTTTATAAGGTAGGCGACTACTATGAACAGGGCTTTGTAAAGGGCATTGTCATAAGCGTGAACGAAAAAGGCGAGCACGGAATGGTGGTTTCGCTTAATGAGACGGAAGCCGTATGGTCCTACAAAAACGAGGAGGCTATGGGTTCCCAGCCCGGGACCGGAAAATACAACACTGAATGTATCTATAAGATGGACGACTGGAGAAACCAGTATCCGGCATTCGACTGGTGCAGCAGAAAAAATGTAGGTTCGCTCAAGAACTGGTTCATACCTTCAATGAATGAACTTGCACATCTCTACAAGGCATATACCGGTCACGAAGCCAATGACACTGAGCAGGGTACCGGTTCCATCAAGTCCAAGGCTGATGATTCATCAAGCAAGGCCTGGTTCAACAAATGCCTGACCGACAAGAAAGGAACGGCATTGACAGACGGCATATACTGGTCTTCAAATGAGACCGGTCCGAGCATCGTATATGCTTTCGACATGCAGTCGGGAACTTCCGTAACAGACCCGGACAAACTGGACAAAAAACAAACACATCGAGTTAGGGCATTTGCCGAATTTTAATTTTTCAGAAATAATGAAACATAAAATATTCTCAATATTGTTATCCGTTATGGCCATTGCAGGCTGCACAAAAAGCAACGAAGAGCAGGGCGGAAATAACGGAGCGCTTGCAGCACCTGATGTTCAGATAATTGCAGAAGCCACTTCGCTGACGGCAATGTGGAATCCTGTCAATGGAGCAGACGGTTACAGAATCGAAATCACATACCTCGCTGACGGTACCAATGCCGATGTAGTGAAGGAGAACATCAAAGAGACAAACTATATCGCAAAGGGTCTGCACCCTGGCAGGACATACACAGTCAGAATCGCTGCCACAAAGGACGGCAAGGCATCGTCAAACTGGTTCTACAAGGACGTGACCACTGACAGCAAGGCCATCACATTCGAGATTACCCCTTACGAATGTTACGACAAGAAAGGCGGTTATCTGTATTACAGCGCATTTGTAAAACCGAGCGATGACGGCATTTACTACTGGGTAGGTGCTGTGGCATACAGCTCAAAGGGTGATGCAAAATCCTGGATTGAGACAGATATCCAGAACCATATCGACAAAGGCGAGACATGGGAATCACTTGTAAAGGACAAGTATATCATCCAAGGAAATAGCAAGTGCGGTTTCGAATTCGACGGAGCTGATGATATGATGTTCACTGCTGCAGCCGTGGAGAAGACCAAGAAAGGCATTGAGATCATCTCAGACGTTTCCATGAGTTATCCTTTCTATGCTATAAACCACGGTGCATCCAAATCTCACCCTGCCACATTTGATGACTTTGTAGGAGAATGGGTCTGCATGCCTAACGGACAGTATTCTAAAAAGGAAGACAACACATTGGAACTGGTAGAAAGCAAGCCGTTCAATGTGACGATAGCCAAATCTGGCAGCAATACATTGACAATTACCGGCTGGGGAGGAGAACGGAACAGATTCAGTTCAAGCCCTATCACCATCGACTACAAGAACGCGACCGACAAAATCGACGAGCATTTCACGATTACTCTTCCTCAGACCATCAAGACCGAGGGCGAGACAGAATGGGCATACACTTCATGGTTCGTACTCTCACAGATAAGCGGAGGCGCCACCAATAGTCTATATGAGCCATATGACAAAGAGTATGCAGTTAAAATAATGCCATCATGGAAAGTAGGCTTCCACGGCTATATCGGGAACAAGAACAAGACTGTCATAAAGATTGAGGGAGAAGAATATACAGGAAGCTATCTCGGTGCCGAAATGACGGCTCTATGGCCTTGCGGAATGAATGCAGAGGGCAAGTTCTCCAAATTCCTGAACGGCTCGGAAAAAGGCAATGACGAACCAGTCTCCATGTACTACCTGGCAAGAAAGGATTTCGCAGAAGGAAGGGTCTTCCAGGCACCGGATGTAAGCAATGAGATCATCTCCAGCGCATCAGTGAAATCTGCGGGAGCTAAGGCATTGACATACAAGCGTGTAAATCAGTAGCAGACACCTCTGTCAGGACATTGGCGACAGAGAACTGCACAACAGATATGAAAGAAGGTGACCAGAATTCCGGCCACCTTCTTTTGTTATTCAGTCAATGCTGTTATCCGCAGTAGAAATACTTGTCCACGAGAGCCTTGACCTTGTCAGGATCCTTCTGAGCATCGGCAAGCAGACCCTTGTCACCGAAAGAGCGCAAGGACCTGATAATACCGTCTATCATACGAGGAGAGAAGACATTGTCCTGCTCAAACACGCTGCGCACCTGCTCGAGAGCATCGGCAGATTCACTGCAGCAGCCCGGCAATTCAGCAAAATCCTTGGACCCCTTGGTATGGATATTCAATCCCGCATAAGTGCGGCCAGTAAGTTCAAGAGCCTCTTTCACAGGCATTTCCAAGCCATAGCGGCAAGCGGTGCAGAGACCTGCCATGAGCTGATATATGTCCGCAGAACTGTCGGGAGAACGCATCTCTACAGTCTGCTTGGCTGAGGCGTCTGAGACCTCGTAACCGTCAGAATACTTGCAGTGGTTCTCCACCGGATTCGCATCCGCGCACATGTCATTGGCAGTGGACCAGCCCAATGGGACACGCACGAGTGCAGAACGGTTGCAGTCACCCCAGCAGATATTGGTCGGGGCCTCCTGATGAGGAACCAGACGGAAATATGAAGTAGGATTCTTGTTGCCGAACGCGGTTATAGCAGGAGCGAGCGTCATCATGCCGGCGATGGCTCTGTGCGCGATATCTGAAAGCTTGCCGCTTTCGGTCATGCAGCTCTTGCCGTCCTTCATGATTCTCATGTGGATATGCATACCGGAACCGGCTTCGCCTACGATGATTTTCGGAGCGAACGTAACATCCAGGCCATATTCCCATGCAAGAGTGCGGATTACCCATTTTGCAAGAAGAATCTGGTCAGCAGCCGTTTCTATAGGAACAGGAAGGAATTCGATTTCATTCTGCTCATAGGTTTTTCCGTCTCTGGTAAAATTGCCGACCTCGCTGTGGCCGTACTTGATCTGTCCCCCGGCCTGAGCAATACGGGCCATGCATTCCGTCCTGAACTCATTGAGCTTTGCAAACGGAGCCGACTCGTGATAGCCTTTCTGGTCAGTTCCCGGGAACAGTTCATCCTCGTCAGCAATCACATAATACTCGAGCTCGCCCATGGCGTCGAACGTCATGCCGGTAGCCTTGGTGAACTGCCTTGACGCCTTCAGCACAGTAAGGTACGGGTCGCACTCGAAAGGTCTGCCGTCCTTGTCATAGAAGCTGCAGAGCATGTCCAGAGTAGGAATTTCGGCGAAAGGGTCCACAAATGCCGTCCTGAAACGTGGAATCACGTACAGGTCGCTGCTGCCAGCCTCCACAAATGAAGGGAACAGACTGGATCCGTCCACTCTCTCGCCCTGACTGAGAATCGTCTCGAGATATTCGAGACTATTGATGATGAAGTTCAAGGTCTTTACTCTTCCGTCCTCTGCAGGATACATGAAATTCACCATTTTGATACCGTAAGAACGGATAAACTCCACGATATCAGCCTTGGTAAAGGACTCCGGCGACTTTCTCAGATATGTCGCTACAATGTTTGGAGACAACTCCATCTTTTTATCTGCCATATTGTTATCAATTTAGTGTTATTACTTCGCATTTTTCTTCCAATCAGTAAAATTGCTGATAATTTGTCGGGAAAACAGTATGGCAAACTTAAGAATTTAAGTCCACAATAAAAAGCAATCCTCAAGAATTGGTAAAAATAGTTCCATACAGATGATGGAGCGGCTCCGGATCACCTGAGGAAAGGAGCTTCACGTGAGGCGAAGACGGGACAGCAGAGGCATTTCGGGCCAATGCAGAAGACGCCTCCCCGGCACTGAGCATCCCGTCCCTTTCCAGGACATGCACCAGCTGACGCGCGACAGCAGGAGCCGGGTCAATGAATCTGATATCCGGCCCGGCAACTTTCTGAAGGACAGGGAGAAGAAATGGATAATGCGTACAGCCCAGGACAATGATATCCGCTCCTGCGGACAGCAGTGGACCGAGGCTTGCCTTCACCACGTCTTCCGCTTCGCTACCGGACAGTCTGCCCTCTTCCACGAGCTCCACGAAGCCCCGTCCGACATGTTCGAAGACATTGACCTGGTCATCTACACTTTCCTTGGTCTTGAGATATTTGGAGCCTTTGAGCGTGCCGGCTGTGGCAAGAACTCCGACGACGCCGGTGCGGGTGCCGAGCGCGGCAGGTTTGACCGCCGGTTCCATCCCGATAAAGCTGATATGGTCATGCCGGCCTCCAGTCAGTTCCCGAACCTTGTCGCGCACCTCCTGCGAAGAAGCATCAGAATACTCTGACCGGAGCACGGAAATCGCCGCAGCAGTAGCTGTATTGCATGCCACGACAATAACGTCCGCACCTTCTTTCAGCAAGCGCTCCGTTATCGCACGCGCACGGTCCTGAATGTACTCCGGTGACTTCTCCCCATAGGGGCAATGCGCATTGTCAGAGTAATATATATATTCTGCTTCAGGAAGAAGACGGGTTATCTCCTTGAGGACTGACAACCCGCCTTCACCGGAATCGAAGACTCCTATCTTAATCATAATTAGAATGTTGACTACTAATATCCGTAGTTGTTGTAAGTTCTGGACATCTGTCCGTACATCTGACCGAGGACTTCGAGATAAGGCACGCCTCCGACAAGAGTCAGTCTATAGACAGTGTCATCTACTCTGTAATACTGAACTCCGTTAAGAGTGATTATATCATAATCTTCCGGAAGGCTCTGGACCAATGCTCCTGCAGGAGGAACTATGGTCTGATACTGTCCGTTGCCGTTTACAATGTAGAAGATACCGTCCTGGTAGAAATAATTGCGGTCAGCGAAAGCATAGCTCTGGACAAGTCCCAGACGGCTTGCTATCTCATAGGAAGAAAGCGCCGCTGTCGGATTCATGGCAATGGCATTGTTCTGAGCCAGGATTGTCGCATTGTTCTGGGCGATGATACGGTTCTGCTGGTCAATGTATCTGTTGTTCGCATCTATCGCGCTGTATGTGCGGTAAACATTGTTATAATAAGCGAAGTTCACTGCCGCGAATGTCATATCGGCGACAGCTGCAGTAATCGTGACACCGAACGGCGGACGGCAAACGATGTAATGTCCGTGGTAAGGTCTGTAATACACATCGTTATAGATGTAGTAGTCCACGCCGAAATATCTCACGACCCTGTATCTCGGAGGCAGGACCTCAACTCTGAAACCGAAGCAATGAGGGTGATGATGGTCGTAGAAATGTCCCGGACGGTCGTAAGGCATGAATCCGCGGTCACGTGGCGGGATACGCTCCACATTGTGGTCGTTGATCCTGAAGTCATCAGCATTGTTCATTCTCGAACCAGGCTTGCCGCCTGAAACTCTGGTATTGGAGCCGGACTGTGAACGCATCTGGCTGGTAACTGTGCCGAGACCGCCTTTGGTAACATTGGTATTGCTCCTTACTGAACTCGAAGAAGAGGAACGTACCTGCGAACTCTGCCCGGAAGATGAGCTGGAGCCACGTACCTGTGAGGAGCTGCCGGACTGGCGAGTCTGTGAGGATGAGCTGGAACGGCGCACCTGGCTGTCTGATGAGCTTTGTCTGTTTATCTGATTTGAGACATCCACCTGATTTACGTCTTTTACTATATAAGTATCGGACTCAGAGCCACGCACCTGAGTGGAATTTCCGGACTGACGCACCTGTGAGGATGAGCTGGAACGGTTGTTCGAGCCGCGCACCTGAGAAGAGGAGTTTGAACCGGATGTCCTTGTGCCGGTAGAACGGGACTGGGATGAGGAGCTGGCGCCACGAACCTGAGATGAGGATCTCGAACCACGGACCTGTGATGAGGAGCTTGAACCACGGACCTGTGACGAGGTACCGGAACTACGTGTCTGTGAAGAACTTCCTGAACTTCTTACCTGAGAAGAAGTGCCCGAACTGCGGGTCTGGGATGAGCTCGAACGGGACTGGTAAGAACTGCCGGAACTGCGTGTCTGCGAACTTGAAGAACGCACCTGGGACGAAGAACCGGAAGAGCGCGTCTGAGAGCCGGTCGAGCGGGTCTGTGATGATGAAGACCTGGTCTGCGAACCGGTAGAAGGGGACTGTGAACCCGTAGAACGAGTCTGTGATGAAGAACTGCCTGAAGTATTGCGCTGCTGAGTTGTAGTCGTAGAACGTCTTGTCTGCGCAAGAGTGTCATCTGTCACCGCGAACAGGGAAAAAGCGGCAAGTGATGCCAATGCGATGTTAGTTAATTTTCTCATAACGTATCAGTGTTTTGGGTGCGGCACAAAACCGCAACCGTGGTTATTTATAGAGGTAGTACCTCTTGGAAAGAGTCTTGAAATCCTTTACATCCTTGTTCCAGTAGTCTATGATATCTGCGACCTCAAGTCTCTCTGAAAAAGTCTTTCTTACATAATCCGTACCACAAACCTTGTCGAACATTCCGGTCCTCGACTTGGAAATCAAGAACGGATTGTGCTCGGGATAAAGCCTGTTGACCGCCTGCATTACATAGAATTGGGTCAATGTTATCTGCGCCTTCGCATAGTCGGTATAATGGAACTGGACCCCGTGCACCAGCTTTCCCTGAGAACTTCCGGCAATCGGTTTGTAATGAATCGTACGGAAAGCCACGCCGGGAAGGGCATAACTGTCGAGTTCGGCTTTAAGTTTCTCAGCATCAATCCATTCGGCAGCGAAAGTCTCGAACGGAAGAGTGTAGCCGATGCCGATATTGAGATAGCAGTTGAACTCGCCGGCAATACCGGAAGACGGATAGTTTATGGCAGACTGCGGATACGGTATGTTCGGCGAAGGGAGCACCCACGGCAGACCGGTTTCGACATAAGTCATATTGCGCCGCCATCCGTCCATAGGGATGACACTCAGCTTGCATTTGAGCGGACTTTCATATCCGCGCTCGCCACGGCAGAGACCTTCTTCATTGATCATGATGGCAAGTTCCCCGACCGTCAGGCCATAGATGTACGGGATGCTGAATTCACTGACGAAGGAATAGAAGCCGGCCTCGACATTGCACCCCTCGACTTTCTCTCCGCCGAGCGGATTCGGCCTGTCCAGCACCATCACCTCGATTCCCTTCATGGCGCAGGCCCTCATCATCAGGCCCAATGTGCTTATGAATGTATATGAGCGGGTTCCGACATCCTGGATATCATACACGACCACATCCAGTCCGTCGAGCATTTCCTGGGACGGCATCCTGTACTTGCCATACACGGAATAGACCTTGACACCGGTCTTGGGGTCCACTGTATCAGCGACTTTATCACCTGCATAGGCATCGCCGCGCACACCATGTTCCGGAGCGAAAAGTGTCACCAGTTCCACGCCCGGCGCGTCATATAAGATGTCAATGGTGGAGCGCAGGTTTCTGTCAATGCCGCTCGGATTGGTAACCAGGCCCACACGTTTTCCCACGAGCCCGGCAAATCCACGTTCCTCAAGCACCTCGATTCCTGTCCGAACTACCGTCTTACGCGCTGCAAAAGTGGAGAACACAGGCAGAATAAGCAGCAATACGCTGATTACCAAGGCATTGGTCTTTTTCATAAGCATCAGTCGTTAATAGTTCCTATTTTTCCTACAAAGAGAATTTCATCGGCCTCTGAATTGAAAATGGAGAATATGAACGGTCTGTCCACAGTCATCCTGAACGGAATCGGCTCCGGACGTACAGAAGTAAGTCTGACACCGATGGAGGTGACTGCGGCAGCTTCCGCACCCTCTTCATTGACCTCGACAAAACATTTCTGCTTCACTTCGTCCACGGCTACCGACGACTGTGTCATATTGCCGAACTCCGCCGCAGGGGTGAACGCGCGATTCACGCCAAGAGACTGGAGCACGCTGTTGAGTATCAATGTATTGTCTATCTTGAACTTCGGCATTGACAATGCCACCTCGCGATATTCGGCACCGGCGACAGCCTTTGAGAACATCTCTGAACTTACGGAAGAGACAAGTTTCTGGATATCAGCGCCTTCGTCCGGCAGACAGATCATCATCTGCCATGCGCCGCCTTTATATGGCAATATCACGAAGCGTCCGCCTTCATATTCCGCGCAGCTGAACTGTCTCTTTATGCGCATGAAGTCCACTTCCTGATCGCCTGAAGGGCTGTGGAAGGTATCTTTTATCGTGCTGTTCTTGTCGAACTGATATTCCCACGGAGCCTTGAAATACAGGGCATTGAGTATAAACATCACCATTTCAGGAGAAATCTCATCGATGATTTCAGGTATTCTCCTGTTGGTCTTGTCCGAGCACCATCTGTTGATTTCCTTGACCGTGGCCGGACTGCTGAAATCCCTCGAATTTATCTCGGCCGAATATGAGCCGGTCAATAATGACTTGTACGCAGGAAGCACACTGAAACCGTCACGCAGCCAGATGGAATTTGCACTCGAAAGCTGACAAGACTTGTCACCTTTAAGTTTGTCGCCTGCAAAAGATGCGTGGTTCAATGCAGATGTCAGCTCTTCCTTCGTCTGTCCCGAGGCGCCTTCGGCAAGCATTGACAATGCCATTCCCGCACTGTAGGGAGAGACTACGACATTGGCAGAGAGGCTCTTGCCGGAAAGAGATGCATTGAACAGAGACAGGGCGAAAGCCACTTTTCCGGTCTCGGCGGATGCAGCGGACTTCACTGCGGTCACGCTTTCAACTGGTGCGACATCCGACTTGTTATCTGAAACTGTTTTTCTCTGTGCTCCACAGGATACTGCTGCAAGGGCAGCGAGCGCAAGTGCAATTTTCTTCATAACTAACTGTTTTTCGACACTTTACCATATTCGGGGTCCACCTTGATGAGCTTGGTCACCGCCACGGTTCCGAGGCAGCAGACGATTACCATCCAGAAGAACATCTCATAGCCCATCCATTCCTGGAGGTAGCCTGCAAATGCACCAGGTATCATCATGCTGAGAGCCATGAACGCGGTACAGATCGCATAATGGGATGTCTTGAACTCCCCTTCTGAGAAATACATCATAAACAACATATATGCCGTGAAGCCGAAGCCGTAACCGAACTGCTCTATGGCCACGCAGATGCTGATGATTATGATGTTGTGAGGCATTGCCATACTCAAATATACGAAAGTCAGGCAAGGAAGCGTCATGCAGGCGGCCATCGGCCACAATGATTTCTTCAGTCCCCATCTGGAAGCTGCCATACCGCCGATGATGCCGCCGACTGTGAGAGCGGCCACTCCGATGGTTCCATATACGATTCCGACCGTCGATGTGGACAATGCCAGGCCGCCGTTTTCAGCTGAGGAAAGCAGGAACGGATTCACCATCTTGAGCAGGAACGCCTCAGGCAGACGGTACAGAAGCATGAACACGATCGCTATCCAGACGCCCGGCTTCTTGAAGAATGACACGAACGCCTGGGCGAAACCGCCTGCAAATGAGCCGGTTGCCTCCACAGCCGCCTTGTCGCTCGACGGAGAAGGAATGGTGAAGGTATGGTACAATGTAATAAGCGTGAACATCACTGCGGTCACGGCCATCGTTATCATCCACGCTGTCGGGATGTTTTCTGTATGCTCTTCCAGAATGCCGGCAATCACGACCAGCACTCCCTGTCCGAAAATGGAGGACAGTCTGTAGAACGTACTCCTGATGCCCACGAAGAACGACTGCTGTCCATGGTCGAGGGCTATCATGTAGAATCCGTCGGCCGATATGTCGTGAGTGGCTGACGCGAAGGCAGTTATGACGAAGAGGATCAATGTCATGGTGAACATTGATATAGGCACTCCGACGGACGCTATCATCTCGTCTGAAGGACGCGGGATACTGAAGATGAGCAGGACAAATGACACCGACATCAATATCTGCATCATTATTATCCACCATCTCTTGGTCCTGTACAGGTCCACAATCGGGCTCCAGAGCGGTTTCAATGTCCACGGCAGATAGAGCAGGCTGGTAAAGAGCGCCATCTGGCCGTTGGGCACGCCCATCTTGGTAAACATCGTAACGGAAATGTTGTTCACTATGAAGTATGGTATTCCTTCCGCAAAGTACAATGTGGGTATCCACCACCACGGAGATTTCAAAGAAACAGGTCGGTTCATTATTGTATTATGTGTAGTTTCTAATTTAAGTAACATTGGTCCGGAGCGCTCACTTCAAATCCTCCTGACGGGCACAGACGCTTCCCGGATAATAGTGAAGCAGAATGTCCCGGTAACTATAGCCGCGCACTGCCATCATCGCAGCGCCTATCTGGCACAGACCCACCCCGTGGCCCCATCCGGCGCCAAGAAGCGTAATCGTATCATTTTCAGCATTATTGTCAGGCGACTTTTCTTCTCGGACGACAAAAGCCGAACTTTTCAGATGAGATGTGGACAGGAACTTCCTTATAACCAGTTCCTTGCCTATGGCCATAGAGCTTTTCGAGCCCTTTATCGACAGCAGTTCTATGCGTCCTGAAGGGCCTCTCTTCAGAGGTTCAATGCTTTCCAGCAGCCCGATATCCTGACCGGAACGCTTGCTTATCAATGCAGAGAGTTCCCCTCTCGTGTACCTGGCCTGCCACCTGAAGAAATCCCGCGTCTCCATATCGTAGTCGTTCAGCACCTGTGAAAGGGCTGCCGCATCCGAAGTGTTGCAGAATGACTTTTCGGCCTGAGGAATCTCACCTGTAATCCATTTCTCTGCATTTTCTTCTACTGTCAGGTCGGGTATCTGCTCCTCTTCAGAAGTGTCCGGCAATGCCTTCAGATATGGAAAATCCTTATCTTCCCAGCACGTGCTGAACTTTTCCATCATACCGCCGCAGCATTTGGAGAAACGGGCGTCGCACAGCTCTCCATTGTCAGTAAGCACTTCTCCCCAAGTCTCGTCCACGGCCTTCCTGACATTGTCACCGACAGCCGCCGTAAGTCCCTGATATCTCTGGCAATGGTCGTCTGCGCAGACATCGAAAAGTTCATGGTCCTTGTGGTCATACCATCTGACATAATGCCTTGTCCCCTGCTCCGTAAAGTCTTCTTTTACAGAGTTTTCGCACGTACTGCCGCCTGCTTTCCGTCCCTCTATCTGGGCCAGCAGCCAGGAACGGGATATGACAGCATGCGCCTTGAGCAGTTCCAGTGAGGAAGAAGCCTTCATCTCGGAAGAAATCACGCTCAGAAGATAGTCCTCGACGCCTACTATATTGACAGCTATGATTTTATCTTCATTGACAATGAACTTCAGCGAGCCCGCGAACTTCTGCACCTGCTTTCTTTCCCAATGGAATCCTACGCCGATGGTGACGTCATAAAGCATGAACGTCGGCTCGGCGAACATCGACGACATCGTGATGGAATCGAACAGGAGCTCGTCGTAGAGCGCTCCGTTATACGATATGCGGCCGTTTTCGTAAACCACTTTCTGTTTTCCTGCGCCGTCTGATATCATCTCGAAGCAGATTTCCTTACCGGACATCACGCCCACATGCACTTCGCGCTGGGTACGTGTGAGTTTCCAGATAATGTTCTTTTCAACCGCCTCACTCACAGAGACTTCCGAAAGCATTTCTTCCAGGAGATGGGCATTCAGCTTGGCATAGTCTTCCTCATTCGGGACAATGAAGAGGCCTGCCATATCTGCACAGCCGGGACTCATGGTAAGGTGGTCCGGACCGTCCGAGAAATAATGGTGCGAACGGTGTTTGTCACGGGCAAGCAGCACTGCCCTGTATTCTCCGAACCGGCCGTGAGAGATACCGAGCAGCTTCTGTGAAGGTGACTTGCGGTACCAGCAAAGGAGATTGAACATCGGTTCCGTCTCGTCTTCGCGCTGCGGCAGACAGTCCACCAGACGGTAAAAGAGCTTCGCCATCGACTTGGAGGTGCGCGCCGTCAGCACGAACACCCCGCGGGTGAACTTGCCGTAATGATACAGATTCGCATCCTGAACTGACGTCACATAATCCAGCGCCTCCGGAGTCTCGCCGGAAGCCTGCATCAGGTCAATGGTTTTGTCAATGTCGGCTTCCAATGGCATGAGTCCGTGCGGACAGGCCTGGAAATGAAAATGGTCAGGGGCGGATGCGCCACATTTCGGACCGTTGTAAAATATGGTGAATGAGGGATGATGTCTTGCCAGATCGGTCATGTCCGTCATCCTGTGCCATATGGACTGCGGCGTATGGATATTCCGGGCTATCACCAGATGGTTGGGGAATATCGGATACGGATTTATCAGAACGTCATATTTGCGCTCTTTTCTTCCTTCAAATTCCAGATGGCGCTGCTCCGGCGGCCTGTTCTCAGCACACAGGAAGCATTTTCTCGCCTGGAGGGAGGCCTTGTCCACCTTTGCTGCGGAAGAACGGATTCTTGCAGGGTTGTGCTGCAGCCTGACTTCCAGACCGCCTACCGTCAAGGAGCGTGTCTCCACATTTTTCAATGCCCTGAAATTTGCGGCAGCGAGTGGCCACACCGAGAGCTGGTCGCCCACGAATTTCTCTATCAGTTTATCTTCTTCCATCTATTTGCATTTGGCGGAGTTCATGGCGATACGGGCTTCCAGTTCCCAGGTACGGATGCTGTCCTTGTAATAATTGTTGGCATTGACCTTGGCAATGTCCAGAGCGGCATCGGAGTTTCCGTCCCATCTGCGGCAGCAGTAGAGCGACTCGTAGATTCTGCCGATGCGGTATTCGCGGCTGATGCGCAGACCGACCGCATAGTCCTCTCCGTAATTGCAGTTCGGCAGGTTTATCTTGCTAAGAAGCGGGACATAGAATGCTCGAGGAGCGCCCAAACCATTAATTCTCAAAGCATTGTTTCTGCCGTTCTCGTCGGTCCATTCTTTATGGTCAATGAGTCCCGGAGGCAGCAGGTTCATATTGAAGTCTGTCAGTTCGTACGAGCCGACCACCATTCCGCAGCCTTCGAGTTCGAATACATTGACAATCTTCTGGAGCGTGTTTTCGTCTTTATACACATCGTCGCTGTCGAGCTGTACGGCGTAAGTTCCGCACCTGTTGTCGTGTACGGCCATATTCCAGCATCCGCCGATGCCCAGATCCGTACGTTCAGGAGATATCACGACCAGACGCGGGTCCGCTATCGAAGAGAGGACTTCGGATGTGCCGTCGGTAGAGTGATTGTCAATGACAATGACATTGTACTGGAAATCACAGCTTTGGGCCAATGCGCTCTTTACAGCGTCAGCTACCGTGCGGACTCTGTTGAAAACCGGAATCACTACCGTCGCGAGCACGGTCGCGTTCATGGCTCCGTCCTTCTCCACCTTCTTGAATTCCGGAGCGAGGTATGCGCCGATGCGCTTGAGGTGCTCGGTACAGATTTTCTCCATCTCTATCTGTACTTCACGGTTTTTCGGATTTACGTAGTCGAACTGTTTTTCACCGGATTTGCGGGTGTCGTCCTCTACTTCGGTGTAAAGATATTCGCCGATATGGACTATTTTTTCCATTCTCAGCCTGAGGTCATACATCGCGCCGAATGAATATTCCACATCCATCTGTGAAACCGCCTTTCTGAATGATTCTGAGCGGAATACCTGCACAGGGCCGAAGTCAAAATCGTCTCTCAGCGCTCCTTTCTGGCAATCTATCGCAGGATGACGTTTGCGTTCTCCGCCTACGAGTTCGTAATGGTCGGAGTAAAGCATATCGGCACCAGTATATTCGGCTACCTCAGCAAATCTGTCGAGGGCCAGGTAACCCAAATCGCAGTCAAACTGCCTGGTATTCACCAATACGAAGTCTTCTGTCAATGCTGAAGCTATCTTGCGAAGGTCAGCGGTAGTTTTTACCGGAGTACCGGATACAATTTTGAATGTGGCCATAATCTTATGTTATTTTACGGGGAGCCCGCCTTTTCTGTAATCCTTAAAGCAACGCTTCCAGGGATTTTCTGATTTTGCGGAACTCATTCTCAAAGTTAGGAGTTAGAATGGATTTTCCCAAACTTTCCTCTATCTCTGACATTGACCAATATCTTCCTTCAGATACTTCATCATGATCAGGATGGGGTTCGAAATTGCCGACTGCGGCAAAGATATTCACGAGTTCGCGCTCGGTATCGCTCTGGAAAATGTAGTTTCCGAGCCATATGGGGTTGTATTCAGTAAATCCGAGTTCTTCTGAAGATTCTCTGAAAAGCGCTTCCTGCACATATTCGCCATAGGAGATGTGGCCGCCTACCGCCGTATCCCAATATCCGGGCAGAAGGTCCTTTTTCATTGACCTTTTCTGGAGATAGAGCTGGTCATAGCGGTTGAGGATATGCAGGTGCACCACCGGATGCAGCAACATTGACCCGCTGTGGCAGTATTTTCTGGACGCCTGCGCATAGACTACGCCGTTCTCCTTGATTACGGGCAGCATCTCTACGGGCGAAACGTTATTCTCCGGCTTAGGAGCATCCGCCGTAGGAAGCGGCAGCACCACGGCCGGAGAGATAGGATATAAAAGATCGAACATTGTTATAGCGTAAACAATATTATGAGCTGGGCCATCAGCACCCTCAAGAACATCGTCAGAGGATATACGGTAGCGTAACTAATTGACGGATAGTTTGTTCCATAAACTTCCTGAGAGAATGCGAGTACAGGAGGGTTGGTGGTTCCGCCTGAGATGAGACCGCATATCTGATAGAAGTTGAGCTTGAACACCAGTCTGGCAAGCAGGATCACGCAGGTGACTGGAACCAATGTAATCAAGGCGCCGTAGAGAATCCACCAGTAACCGCCGTTCATTATCGAGCTGATGAAGTTTTCTCCTGCTCCAAGTCCCACGGCCGCAAGGAAGAACGAGATACCGATTTCACGTATCATCATATTGGCACTCAATGTGGTATATGTGGTGATTTTCAACTTAGGGCCGAAATATCCGAGAAGAATCGCTATGATGAGCGGACCGCCGGCAAGACCGAGCTTGATAGGCTGAGGAATGCCAGGGAACTTGATAGGAAGGCTTCCGAAGATGACGCCGACCACGATGCCGAAGAAGATAGGAATCAGGTTCGGATGGCTGAGGCTTGCAGCCTTGTTTCCGAAGAGTCCTGCCACCTTGTCCATAGCGTCTTCCGGTCCGACTACCAAGAGGCTGTCTCCTACGTGCAGATAAAGGTTAGGGCTTGCGACGAGCTCAACGCCTGACCTGAACACACGTGTTACTGACACTCCATATATTGACCTGACATTCAGATCCTTAAGGCTTCTTCCGGTGATGGAGGACTTGGTGACGGTGATCTTTTTCGCAACGAGTTTACTCTCAGGGTCTTCCCATTCCTTGAACGGCATCTCGATCTCGTCTCCAAAGAGAATCTTCACGAGGTCTTCCGCATCAGGAGAGGTGACAATCAGGAGTTTGTCGCTCTCTTTCAGCACCATGTCTGATGACGGCACGCACAGTTCTCCGTTACGGAGCAGACGTGAGATGACGAAGCGGTCTCCATTGTCCTTGGTGACTTCACCTATCTTTCTGCCGAAGATGGCAGGGTTCTTCACCTCAAATGTGGCACGGATGGCGCCGGTTCCGAGTTTTCCTTCATTGTCAAGTATTTCTTTCTCCTTGTTCAGGTCCACGTTGAAAATAGCTTTGAAGGCCATCAGGAGGATGATTACTCCGAGCACACCGATAGGATAGGAGACTGCATAAGCTGATGCGATGGCTGAAGATGCCTCAGTTGCCGCTGCCTGTGTCGCTCCGTCTGCAATCATTGCGTCTGACAATGTCTGCTGGGCGGCACCGAGTCCAGGGGTGTTGGTGACGGCACCTGACATGACGCCGGTCATGGTATGCAGGTCTTCGCCTGTCACCAGGTGGATGATGTATGTAACCAGCACAGCGAGCATGACCAATGTCACTGCAAGCATGTTCATGGTCAATCCGCCTTTACGGAACGAATGGAAGAATCCCGGGCCGACCTGAAGTCCGATGCTGAACACGAACAGGATAAGGCCGAAGTCCTTCATGAATGCCAGAATATGCGGGTCTCCCCTGAAGCCGAAGTGGCTGAGGAGAATGCCGATAAAGAGGATCCATGTGGAGCCGATGGATATTCCCTTGAACTTGAATCTGCCGAGATAAAGGCCGAGGGCAATTACCACAGCAAAAAGAAGGATGGTATGTGCGATACCGGTTCCCAAGAATAAGTCTCTCATATTATCTGTACAAATTTATTTTCACACAAAATGCGGACTTTCCATCTGTCTTTCCGTCAATGAAATAGGTCACTTTTCCGTCTTCCGCTTCCTGACGCACTTTCTCCAGGGCGATTTCTTCTCCGGCGCGTGTCTCGTGGTTGAAGGTTACCGTGACATCACTCACCTTGCAGGTGCGAAGTTCTTCGAAGTCAATGCAGTCCATGGCCCATACGACGTATCTCGCATTGTTGGTATGGCCTAAAAGGTCAATGTCCGAGAATTCGACTTTGTGTATGCCTGCAGGCTGCGGTTCCACTCCGCGTGGCATCATGACCTTGTCTGCCGGTTTCTCGATGGCATTGTCCGTGCAGACTGAGCCTTCTGGCACAAGTTCCAGGACTTCCGAGGTTCTGCACATTGTCCTTTTGGCGACGTCCAGAATAACCCAGGAGCTTGTTCCTCTGACAAGTGTCTCCCCCGCGGTGTTCTTCAGGTTGAAATCCCTGAGGTAGAACGGGCCGTAGGGGCCTTTGTGCCAGGTATAAAGCTCTATTGCTTCGCGCCACACCGGATGTCTGAGAAACTCAAAATGCATTCTCGATAGCACCCAGGCCTTGCCTTCTTTCTGCAGTGCGTCATAGCCGAAGCCGAGTGCCGTAGCTGCCTGATATGCGATTTCCTGCGCCAAATCCATGAATGCCGCAGGTTTCATTCTCAAATTCGAGTCCACGTCATAGCACGGAACTTCCGATGCGATAACGTATTTTTTTTCTTCTGTGTAATGTCCGCTCATATATTCCAAATATTCCACAAAATTACAAATCTTGCCTGACTTTATCAAAAAACGTCAGGCTTTACAGAATAAGGATGCCTGGGGCAGCCTGCGGGCGACGGGGCAAAAGGCGGGGTTTTGTGCACAAGATTTCTGTCACGGGGGCAGAAAGGCCTGATTTGCCCCCGTCGCCGTTCAAAAACTGCATGACGTGTGCAGAAAGGCCGTATTTGCACACGTGAATCCAATGACATAGGCAAAAGAAGCGATTTTGCCCCCGTGGTTTGAAGTCCACCACCTGCCAGCCTATTTGAACTGCAGCTCAAACGTTAGACAAAACCAAACGCTTGACCAGTGTTACGCCGACAGGCAGTCCGTCACGGCGGAACTCACTCCGCGTTGCTTCGTTCGGCCCTCCTACCGTCTCCTGCGTCCTCGCTACCGCGAGAACTTGTATCCGGCAGGCACCTCCCACTTCCCGAGGCCGTGGGCCAGCCACGTCCGCCGTGCTGCCCGCCCGTTCGGCTACTTCGGCTACATTGGAAAAGGCAATGAAAAAAGGGTGGTCGAGATTTTCGGCCACCCTTTGTGTGTATCAATTAATCAGATGTTATTCTTTTACGCAGCGGACTGGGCAAGAACTTGCATTTCTGGCATCAGCCTTCAATTGCTTTTCTTTAAAAGCAGTTTTGCCGTTATCGAATGCTTCCCAATACTTTGTTTCAGTCTTCAGTGTTGCCATGTAGACATATGATGGATATCCACTCCAAGGTGTAGAAGTCCAGAAATTGGATTCAATACTGACTTGAGCAGGATAACATACATGACCAAGCAATCCCTTATCAAAACCTCGTGAACTTGTTAGAGGGATGTAATGCCCCTGATATTCATAACCGACCTTGTTGGCAGCCATTGTAGCATTGACTGCTACAGCAAGGAATTTCTCCGCCTCATCTTTGGAGCTGACGCGCCATCCAGCCGGACATGGGTCGTACAATGTCTTCTGATGCTCTGCGTCACCCCAGAGACTCTTATACGAAGCATCGTCCCCATTGATCCAAGTATTAAAGCCTCCGAAAGTACCGCCATTATTAATAATGTATTTATACGGATGTTCTACAGCATAAGACACATACACGCCGTTCTTCGTAGTCTTGTCAGACGAAATATCGTTTCTTGCAATAAGGTTCCAGGTATTGCCAGAATCGAGTCCACCACCAGTCTTGGTCCTGTAGCCGAACATTTGACCGTCAAGTGTACCGGTTGCGCTCTGACCATTTATCTGGAGAGACTTAACAGGAGTATACGTCGGCGTACCGAACATGAAGTTGCTATTTTGACATGGCTGGCTGTTTGTATAGTCTGATATCGTAGGGAACGGATCCTTGCGGCCCCACTGGTAATAGTTACCTACCGCTCCGGCAGGTTCATAACTACCAGTTGCTCCCAAACCAGAAATCACAGCACCGAGGTTACGGTCCATGAACACATTGCCATCCGCGTTGACTGCTGTAGCCTCAGGATCATAGCCCTCTGCTGCCCAGATGTTCCAGCTCCAGAGGAGAGTTGCATTGTTGATGCACTTGTTCTCATCGACTGTGATGTTTTCGTAGGTTACACCTTCCTCAGCAAATGCTGCTATAACAACATTGCCCGGAACAAAAACATCAGGCGTATAAAATCTTATATACCCATCTGAATCAAGAGAAACGGAACTAAGATATACAGGGCTCTCATCCACCCAATTATTGCTTTTCTGAAGAGTGTTGTACCAAAGTACCAAAGCAGATTTCGGAGCAATCGCCGTCTCTCCTGCCACTGATTCAAGCTGACTTGGGACGGCACCATTTCCTTTTACATCTGCCTTGAACTTATAGAATCCCGGAGAAGTAACAAGGTAGCAGTTTGCAGTACCATTTGCGCTCAAATCAGTATATTCATGTCCGGTCGATATTTCTCCGACCTCGAATGAAAGTGCTGCTTTCACTCCAGCAGGAAGTCCTGACGCAGGAACTTTCTTCGAACCGAGTTTTGTCTCGATTCCGTTTACTGTGGCATATACAGAGAATGTTTTTCCTGCGTGGCCAGGAGTGATTGTCATATAGGCATTTACAGGAGTTGCAGAAAGTTTTGCCGCCTCATTGAAATGCAGGGAAATTTCAGGAGTTCCGGAAGTAAGAGTCAGTGAACCATCTGAAAGATTTACGCTTCCATCTGTAACAGAAAAGATTTCACTCTCATCCTCAAATCGCACTCTGATGTCAGAAACGCTGTAATTGCTTTGTGCGGAAGTGAGGGCAATGTTCAAAACTGAAAGCGCATGAGAGAATGTCACCTTCACTGCCTGTTCTGCTTCTCCATTCGGTCTGTTAGCCATTGTTGTAGCATAAAGAAAGTCAGTCGCAGATAGATGAGCAATATCATCAGAACCTGCTTGATTTTGCGACGAAGGTACTGTAAATGGAACAGATAGTGGGTTCTTCCCTGCATTTACATTATACGGATAATACAAGTAAGTCAAATAATCTTTCCCTGCCTGATACATGTAATACCAACTCGTCTTAAACGTAGTCTTACTACCAGTCGATTCTGCTATGAGCCTATCATTCAATGCTTTATCTACAACGCTTGTACCTACACCTTCAATCGAGCCGCCTTTATACCAATAAAATCCCAACGCATCACCCTTCACCCACTCGGTCTTCATCACATTGCCTTCATCTACAAACGAAGTCTTGGTCTCAGGAAAAGAGCCTACGATAACAGCAGAAGACTCCCCTTCAGCAGGAATCTGTTCTGACACTTCAGATTTCTGGCAGCCGACTATAGCCGAAAGCGCCAGAATATATATCAATGACTTTTTCATGTTCATAAGTTATTAGCGAGTTTTAACTTCTTCCCATTCATCCCAGTAAGGCATGTCATTCACAGCGTTCTTATCCACGCCGCTGGCATAACCGTTTTCGAGATTCACATCGAGAATCGCTAGAGTCGGTGATTCATAACGCTTTGGAGCAGCTGCTCCGTTCTGTTTTTTGTTCATGATTAATGTTATTAATTAGTTAAACTTTTATTCTTTCACGCAGCGGACTGGGCAACTTGACGCCAAGTACTTGTTGTCTTCAACTCTCACTTCCTTGAGAGTCTTCGGCTGGTTCTTGTCCGCATAATTTGGCGGAGCAACCATCGCAGCAGCATAGGCATATCCGTAATTGTGGGTAGTAACCGATTCCGATGTCCACATGTAGGATATGGTCTCGTATCCGCAAGACTTCACGGTTTCAGTCCTGAAATGCTGGTTGCTTCGCGAACTGGTCATCGGCAGATAATGTCCGTCGAAATCATATCCGACAAGATTGGCAGCCAGTGTGGCGCTGCTGAAAACAGTCTGCATAAACGACTGAGCCTCAGCCTTGTTGCAGACACGCCAGCCTGCAGGACATGGATCGAAGAGAGTTTTCTTCGTTTCAGAACCACCCCAGAACGCCCTGTAACTCTGGTCATTGGTCGTTACCCACGGATAATAGCCGCCGTCTGGATATTTGGAATTCAGGATATAGACGTAAGGATGTTCCACGGCATAACCTGCAAAGACGCTGTTGGACGAAGACGGAGCCGCGATGCTGTTCCTCTCTATAGTATGCCAAGACGAATCAATGTTGAACGAGCCGTCGTCTTTTGTCCGGTAACCCCAGACCTGGTTGTCCACATTCTTCGCAGCACTCTGGCCATTGACCCTCAAAGCTACGACCGGAGTGTATGTAGGAGTTCCGATGAGAGTGTTGGCGTATTGGCAAGGCCAATAGTTGCAATAGTCCGCAATGGACGGGAACGGATCCTTTCTGCCCCATTGATAGTAGTTGCCCACTGCATAGGCAGGTTCATATTCACCTTTTGAGCCGACACCGGAAATCGCCGCTCCTATATTCCTGTCCATGAAGGTTTTACCTCCTGAGATGACAGCCGTCGCATCCGGGTCATAACCATCTGCAGCCCAGATGTTCCAGCTCCAGAGAAGCGTCGCATTGGTGATATTCTTATTCTCATCCACCTCGATATTGTCGTAGGTAACGCCCTCCTCGGCGAATGCCGCAATCACGACATTGCCCGGGACAAATTCCTTAGGCGTGTCGAAATAGACATAGTCCCTGAAAAATACCAGCGAAGAAAGCAGAATCGGGCAGGCGTCCACCCACTTGTTGTCCTTCTGGACGGTGTTGTACCAGAGGACGAGGACGGATTTCGGAGCAATGTCCGCAGAGCCAGTCACTGCTGAAAGCGCTGCAGGGATATAGCCGTTGCCCTTCACAGTAGCCTTGAACTTGTAGAACTGGTTGGCCTCGGAAACGAGGTAGCAGTTGGATGTGGAAAGCTCACCCAGATCCTTGATCTTGATGGCCACATCACCCGGCACCTCATAATCAGCCACCACATTGATCACCTTGCCTGCCGGGAAGCCTCCTTCCGGAACCTGCTTCTCCATGATCAGCTTCTCCTTGCCTCCGATGACCGCAACCAGCTGCATGGTCTCCCCCGCCAGCGCCGGGTTGAAGACCAGGTAAATATGCGAAGCCGCCGGCCAGGAAGTCGCAAAATCGCAGTCCAGACGCACCTCAGGCGAGGTTGTCGCCCCTGTAAGATCCAGTTTGCCGGTACTCAGGTCAATGCTGGCGTTCTCGAATGCCACGGCAGCATCCTTGTTGGAGGTGCAGCGGAAAATCAATGCATCCAGTTTCATCCTGGTATCAGTGGTCAGTTCCAGATCCAGTACGGAGAAAGCATGATGGAAAGTAAGGTTCACCGCATCATCGGATTTGGTGACATTCTCCACGGCAGCCCAGATGAAGTCATTTTCAGCAAGATGCGCTGTAGAGCCGCTTGAGTACTGGGACTGTAAAGCCGAAATCCCCACCTTTGCCTTATGCGGGTCTGAGCCTCTGTCGGCATTGAAAGGATAGCAGGCATAGAACGACTGCGGGGTATTGTCACCTGCCCAGCGGATTCTCTGAGCACGGGACTGATATGAAAACGTCGTTCCGGTACCTTCCTGGTCAGCGAGATATGCGCTGTTGGACTGGAGGGACTTGCCTTCAGCCTCTGTCCAGATTCCGATTTTGTCGGATTTCACCCAAGCGAGTTTCAATGCATTGCCGTCATCGGTATGAGTCACCTTGCTCTGCACTTCCTGCTGCAGGAAATCTGCAGAAAAGGCAGGTCCGTCAGACAGGATGTCCTCATCCATCTGTCCGTTCTTGGAACAGCCGATCAGGGCAGATGCCAGGGCAATCATTGATATATATTTGATATTCATAATTTTACGCATTAACAGTTTACCATTTCCATTTATCCATATCGTCTATCTTTCCGCCTCCAGGATTAGCCTCTGACGGGTCGTAAAGTGCGGCGTCGATGAGAGGTTTCAGAATCCCTTCCATAACAAGGAATGCCTTCGCATTCGGATGAACGGAATCAAGGTTCAATGTTCCGTCGGCATTCGTGCCGAATACCCAACAGTACTCGTCAGCCAGACCGTTCTGATCATTTTTCAGAGCGCTGTGGTAATCTGCATAACGATAGCCTCTCTCGGCAGCATAAGCCTTGATGAGCTTGTTGGCCTCGATAACCTTAGATGCGATGTAGTCTCCGTCAAACTCCACTTTCCAAGCATCCGGTTTCCACCACATGCTCCTTGTCGGACAAATCGAACCGAGTATGACAGGAACTCCCATATCTTCGGCAATCCTGGACATAAGGGCGATGTTGGCAAGAAGATTCTCCTTGCTCACGTGAACCCTGTAGCCATCACCGGACATATTCTCAGCAAGGTCATTCGTACCGCAGGTAATCACCACACATTGAGGATTGTCATCTACGATGTTCGGACCGAAACGGTCAATCATATTGCTTGAGGTCTGTCCATCGATTCCACAGTTAAGGTAGCTGTTCTCGGTGAAAAAAGCCAGACGGCCGCGGTCTTTCCAGGTCCTTGTGATGGAGTCGCCCATAAGTGCTGCCCTGTGACCGGTCTGTTTGCCGTATCCCGGAGCTTTTCCGTCCACATTTTCCTTCACGCAGCGAAGTTGCAGTCCGGCACCGGAGTAGCTGTTGCTCTGTGTGATCTTTGCACCTGCGCCGTTCGAGCCGACAGATGAGCGGATCGGATAAAGAGAGTTGGCGACACTTGCAGACGCCATCATAACTTCACCTGAAGCCGAAATGACTGAGCCACCGAAACCGGCCTTTCTCTGTCCCGCAAATGGGAAATAGAGGTCATATTCGGAAACATAGACTCCGTGACCGCCCGCAGCAGAACCGGAAGAAGCGAAGAATGTCGCATAGGCATCTGCTGTCGGCACTTTCCAACCTGCCGGACACGGGTCATAGATGGTCTTATCATTGCTGATGTTGTCAGTGCTGCCCCAGAGATAGCGCCACTGTTCATTGTCCAGAATGGATTTTGCCTGGAAGTCGCCTTCTCCTGAGAACCAACTGTATTGAGGATAGACAGCATCGTTGTTGCCGCCGAACATCCACTTGTGAGGATATTTTACGGACTCGTCCACGGCCTGCTGGAGCGAATAGCCCGAACCGAGTTCAGCATGGAGCATCCTGGCGTTCTTGGCCCTGTCGGAAGAGAAGATCTTGTCCCCATCGACTTGATATTCATCCAGGGTGGTGTAAGCAGGGTTGCCCCAGCCTTCCTGTACATTCGTAGCCGATTTATATTCAGATGCTGCAGGGAACGGATCCTTACGGCCCCACTGGTAGTAGTTGCCGATGGCTCCGGCTGCCTTCACATTGTCAGAGATATCCTTTGCAGAAAGTCCGAGCACGGCTCCGAGGTTGCGGTCCATGACCGTATAACGGCCGGCCTTCCTGGAAGTCGCATCGGCATCCCAGCCTTCTACGGCCCAGATGTTCCAGCTCCAGACGATTTTGCCGGACTCATTCAACGCAGCGATCACGGCATTGCCGTTCACAAACGTCTTAGGTGTCTTGAAATAGACGAGGCCGTCAACTTCGTCATACATCACGCTTCCGACAGAGACAGGACTTGCATTGACAAATCCGCCCTCGCCTTCAGGGATGCTGTACCACAGAAGTTCTGCTGAAGAAGGGGCCAAAGCGGCATCGAATGCGGTGCTGTGAGGTTCCCCGTCGTAGCTCCAGCTGATGCTCTTCGTACTGCCGTTGCCCTTTACCTTCGCATTGAAAGCATAGAGGCAGTCAGCCTTGTTCACGATATAGGTATTGGCAGTGCCGTCCGCGCTCAGGAGCACAGGGTCTGCGGTCATTCCGACATTGTAGGAAACGCAGGTTCCCGGCTTGAATCCGCCTTCCGGAACATCCACGACAACTTTCTCAAAGTCAGCGCCTTCGAGGTCGCAGTCTATGGTCAATGTCTTGCCGGCATACTGCGGATTAACATTGACAATAAATTCAGAGGCCTTGCGCCTGAGATATACAGGTGAGGCTGGCTTGACATTGATCACAGAACTTACCGAGTCTATTTCAGAGAGGCTGGAAGTGAACAGGTCATATTTGGCATGTTTGAAGGCGAGTGCCGTTCCGTCTTCGCCTGTGAGCTTGATGGAATTGCAGGCTACAGGCAGATTGGAAGAGACATTGACCTTCACGAATGCGAGGACAGGCGCAAGGGACATTTCGAGAATGCCGTTGTCCGGGCGCTCAACTGATTTGACTGAAGATACGAAGATCTGGCTTCTCTTCAGCTGCGTCGTGGTCAGAGGAATCGATACCACCTGATTCTCGGATACTGAAACCGGGATGGAGACCGCATCCGTCATCTTGGTAGTGAACGGATAATACAGGGCCACGTCATATTTCTTGCCGTCTTCCCACTTGAGCTTGTCAGCGTCACGGAGCGGGAAGAAACGGGATGATGCGGTGGATGTATATGCGTCATAATAGGCATTGTCATTCAACGCCGAACCGGTACCGGCTTCAGACACGAACACCCCGATACGGTCGGAAACCGCTTCCCAGGTGATGACAGCCGACTCAGAAGGCGAGGAGGCCGACACCTTGAATGAAATGTACTCCGAAGAAGTCATCGGCGCATCTTTCTCCGGCTCATTCGCTTCTTCTTTTCCGCAGGCGGTCAGGGCCAATGCGGAAAGAAGCGTCATATATATTATTCTGTTTTTCATCTACTATATTATTGAAGAGTTATCTGATAGAACGAATCTGTTCCAGAATAGTAGTCCTTGGATGAGAACACGCCATGCGTCCACTTGAATTCGCTGACAGTCTGGCCGTCCAGTCCGTCGATGCAGTTGCCCTTGAACGAATATGGCTTGTAAAGCTTCATCACTCCGTCAGGAAGATTTATGGCACAGACATTCTCCACGACCTTCTCGGATTTGTAAACCGGAGCGCCGCTTTCGTCTGTCATCGGGTTGCCGTTCTCGTCAGTGGCCTGGACAGGCATCTCGTAGGACAATGTCCAGATCTTGCTCTTGTAGTATCTCTCGTAATTGTTGAAATCAGGAAGAGATTCCCTAGTAGCAGTTCCGATTACCTTGCCGTTTACACAAAGGTCGAATGACTTTTTGGTCACGGCCTTTTCGCTGGCATGCACCTTGGCGATATAGCTTTCAGGTGTTTCATCGCCGGAAAGCGGTGTGAGCCGTATTCTGTTGAATGACTTCAGGCCTTTCAGGATGATCTCGTCATAGTTGTCGGAAATCGACATGACGGTGAACTCGAAATCACCGCCCCAGCCGCGATATCCGCCACCGTTCGGGCCACCAGGGAAGGAGAAGAAATGTATGTAGTCATTGTTGGTGCAGAATTTCAGCATCGGACCGGTACCCAGTTCCACCTTGTATTCTGACTCCGTAACAGGATCAGCCTGAGGGATGAAGCCGGCTCCCTCGAACCAGACTTTCACTGTATAGTCCGGTGAGAACTGCAGCACGTAAATCCATCCTCCATAACGGAGGTCCTCATCCGGGAAATACTCCATAACCCATGTTTCGCGGGCTACCAGCGCACTGCGACAGAGCTCGATGCGGTCTTCTGTACGTTGTGCAGCCGTCTCGTCGAAGATTCTGGAACTCTTGTAGCAGGAAGCCAAAGAGAGCAGCATCATCGCTGACAGAATATATGTTATAATTCTTTTCATATCGATTCGGGTTTATTCGTCAAGTGATTCCCAATCCAGGCTGTCCAGCTGAGCGATACGGCGATGATAGATTTCACACCATCTTTCGGAATCCACTCCGTAGGAATCCTTGAGCCATTTCTTAAGCATATCATATTTCTTTCTCATGAGCGGACCGCCGACTGGACCGGCCTTGGCTATCATTGCCTCTCTTTCCTCTTCCGTAAGGGAAATCAGACGTCCGCCGGTCTCTGCCACATCCTCGCTGTAGTGGGAGCGCGCATAGTTGCTGACAAATCCTTTCTGATAAGGGTCTTCAGTAAGGGAAGTGTAGCGGTCGCCCACATAATCGCTGAGGGTGATGTCCTTGAACTCTGCAGGAGAGCCGTGGATACCGTCGAGGATATGGGTAAACTCATGGAGCATAGTGCCCGCGATTCTCTCCGCATCCTTATGGTATTCGAAGAAGTTCACGCCCAGGATGTTGATCTGAAGGCCGTTCTCCGCAGATGCAAGGGCCGTGGAACCGCTGCTGCTTATCTCGAAACTGCCTACGAGGAAGAGCACCTTCGGGAAATAGGATTTCACGAACAATGCAGGATCCTCGGTCTCGTCTCCGGAAGACATCATCTCCACCATGGCCTCAAGAGTCGTGAACTTGATAAGCTTGGCAATCATTATCGACTCCTTGATGTTAGGAGGTGATACCCAGTAGTTGAAGCTGGTCTCCATGTCCGGCATACGGTATTCGAAACGGACATTGTAAGGCTCCACATAATTTCTCTGCAGCCATGAATCGAACTCGGTATATCTGTGGTTCTCTTCCTTGAAAATACTCTCGGAGCTGACTTCATCCTTGGTACAGGATGACATCACCAGCACAGAGCAGGCTGCCAATATCATTGATATATACTTTTTCATCTTCATTCCTCCTTAAAGATATTTGACGAAAGGATGGTCAGGGGTCTCCGCATTGTTGCGCGGGTTAGGCTCCAGACCGGTTTTGATAGACTCTGAAGGAATCTGGAATGCGCGGCGCAAGTCATTGTAAGGCAATGTGACAGTAGCCTCGAATCCTGAGGTCGTAGCGTCGTCGTATTCGGTGTCGTCGAACCTGTCGATGGTGATTCCGTATCTCTTGAGGTCCATCCAGCGGAGTCCCTCCTCCAGAGAATCGATTCTCTTGCAGAACAGCAGGCACTGTGTCATATTTTCCTGAGTACCAGGCTCTACAGTGAATCCATGCGGATGAATCGGCTTCCTGGAAGTAGGCTCTTCCCTTGTATATTCCTTGATGTACAATGATGAAGAAGGGTCGCCGTAAACCTCATCGATCAACTCGCGTGTCAGATGACGGATTCCGTTGGTTCCGACCTTGTACATTGAACAGCTCCAGGTATCCATATCTGCAGCAGCCTTGTCATATTCCTTGAGCTGGATATAGGCCTCAGCCCTGTTCAGAAGCACTTCATTGGCATCGAGGGCCACCATCGTGCTGCGGACATAACCGGTACCGGCCACCGGGTCCACGACCTCCCACTGGGAAGGCCATTTCGGCCAGTACACCTTGTTGGTTATGAGGTCAGCCCAGTAGAACGGAACCATCTGGTAGATATACTGGGTATTGTCCTGCTTGCCGGTATCATAGGCACCGCCCATAGGACGCTTCGCACGGACAGTCTCCATCTTGGCGATCCTGTTGGTGTGCGCATATCTTCCGCCGGTAGCGGACCATGCATTGAACAGACCGCCGTTTGCTGAATAGAGCGGAATGATCAGAAGGTTCACCTTGTTCGTAGGATTGATATAGTTCAATGCCCTGGTATCATAAGCCCAGGCCATCTTGCTGGTCGCAGCCCAGTCACGGAGCATTTCGGAAGGGTTAGTGCCGAGCACCACATTTGCAGCCTCAACCGCCTTCTCCCATTGGTTGCTATAGACGTAGAACCTGGTCGCAAGCGCATAGCCTGCCTTCTTGTTGAAATGATATTTCGGAACTGACCATGCCTCGTCGTTCAGAAGAGGAAGTCCTTCCTCGATATCCTTCTGGATCATCTCGTAGTCATGGGCAAGAGTACCACGGCTGTATTTCGGATTCAATGTGGTCTCCGGCTTGTCCATATAGGTAACTCCCAGATACTGAGACGCATACTGAGGATGATAAGGGAGACAGTAGATCATTGTCAGACAGAGGTGAGCGTAAGCGCGGCAGAGAAGTGCCTCACCCTTATAAGGAAGCATTTCCTCAGGAGTACCCTGCTCGGCAATAGCATGAAGAGCGGCATTCGCGGTGGCAATCATATTGTAATATGCCTGCCAGGTGTTCACGTTGCTCTCGTTGTCCGCTTCCTCTATCGGTTCCCAGTTATAATTCTGTTCAATGAGTCTGGACGTATTCTTGTTCCCTTCGCTATAGAGTTCGCAGTTGTCCGACGCATACTCGAAGAATCTCACGTAAGTTCTTGAAGCATAAGCGGAAACAAGCAGTTTCTGTATCTTTTCAGTCGAATTCAGTTCAGTTCTGTTGTCCGGGAGCTTGTCCAGGAACTTGTCGCAGGAGGTCAATCCCAGGATCAGAGAAAGAACTGCCAATGAATATGTTATAAATTTCTTCATATCCGCATTGATTTAAAATCCTATCTTGCAGGTCAATGTGAACTGCTTCGGCATCGGAACTGCGACACCGCCGGCATTGAGGAACTCAGGGTCCTGTCCTTCCAGCCTCTTGTCGGCGTACAGAAGACAGAGATTGGTTCCCTGTATCTTGAATGAAAGGCTCTTCAGTCTGAGCTTTTCAACTGCAGTCTTAGGAAGTTCATAACCCAATGAAACCTCCTTGAGCCTGATGAAATCGCCCTTGGCAATACGCTGGTCAGAGTAGTTGTAGGCATTGTAGGCAATGCTGAGATTGCTGATGCTGTTGTTCTGACGCTTGCTTGCGATTACAGGCACATTGGTAATGTTCTCGTCACCCGGGTTGATGTATCTGTCCATGAACTCTCTCGGCATGGCGGTAAGGTCCGAATAGCTGTTGGAGAAGATAGGGTCCAGCCTTACCACATTTCCGAAGGAGTAAGTCATGAAGACATTCATCGTGAAGCCCTTGAACTTGAACATGTTGCCGAAACTTCCGGTAATGGTCGGGTCAATCGGCCCCTCATACTTGAGGTTGCTGAAATTGTTCATTTCCTGGAACTGGATGTTCGTGGAAGTGATTTCCCCGTCCTTGTTCAGGAAAGTCGGGATACCCATTTCGTCAAGTCCCATGGAACGCAGTGAGAACACGGCGCCGCGAGGCATTCCCTCCATAGAATAGCCCGAACCAGTCAGATAACTGATCATTGTCTGGTAAGTCTTGAGCTTGGTCACGGTATTCTTCATGTGCGAGAATATGAAGTTCGTAGTCCAGGAGAAATCCTTCTTGACGATATTCTTGGTGGTAAGCGAAAGCTCCACTCCGGAAGATTTCATGGAAGCCACGTTTCCGTATTTGTTGGAAACACCGCCAAGTCCCTGAGTGACAACACTTCCGATAAGGTCGAAGTTGTTTCTCTTATAAGTGTCGAATGACAGGAGGATGCGGTCATCGATGAAACCGAGGTCAGCTCCCACATTGAACTCATGCTTCTTCTCGTATGTAAGCTCGGAGTTCTCGATGGAGGACTGGTAGAGCGACGGCTCCTTGATATTGGTGGCAGGACGCCACGGAGTGCTCGGATAGAACAATGCAGTGGAGTTGTTCACCCACGCCGGGCCCCTGTCCGCTGTCAATGAATATGATACACGGAAGTTCATGCTGGACAATGCCGGTTTCAGCGCATCGAACCACTCTTCTTGATCCGCTGACCATTTGCCGGCGACGTTCCATGTAGGCAGCCAGCGGGCGCTTCTTGCCCTTCCGAGCCTGTTGGAACCCTCGTAACGGAATGTTCCGTTGATGGTGTATCTGTAATTGTATGAGTATGAAGCAGTAGCGGCAAAAGCAACATTGCGCTCGTGCGTATTGTTCAGACTGTAGTAATATGAGTTCTGCTCAAGCTGTTTCTTGAACAGGTCCAGGATGTAGAACGGAGTCTCACCTGCCTCGTACTGAAGTCCCCATCCGTCGAAAGAGCTTGCGTGCCTGTCCAGCGAATTGACTTCCACCGCAGCGAAAGCATTGATGATATGCTTGTCGGAAATGGCGGTATTGTATGTTCCTGACGCTCTGAAATCCACGCTGAGCGCTGAGTAGTCATTCTTTTTCAGGATACCTCCCTGAGGCAGGACCGTGTACTTGTCCCCTGTAGGATTGTCCGGGTCCTTGTACAGGTAAGGGTTCGCGTTCATGATGATCTTGGTGGCAGCAGAACGGTAAGCCTCGGCCTGGTTGGAATTGTCCCTGATATTGTGCTCAGTCATTGACAGCTGATATCTTACGGAACCGAGGGCGGACAATTCAAGACCTTTTATCGGCTTCGCCTTGATCTCCGCCTGAAACTTCGTGTCGAGCACAGACAGGTCAATGTAGTTGTTCTCCAGCTCGTGCTTGATATTGAACGGAGCATAATTCCTGGTGTAGAATTCGTCCGGATCCAGTGTCCTCGAAGTACGGAGGGCGTAAGAATACGGGTTGATGTCGAAATCACGCTTCACCGAGCCCTCAACGAGGTTTGTGGAAGACGACAGCGAACCAGGAGCCCTCTGCTGTCTGTATGAGGCGTTTCCGATGATGTTCAGGGTGATGTAATCCTTAAATATCTTCTGGGACGTATTGAAAAGCGCGGTATATCTGTTCACCTTGCTCTGGACAGACCAGCCCGGATCGACCAGCGCGCCCAGAGACGCATAGTAACTGCCTTTCTCAGAACCTGAAGTGATGCTGACAGAGTGGCTGTGCTGCACCGTCGGACGGAAAAGTTCGCTGAACCAGTCGGTGTTGCGCATCTCGGCCTTGCGGAGATATGCCTTTCTTCCTGCTTCAGTATTCTCAACCAGATATTTTCCGGTCGTGGAATCGTATGTGTTCATCAACTGGGACATCTTGCTGTAAACACCGCCCTGCGAATTATATACGCTGCTGGTGAAGTTGAGCCATCCCTTCTGGTACATTTCCTCATAGACCGACATCTGCTCCTGTGAGTTCATGATGTTGAACTCGGAATATGAAGGGACAAGACGCATGGTATATTCACCGTTGTAGTTCACGCGGGTCACGCCAGGAGTTCCTTTCTTGGTGGTCACGACAATGACACCCGCCATTGCCCTTGCTCCGTAGATGGAAGTCGCGGAACCGTCCTTGAGGATCTGGAACGACTCGATGTCGTCAGAGTTCAAGCCTGCTATCGCGGAACTGATCAATGTCGTGGCATCTCCGGATGACAGGGAATTGGCATCCACATTGACCACATCCTCCATTATGACGCCATCGACAACCCACAGAGGCTTGGAATCTCCGAAAATGGAGGTGGCACCCCTGACTCTGATCTTAGGCGCAGTACCGAAGGTTCCGGACACGTTCTGGACTGAGACGCCGGCTGATTTTCCTTCGAGCGAACGGCTGATTTCACCCACACCGCTGATATTTACATCCACGGCTGAAAGCTGGTCGGTCGCTCCTGTGAAGAGACGTTTGTCAGTGGTGGTCATACCGGTAACCACTGCCTCAGAAAGCATTTCCGTGCTTGTGGAGAGCACGAAGTCCACTTTTTCTGCAGCAGGTTTGGTGACATTGGTATAACCCAGGCAGGAAGCCTCAAGTTTGGCTCCTGCGGGGACTTTCGTCAATGTATAATTTCCGTCAAGGTCCGTGACGGCGGCATTGCCCGTGCCCGCCACTGCCACGACGACACCTATGAGAGGCTCGCCGGCATCGTCCTTGACCGTACCGCTGACTGTCAATGTCTGCTGCGCAAAAACTGATAGCGCGCAGGCAAACGACAGCAGCAATGCTATAATCAATCTTTTCATAAGCCGTTACTATTCTGTATATTCCTTGGTAAGCACAAGCTGCTGATATGCCACAATACGTGTAGTGAATGCAAAGAATCTGTCACGACTCCACCAGATGTTCAACTGCTGAGGGATATCGTTGCTGTTCAGTTTGGCATTCTCGAATGAAAGAGTGACTGTGTGGTTCACATCATCGAATACAGGTTCGGCATCCCAAGCGGTACGACCCTCTGTAGAGAAGATGTAGAATCCTGACGGATTGGACGAAGTCGGCCCGTTGAAATGCACTGAGTAGTACTTGTTTGCAGCCTCATCTTTACCGAAGCCCTGGATGCCGATTCTTACTTTGCCGTCCACCAGCTGGGCTGAGAAAGGATAATTCACGAGCTCGCCTTTCTGAACCGTAACTGAGAATGACTCGTACATCTTTTCTGTCGCGAACACGAAATCGCTCTTGTCTCCGCACTCATCGGCGTTCTTTGCCACTTTCCAAGTGCCCAAGAGATAATACCAGTCCGGTTTCTTAGGGAGTGTCAATGTTACATATACCGGTTCAATGCTCTTGTCTGAAGGGGTGATGATTGCGCGCCCGGAGAAGGCTCTGCGGCTCTGAGCCTTGCTTACTATGAATGTCACACCGCTTGCGGATTTCTCGAATGAGAATACGCCATCAGGGTTTTCAGGGATTTCCACGTTGAAATCAGATGTGCACTTTACAAGTGTCTGCAATTTCTGCTCTGAATCAGAGAATTCCAGGCTGGATTCACTTATGATGATTCCTTTGAACGGTGACTGTTTCACTGAGAAGCTGACGGAATTGCTGCCTTCAGCATTGATCGTAATATCCGCAGTACGCTCCGTATCACCAGTATAAGAGAAAACATTGAACAGGACTGAAGAACCGGCGACACTTACGCGAAGCCAATCCGGCGCAGATGACCCGGCCGTCAATTTGAGGCCGCCTGTCTCTACGACTGCCGTTCCGAATCCTCCTGCAGCATCGAACGACGTAGCGGAAACGCTTTTCAATTCAATCTCAGGAACTGAATTGTCTTTGCTGCATGACAGACCGCAGAAAAGCACGGCTGCCAGAGCGATGATTGATATAAGTTTTTTCATCATATTGAATTATTATTTTACATATTCGATTGCGACCTGTGAGTCACCGTTCAGCTTGGTTCCTGCCAATTCGATATGGACATAGATGAACTGGTAAGTCTGGTCTCGCTTGTATTCCAGAGGTATCTCGACGACAGGATTGTCCTTGCCGATTTCGATATTGATGTCCTTCTTGACTGAACGCACCCAGCCGGCAGCATTGACCTGCACACGCTTGAGGATGACATTGTCCTCGCCCCTCTTCCATCTGAATCTCAGGGCCTTGACCGGGATGTAGTCTTCCGGTTCCATCATGCGGATAATCAATGTGCTGCTGTCGCGCATCTCGAATGATGTCCAACCTGAAAGGCCCTGGCCCTCAAGAGGTTCAATGTCTTTGGCGACGTTCACGAGGTCCTGTGATTCCTTCACGAGGTCCTTTACCGGAACGAAATCGGAGAGTTTCTTCTCCTCGGTGAAATTGCCCTCCCAAGCGGCGAAGTCAAATGGTTTGCCTGCTTTCTTGGCATCGAAGAAATGCTGCCATCTTGGGATATAGTAGTCGCGGATAAGACCTGACCAGATCTTGCATGCATAGTCATTGAGGCCGGCATCAGGGAAACTGACACCCCAAGTAGTCACGATTCTGCGGCAGTCTTTTTCATATTTGTCGCTCTCCTGCTGACTGTCACCCCATCCGCGGGCAAAGTCTATCCATCTCTGCATACGGGTTACAGGGTTCTTGTCCAGAAGTCTGTCTGCGCGAAGCATCAGGTCCTTGAAGCGGACCTCCATAGCGGCAGCCTTGTCATTGTCTCCGGCAAGATAAGCCTCATTGATCTGATTTACGAGCAGGTCAGCCTTGCCGAACGCATAGAAGCCGGCCCACAAGGAGAGGTCGGTGAGATATGCTTCATTGTCACCGAGTTCCGAAGCAGCCGCGATATAGGCCTCAAGTGCCTCGAAGTGCGCCTTGGAAACCACGTAACGGCCTCCGAGACCGTAGAACGGCTGTCTCTGAACTACGTACTGTGCACGGCTTGAGCACATTCCGTAAGAACTTTCGAGCATCTTGTTCCAGAATGTCATCATCGTCTCAGGACATTTTCCGTATCTGTTGATGGTATAATTCCTCAGCCATTCGTGGATATCCTTGTGGGAAGTGCTCCACCACGCATCTGAAAGGATTTCGTAGATCACTTCGTTGCTTTCCACGCCTTCAGGAGCGGTGCCTGCGCCGACAAGATTGCCCATATTTGCGGAGCTGAGGGCATTCAGATGGCCGTTGAGGTAGAAGTCCAATGCGCCAGCAGGGGCAGTACGTCCGCCGAAGTTAGGCACGGTACTGTAAATCCACGGCTTTCCGTAAATGCCTTTCGCATAGTTCCATGTATATTCATTCTCCCAGATTCCGTAGTTGAAGTCCACGCTCAGGTCCAGAAGAAGCATCTTGTCATCAGGCACCTTGGAGAACAATGCTTCGATGCTCTCAGGGTCCCAGATATGTCTCTGGTAGCCGAACATCCAGCCCTGGAGCACCCAGACAGCGTCCGGATTTGCAGCGGCAATGGACTGATACAGAGACTTTCCATAGTTGGATATCTGAGTATAGCGTTCCTTGGTGCCACGCTCGGCGAACGGGACCTTCATTTCATTGAAACTGTCGGCGAGGTAGTATTTGCCTTTTCCGAATTCCTTTTCCCATTCCTGGATATATGTCTTCGCGATCAGCTGGAACAGCTCCGTCTCAGGAGAAATGAAATTGGACACATAGTACGGGCCGTCATCCCAACCGGTGTGGATGAGGTTCGCGTCAGGATACACGCGCTTGATCGCTTCAGGCACAAAGCCTGCGAAAGCATTGTAAATCGGTGTCATACCGAGTTCACTCATCCTGTCTATCATCTTGTGTTCCAGAGCGATGGTCTTGTCATACCAGCTCTGTGAGAGATGGCCGTCGAGTTCTGACATATTGCCCATTCTGAACCACGGCAGATAAGCCGGGCCTGTCACGAACTTGCCGATTTCCTCATCAGTCAGACCGAGCTTCTTCCACACGCGGGCGAAAATCGCTTCGCTTCCGATAGGCGAAAGCGGCATGTTCACGCCGTGGAGAGCCATCCTGTCGAGCTCCTTCTCCCAGTCTTCCCATTTCCAGTAAGGCATGGTGTAGCCGAGGGTGCAGACATTCATATACTGTCTCAGCACGAAAGGAGTAGTGACGAGTTTAAGAGGCTGGTCTGCAAGCTTTTCAGGAAGGTCAATGTTATTGACAGTCCAAGTGGACAGACCGTAATGGTTGGATGTCACATAATCATAGAAACCATGGCAGACTGCCACAGCAGAGCTTCCCTTTACGGTAAGTTTGCCTTTCTTCACCTCTGTAGAGAAATATTCGCTTCCCGCCATAGGACCGGTGACTACGAGTTTCACATTGGAAGGTTTTCTTCCGAGAGTTCTCGTGATAACTCCTGAGGCCGCTTTCTCAGCTGCTTTGAAGTCTTCTTTCTGAGACGCTGAAGCGGAGAGGCATAAAAATACCGCTCCGATTACGCTCATAAATTTCAATTTGTTGATTATCATACACTTATAGTTTTATTTCTTGATTTCTTTTATCTCCATCGCATATCCGCCGCCTGCAGCACACTTCTGGACGAGCTTCGACTTGTGGTCAATCTTCATCTTGCGGATAGTGTAAGCCTGTGGGTTTGTCTTGTAGTCCGCATCCGGTGCATCTGCATAGAGCGTGGCCTCATATTTCTTGCCCGGCTCCAGGAAGTCGAACGATATCTTGGAAACGTGGCCTTCTGCACCTGCTGTGGAGCCGACATACCAGTCTCCTGAATCCTTTACCCTGCGTGCCGTGGTGACATATTCGAAAGGCTCGGCCTCCAGATATCTGGCCTCACTCCATTCCATCGCCACATTCTTTATGAACTGGAACGCATCCGGGAATCTCTCGTAGTTTTCCGGAAGGTCGGCAGCCATCTGCAACGGGGAATACATCGTCACGTAGAGGGCCAGCTGATTTGCAATAGTGGCATTGACGTGAGATTTGTTGCCCGGACTGAACTTGCTGATATTCATCTCGAAGATGCCTGGAGTGTAGTCCATCGGACCGCCCAGCAGCCTGGTAAACGGCAATATGCAGACATGCCCCGGCTTGGAACCGCCGAATGCCTGATACTCGGTTCCTCTGGCAGACTCGTTTCCGATAAGATTAGGCCAAGTCCTGCACAATCCCGTAGGACGCACCGCCTCATGGGCATTGACCATTATCTTATATTTGGCGGCCTGGGTGACGGCATACAGATAATGGTTTACCATCCACTGGCTGTAATGCTGTTCCCCGCGAGGAAGCATATTTCCGACATAACCGGATTTGACGGCATTGTAGCCGTTGTTTTTCATAAATGTATATGCGGTGTCGAGATGCCTTTCGTAGTTTCTTACGGAAGCGGAAGTCTCGTGATGCATGATCATTTCCACACCTTTGGACTTGGCATAGTCACGGATTTCCTCAAGATTGAAATCAGGATACGGAGTCACGAAATCGAAGACATAGTCCTTAAGATGGCCGAACCAGTCTTCCCATCCCACGTTCCAGCCCTCGACAAGCACAGCGTCGAAGCCGTTTTCAGAAGCGAAGTCAATGTATTTCTTCACGTTCTCAGTGGTGGCTCCGTGATGACCGTGAGGCTTGACTTTAGTATAATCGGTCACGCCGAGCTGAACGGAAGGCAGATCCCAGGTATAGGACCACTGTGACTTTCCGGTAATCATCTCCCACCACACACCAACATATTTTATAGGTCTGATCCAGGAAGTGTCCTCGATCTTGCAAGGTTCATTGAGGTTCAGCGTCATACGGGAAGCGAGAATGTCGCGTGCGTCGTCACTGACAATGATTGTGCGCCAAGGAGTGTTCAGAGGCGCCTGAAGATAGCCCTTGGCTCCTGTAGCATCAGGATTGAGGAATGATTCGAAGACGAAATTCTTGTCATCGAGATTCAGATGCATGCAGGCATAGTCCACAAGAGCAGCCTCGTGGATATTCACGTAGAGGCCCTGGTCTGTCTTGAGCTGAAGCGATGTCTGAACTCCGGTCAGAGAGAACATGTTCTTGTTCATGCGCCTGCTGTTCACTTCCCTGATCTCGGAAAGACGGCAGCACGTGTAGTCATATTCCTGAGTATAATAGTCGCCCGGAATCCACCACGCGGTGATATCTCCCGGCATGGCGAACTGCGTGCGCTCTTCCTTGAGCACAAAATAGACAAGTGACTGCTGCTGAGGGAATTCATAGCGGAATCCTACTCCGTCGTCATATACCCTGAACCTGATATCCATCCTTCTTCCGGTCTGACGCTGCATCAAGTTGACTACAAATTCGTTATAATGATTTCTGATGGAAGTCTCCTCACCCCATACAGGGCTCCATGTCTCATCACAATCGTCACGAGATGTACCGGTGATTTCAAAGTCCCTATCCAGATGAGACTTCAGGTCATCTGAATTGCCCACCAGTTCGAACCCCATACCGCTTGTCAGCACGGCAGGCAATTCGCCGCAATCCACCGAATATTGGGGACGACCTTCTTCTGACAATGAGAAAGAAAGTTTCACTTTTCCGTCGGGAGAATAAACAGTTTCCACATTTTCAGCAGAAAGGGTTGTGATGCCGAATGTAGCAATTGCAAAGAAGGTCAGTAGTCGTTTCATTAACATTAGTGCTATTATTTTACGAAAGATATGTAACTTGAAAATCAATAACAATATGTAATAATGAAAATATAAACGAATTTAAAACCTTAATACTTGATTGCCAACGATTTAATCTAAAATATACTACTAAAAAATATAAATGGAAAATAAAACTTTTTTGTGCCTAAATGGATGAATTTCCCTTAATCTGCTCCTCGAATTCCTGAGGGGAAAGAGCTTTCAGACGAGTCCTCGAACGGTACGCATATATGGTGGAACGGGAGTATCTCAGAAGTATGGAAATCCGGTCCGTGCTGTCGATTCCCAGACGGATCAGAGCATAAATCCTCAGTTCCGGAGTCAGGACATACGGGTCCTTGATCGAAATTCTGTACTCCGGCTGAAGGAAATTATTGAAATCCGCGATGAAAGTAGGGAACAATGACAAGAAAGTCTTGTCAAAAACACTGTAGAACGACGCCCACTCCTCTTCCACCACGGCATTTGACTTAAGGTCACGCTTAAGTGTCTGGATATCTCCTGCGATGGCTTTCTTGTTCAGATTCTTCCTGTACTTGTCCAGCCGCTCGATTCTGGAAATGCACTCAAGCATCAGCTGGGTGATATAGGTATTCTTGATATTGCTGGACTCCTTTACTATCCTGTTCGCTTCTTCCTGAAGTGACTGGGACTCAGTGAGTTCGTCTTTCATCACCTCCAGTTTCCTGCGCTGGCTCTTGTTCACGAACAGGAGCACGGTCATAAGCAATAGCAGGAAGCACAGCACACCGAAGCCAGCATACAATATCTTGAGATCCTTCTTCTTGGCCTCGATATAGGACTCATTGACAATGGAGATGAGAGGTGCCAATGCATCCACCTTCAGCCTTGCCTTGCAGAAGTTCGCGTCGTCCAGGGCCTTGTTCAGATAAGAGTAGGCCCTCTTGATGTCCCCGTCCTCGTAAAGCATCGTAGCAAGCATCCTGAGCGCCACATATTCCTTCTTTGCATTGACAATATCCGAATATGCAGAAGCTATCATATAATCCTTTGCGGCATCATTCCATCCTATTGAAAGATAAATATCCGCAATGGCGATGGCTACAGGGCCGTTTTCGGGAGACTCCGGAGAAAGCGAGCCATACTTCCGCAGTAGAACGTCCAGGGCGCTCTTGTAATCCCCTTCAAGCAGAAAACGCTCACTCTTGCCCACAACATTGTCAGGAAACTGGCTGGCAATGGAATCTTTGTACACGGAGGCTTTGGAACTGTAATACTGTTTCAGGCTCTGATCAATGCTGAGTCCATCAAGCGACTCATATATGCTCATATAGAAGAGGTACAGCTCTTCCCTGCTTTTTTCGGACAAGGCGCTCCTGTCCACATGGTTCAGAGTGGCCAGAGCATCATAACTCATTCCCGAGGTCATATACTGCTTGGCCAGAGCCAGAGATGATGCGCTTATATAATCCTGACGGCCGAGTTCTTTGGCCGCGTCAAGAGACCTGACAGCATAGAAAGTCGCAGAATCCGTTCTGTACCTGTCGAATGTCTGGCGCATTGTAAAATATAGCAAGTACTTCTGCTCCAATGTTTTACTATGCATCAAGGCCGTCCTGCAAGAATCCAGGCGATCTTCCCTCACTTTGTCATATTCACTTGCGTGGCGGATAACATTGTCCAGGTCAGACAATGTGATTTTGTCCTGAACATGCCGCTCAGCACCCTGACAGAGTGTCGAAAGCAATGAGAATATGACAAGTAGAGTTTTCAACATAACAGATGAAGGCTTCAAAATCAAGCGGTAAATTTACTAAAAATATCTACCTTTACAATCGGAGCCGAATGGCAAAGTAAATATGAAACAGAATGGAAATACATAATTCAACCCTGCCACAGATCAAGCTCGGTACGCTTCAGGCATCGGACCACGCCATCATATTCGACAAGATAGCCATAATAGATGACAATCTGGACCCTGGACAGAAGGACAAGCGGATCGGCGCGCCTGTCAACAAGCCGCTGCCGACGAAGATATTGGTAGGCATCTGCCTGATGTGCATTGACGGAAGCATTGACCTTAAACTGAATCAGACCGAGTACCATATGGAGAAGAATGACTGTCTTCTCGGAATGCCGGGCTTCATTGCAGAGCATATTTCAATGTCGGGAGAATGCAAAATGATCGTCATCGCAGCCGCTCAGGATTTTCTGGGGAAATCTCCGATGAAAGGGACAGAGACTGCCCGCAAGTGGATGATACAGAAAGGGGAACCTTCCGTGATACATTTCCCTGATGAAATCTGCAGTTCATTCCTGTCAGGATACAAATGCTTCAGACAGACTTACGATTTGGCTCATCAGGATTACAGGAACGAGATACTTATCTGCTTCCTGCACACGGCATTGGCACTGTTCTCATCTTGGCTGAAACAGACGGGCGAAACAGAGCACGGACTCTCGATTCCGAGAAAGAAGGACCTCGTGATGAAGTTCCTCAATGATGTACACGAATTCTGCAACAAGGAAAGAAGCGTGAGTTTCTACGCTGAGCGATGCTGTCTGTCACCCAAGTACTTCGCCAAGATCATCACTGACGCGATGGGCAGGAAGCCGGGCGACATCATCAAGGACAATGTGATACTTGAGGCAAAGGTCCTGCTTATCGCCAAGCCATACTCCATCCAGCAGGTCAGCGACAAGCTTAACTTCCCTAACCCGTCCTTCTTCTGCAAGTATTTCAAGGCTGCAACAGGAACGACTCCGCGAAAGTATCAGCTTCGCGGAGATAAAGTTTCTGAGGATGCCAAGGATTCTACTTTGTAGGAATGCGGAAGGCGTCAGACGGAAGCGAGGTGTTCTTCTTCACCTCTTTCATCTCGTAGGTATTGGTGATGCCCACGGTCTCTTCCATAATCATCTTTACCAATACGCAGTCGGATTTGCGGTAGGTCAGGACAATCTTGGAATAGCCCCTGTGCCCCGCAGCCGAAGCAGTGAGCGTAACCACGTAGTCTTCAGCCGTTTCAGAAGCGTCAAGTTTCGCGTTGTTGGCCGCAGCCACAGTCTCAGGATCGCCTTTAATGCAGTTCACAAGTGTATTTGCAAGACTTCCCATCAGCGCGTTCTTGGAGGTGTCGAAGGTCATGGCCTTTCCTCCCTTGTTCATATGGAACTTGTTTCCGTTCACCACCAGCAGCTCGCCGGCAGGTTTGGAATAACGCATCGTAAGATGTCCGTCAGGAGTGAAGTACAATATTCCCTCAGATGCGATCTTACGGCCTGACGCCTTGATGGTCTTTACCTGAGTGAATTTGCTCTCGATATTCTTTACAGAAGCATTGGCCTTCAATATCTTGGCTACCACAGGCGAAGACGCAGGAGCTGCGGCAACCGCCTGGCCTTCAGCAGCAGAGACAACAGATGTGTGACAGGACAATGCTGCAGCTGCAAAAGCAGCTATAATGGACATGTATCTCATTCTATTCATAAAGACCGCCATTGATTCCGATAGTCTGGCCGTTGATGTAGGCAGCCTTGTCTGAAACGAGGAACGCCACGAGCTCGGCCACTTCCTCCGGCTCACCGAACCGTTTGGCAGGAATGGTCTTCTTGAGTTCAGCCTCATCGAGCCCCTCTACCATATCAGTACGGATAAATCCCGGTGCAACAGCATTGACAGTAACCTTTCTTGCAGCGACTTCCTGGGCGAGAGCCTTTGTGGCAGCGATGACTCCGCCTTTGGCCGCTGAATAGTTGGTCTGGCCCGGCAGGCCTTTCTGTCCGGACAATGATGCCATATTCACGATGCGGCCTCTCTTGTGCACCACCATCGGCTGGAGAAGAGGACGGGTGACATTGTAGAAACTGTCCAGATTGGTCTTCATCACCTTGTACCAGTCTTCCTGTTCCATCCACAGGAGAAGGTTGTCGCGACGGATGCCGGCATTGTTCACAAGCACCTCGACGAACGCGTCCGGATGCGCCTGCTGCCATGCTTTCAGGGCAGAGACTGTCGCCTCATTGTCGCTGACGTCGAATTTCAGGAGCTCGGCAGAACCGCCCTCAGCAGTAATCTGCTCCAATGTCGCGCGTGCCGCCTCGTCGTTCGACACATAATTTATTATCACGTGATATCCTTCAGATGCCAGTTTGAGGCACACGGCCTTTCCGATTCCGCGGCTTCCGCCTGTAACCAATGCTATTTTCATTGTCAATGTTTTTTATTCCAAAAGCGTAAATTTAGTAATCCAAAATCTCTTTTTCAAGTGATTCGGCATCCAAGATGAAGCCGCAGGTGATTACGGATGTCTTGGAAACGCCGAGAATACCGTGCAGATTCAGGCTCTGTCCGGTCAGGAGCAGGTTCTGAACAGGGGTGCGCGGCGAAAGGAACGTCGTGAGCGGATTGTGATAATCTTTCACCACACCGAAAGCGGCTCCGTTCGGAGACGACGTATAACTGTGCCAGGTGAGCGGAGAACTCATATAGATCTTGTCAATGCAGTCCATGATGCCATGGATACGGGCATTGAGCAGGTCCAGACACTCATTCAGTTTCTTCTGCTTGACCGCCTCATACTCAGCGCCCCTCGTGCCAGGATTCATCCCGTCCCACTCACCGACAAGGCTCCAGTCCATAGGAGAGAGTATGTCAATGCATTCCGCATACTTGCCCTGCTTCGGAGGATAGAAATGCACCATGATGCTGTCTGTATGGCTATAGTCTGTTCCCCATAAATCCACGTCGTGGGTATGCACGAACAGGTTTTTGTTCATATAAGGCAATGTGTCCGGCTTCAGGATGACATTGGCAGTGAACACGCCGTAGGAGTTCTTCAGATGGGACATCCTGTTGCGGAAGACCTTCTTCACCTGCTTGCACTCTTCGATGAGCCCGACGGTAAGCGCGGGATGGATGTCCGAGATTACCCAGTCAGCGGTGAAGCGTTCCACCTCGCCTGCGACATTGACAGCATCCACGCTGGAAACGCGTCCGTCATCCGATATGTGGATAGTGTCCGCTCTCATTCCGGTAAGGATGCGTCCGCCACGCGAGCGGAGTTCCTCGGCAAGTTTTGCCGCTATCAATGCGCCGCCGCCAAGTTTGCGATTCTCGTCATATCCCAGACGCCACGAGCTGTCCACGAATGAGTTGGTCGCCTGCACATAGACATACATAGGAAGCGTCTCCCTGTCCAGTTCCATCTTCATCATCGAGCCGCACAGGATATCACGCAACCTCTTGTCGGTTATGGAGTTGCACAGAAATTCATACGCTGACTGCCCGAACATGTCGAACATGTCGGTCTCAGGCTTGAACGAGTCGAACATCCTGTCGCCGATCTCCTTCAGTATCTTGGAATATTTATGGAGTTCCTCCGCATGAGTCGGAAAGTATTCGGCCAGCCGTTCAGCAAAACGCAGATGACCGGACGGCACGGGATATGAGGCCACTTCCTGAAGGTCCTTGTCCGCGAAGGAAATCTCATCGAAACAGTCCTTGTCCAGGCATTTCCACGGCAAGTCCATCAGGTCGAAATACTTGAACAGCGAATAGAGCGGCTGTCCCGGTTCGAGTCCCCCTACGTAGTGGAATCCCGTATCGAAACTGTGAGCCTTGCCATCTGAGCCCCTGCGTGTGAATGTCTGAAGATTCCCTCCTATCTGGCGTTCCTGTTCAAGCACCGTCACATCGAAACCATGCCTGGCAAGAATGACTCCACACTCCAGCCCGCCGATTCCGCTGCCTATTATTATTGCGCTGTCCTTCATTATTTTGTGATTCTTTTCGCAAACCTTCTGATCTTCAGCATCTGGCGGAAGAAGAACGGTTCGAGAGTGTAAGTTATAAGTATTGTGGTGACCATTCCCACGAGCGTACTGAACCCGATGGAACGGATTGCAGGATGGGTCGCGAAGAACATTGACAAAACCACTACTATCAGTACGAAAGCGGAGAAGAAAATCGCTGTCTTATGCCATTCCAGCAGGCTTTTGCGGCCGGAACGGGCCTCCGCGAGAAGTCCTTCCATCACGAAAATGCTGTAGTCCACGCCGATTCCGAAGATGAACGTGGAGATGATGATGTTGATCAGATTGAACTGTATTCCGGACAATGCCATAAGCCCCTCGACCACATACCAGCTGAACGCCATCGGCATAAACGCTATCAGCGCCACCAGGATATTCCTGAATGAGATCAGAAGGACGATGAGGACGAAAATGGAGGATATGAGCAATATCATATTGAAGTCATCGTGCACGATGGACACCATGTTTCCGGTGTAATAGAACGGGTCAGCCACTATTATATGAGGAAGTTCAGCAAGCCTGTCGCTCACCTTCATTCTCAGATCCTGTTTCAGTTTGACCGGCGTGAACACCAGGAACCTGCCGTCATCCATCTTTTCCACCAATGTCGTGCTCAGTCCGTCCGGCAGAATCTGCTCCTCATAGAGCGAGCCGGGTTCGTAGTCCGCCTCCAGCATTGCTGTAAACGGAGCAAACATTGACGGATCGAGACCGTATTTCCGGGCAGCACTTGACACAAGCGAAGAGGCTCTCTGTGAACGTGTTACGCCATCTCCGCCATTCCACCACGAGTTCCATTTGGCGATACGCTCCTGCTGCTCGGCCTCAGGCACGAACAATGTGGATGCCATCTTGGAATAAGACGTGAGCATCCCCGCCTGCTGCATTGAATCGCAGACATTGACAAGTGCCTTATTGTTCACCAATGCCTCGTCGAGGCTTTCTCCCGCGGCAGCGAAATAGACCTGCACGTCATTGCCCAAGTTCTTCTGGGCGTACAGCTCTTCCGAAGCCCTGGTCTGCGGTGAAACATAGCCGATATTCTTCAGATCAGAATCGAAGGCAACCTTGCCGGAGAACGCCACGCCCACGACGATCAGCGCTATCACGCCGCCTATGAGCCACTTGTTCTTGTCATAAGGCATATCATTGAACCTGGCCACCATCGCGAAGATCTTCTCATTCTTGCGCGTATCGTCCTTCTTCAGAAAGTGAGGCAGGAAAATCAGGCCGAAAAGCGTGCTGGCAATCAATGATACGGACGCGAAGATTCCGAAGTCCCTGAGCAGGTCACTTTCCGTGAAAAGCAGGCCAAGGAAGGCTCCGACCGTAGTCAGACAGCCGAGGCAGACCGGCACAGATTCGTCTTTCAACACTGCCGCCGAATCGCCGACATACTTGAAATGCGTCAGAATATGCAGGATATAGCTTATCGCCACACCGAGGATAATCGACCCGATGCCGAGTGCCATCAGCGACATTGTCCCTTTCAGGAAATACATGAAGGCCAATGCCACGAACGCACCGAAGGCTACAGGGAGCACGTTCATCGGTATAAACGAGAAGCTCCTGAACGACAGGCATAGCACTATCAGTATGATTATCAATGAGATGCCCACGGTCATAAACAGATCCCGCTTTATCACTCTCGAGTTGCCGAAACTGCGGACCGGGGCCCCGTGATAATACACCTGCGCATCAGGATGAAGCTGGGTAAACTCCTCCGCAAGTGACTCGATTTCGCCTACCAACTGCGAGCTCGCGCGTGTGTCGAATGCGGTCAATGCAGGTGAGACGAAGGCCAATGCCACAGTGCTGTCAGCGCAGAAAAGGTGCGAGTCAATGATGGTGAACCCCGCTGATGATCCGGTATCTTTCTTTCCGAATCCGAGCGAGCCGGCAAGGACGTTGCGCAGGCCGAGAGGGTCGGTGGAGACCATCTGCGTGGCGGAACCGGTCTCGTCATTCATCACCGTTTCATAGTTCACGGCCATCATGCTGTCCACCGCGTGAGGTGTCAGCAGATTTTCGAACTTTCTGTAGCAGGATGTGTCCACGAATGAAGGCACGTGCGCCATCGCGAAGTCCAGCGCCATGAACGGCAGGTCGTCGTCGATTCTGTAAAGGACATTGTCAATGCAGTGCGACGCGGAATCTCTCACCATCAGCGAGTCCACGAATTCGTCTGCATAGGATGACAATGTATAGATGTCCAGGGTGGTGTCGCGGGACGTTATCTGGATGAAAATCTTGTCCTTGACTTTCAGATTGCCGAAAGCCAGGCCGCTGTCAGATGTCGCTGCTGAAGGAAGAAGCTTGGTAATGTCCTCTTCGTACTGGACTTTCAGTCCGAAATAGACAGAAAAAACTACAAGTGCCCCGAGAATGGTGTACATCAATGATTTACGATTCTCGAAAAACTTGTAGAGCGAAGTAAAAAACTTTGTCATCTTACTATTTCAATTCCTTGAACTTGGACTTCCACTGTCGGTAGAATTCCGGTTCTGATGGTTCCAGAACTCCATCGGAAGTGGTAAAAAGCTGTATTGTGGAAGCCGTGAGCACTACTTTATCATCCCGCTCACGTCTTATCTCATATTCAAAACAAATTTTCGCGCCTCTTGACGGCTTGTATTTTATTGTCACAAGCAGCACGTCATCATAAGAGGCTGAATGCATGAAGCGCACGTGGTAGTCGAAGATGGGGCAATAGTATCCGTTCTCCACTATTGTGACATAGCTGAGGCCATATTTCCGGCCAAATGCTTCACGGGCGTCTTCCATATATTTCAGATAGTTTCCGTGCCACACGACACGGATAGGATCGACTTCCGAGAATCGCACGGCAACTTTTACCGTTTCACTCAATTCCATCGTTGCTATAGTTTATAATCCTAACTGTTTCTATTTGCTGAAGTTCAGTTCGGGGTCGGGACTTACTATCGCCTTGCAGGCTCTAACGTTTAATCGACAATGAAGATCTTGATATCTCCATTGGCAAGCATCTCGCTGCCGGAGAACGTTTCCGTATGGACCAGCGACATTCCCATCGCCTCCCCCGTCACGGTAACACGCGTCCGCAAGTTCTCACCTGCAGCAGGCCTTCTGCTAATCCTGAAAGCCTTGATCTCACCAATCAGCCCGATATGCGGCTCTTCCCCTGCAAGAAAATACCTATAGCCGGCAAACGCAGCAGCACTCTGGGCCGAATGTTCAATGATTCCAGGTTCCAACAGATGACCGTCAATGCAGAAAACATTGTCCTCCAATACGGTAAGCCCTGTCTCCCCGCCATTTTCATCAGCCGAGAAAAGAGTATCCACCATCGTCATCGGAGGCCGCTGCGGAATGAGGCGGAAAATCTCCTCGCCCCTCGCGAGCACCTTGTCATCCATAGAACCTGAATTCATATTGAAAATCTAATTACATTCTGTCATAGACAAAATCATAGAGGGCGCCGAATGTCTGGATCTTAGACACTTCTGAACCCTGGATCTTGATACCGAAGTTGGACTCGATCAGAGCAACCAGGTCCACTAGGCTCAAGCTGTCAAGCTCAAGTGTATCCTTGATAGGAGCGTCAGGTGTAATGACAGACTCATCCACTTCAAATTCCTCTGCGAGCGCAGAATTGATTTTTTCGATTAATTCCTGTTTTTCCATTTCTAAAATATGTTTATTCGATTATTACTACCTACAGATTACGTACAATCAATGTCGAATTGGTTCCACCGAAGCCGAACGAGTTGGACAAGAATGTGTCGAAATGCTTTTCAATCCTCGTAGCAGGAATCAGCAGTTTTGCAGAATCCTCATCCGGATTTTCGAAATTGAGGTTGGCAGCGATAAAGTCATTCTTCATCATCAGGATTGAATAGATGACTTCACTGGCACCAGCCATCCACATCTCGTGGCCAGTCTGTGACTTGGTACTGGTAACCTCCACCTTCTGGTCGCCGAAGACATTGAAAATAGCCTTGGCCTCATTGGTATCACCCACGTGTGTAGATGTAGCATGAGCATTGATATATCCGATTTCAGCCTTGTTGATGCCGGCACGACGAATTGCCATCTCGAGCGAACGGCTCGGGCCCTCCACGTTCGGAGATGAAATGTGGTCACCGTTGCCTGAGAAGCCGTATCCGAGAACCTCAGCGATGATAGGAGCACCTCTGCGTACAGCAGACTCATAACTCTCAATGATGACTGTCGCTGCACCGCCACCCGGCACCAGACCGTCACGGTCACGGTCGAATGGACGACATGCCTTTTCCGGCTCGCTCTCTCTTGTAGAGAATGCTGAAATACCGTCGAAAGAACCTACTGACCAAGGATTCACCTCCTGGGCACCACCGCAGACAACCATATCCTGAAGACCGTTCTGGATAAGCAGGGCCCCAAGACCGATAGCATGTGAACCGCTGGCACAAGCTCCTGAAACTGTGAGGTTTATACCTTTCAGTTTGAAAAGACAGCCGAGGTTCATGGTGACAGTACTGTTCATTGACTGGAAGATAGCACCCGAGCCGCAAAGAGTCGTGTCCTTCTTCTCACGCATAGTATCAACAGCATTGACAACGGGCACGGTAGAACTGTCATTTCCATAAAGGAGGCCCACCTCGTGCGAATTCAGATAATCCTGGTCGATTCCCGCATTGCGCAATGCATCTCTTGTCGCGCAGTAAGCGTATTTTGCCTGCTCCGGCATAAACACTCTCTGTGAACGGGAGAGCTCTTTTCTCAAATCCGGTTCCACAAGTTTTGCGGTCAATGCAGAACGGAATCCCATCGCCTTACGTTCCGGGTCGAATATGATTCCTGACTTGCCGTTGTACAGCGCATCACGCACTTCATCCAATGTACTGCCGAGACAGGAATATATTCCCATTCCGGTAATTACTACTCTATGTTGTTCCATTTTCAAATAATTATCTTATTATGTAATACTCTTATAATTAACTACTTGCCCAGCACATTATCAATATTGGAGAAGAGTTTCCTCCTGTCTGAACGCAGACGCTCCAAAAGGCCGGATTTTTCTCCGTTCAATGCCTTGATATCCCTGATCAGCTCACTCACCCATCCGGCATAAGCCCATTCGAAAAGGCAAAGCGCAGGGAACAGCGCCACATAGACAATTCCGGCCAGAAGGCTCGCCTTCATCCAAGTAATGATGAACGTGATGAGTCCGAAAACCGGAAATATGAACAATGCGTTGAGTGCGATGAGGAAGGTTCCGGAGAACATCTTGTCCTCAGCCCTGTCAGCAAAATATTTAGGTATGAACCACGCAGGAAGCGCCGGCCACAATGCGAACACTGCCAACGGGGCAAGAATAATCAGGACAGCCACCTGCACGAGCATATCCACAAGAGAAGGAGTCTTGTCCAGTTCCTTCTCGGAGAGTCCGCTCTTCTTCAGATCGGCGCCGAAGGTCAATGCTTCTGCATAAAGATCATTGACAGCAGCTTCGTCAGATGCCTTGGCCGCGTCCAGCGCAGCTACGAGCTTTCTGTCAGACTCGAGTTTCTGCGGGAGCAATGCCGGATCCAAGCTCTGTGTCAATGCGTATTTTTCTCCATATGAACTCTGTCTGATGAAGTCGATGGCATCGTAGTTTTCCACGTCATCGATACTCAGCATCATCCCCTTGATCTGCTCACGTACAAGGGCATTGACCTGCCTCTGCGCAGTCCTCGGTTTAGTCTTGTATAATTCGTAAAATGGCTTCAGAGATATCGGAGTGCCGTATTTTATCAATGTCTCGGTACGCAACCATCTATATTCGGAATAGTGGTTGCAGCTCGGCAGGATGAAGATTTCCTTCTCGAAGCCACCCATTTCAGCCGCGTCGAATGCCATCTTCGTATATCCGTAAGAAAAGGTTCCGAGCCAATGTTTGTCCTGATGTCCGGCTTCAGGGAAAATCACTACGGTATTGCCGTCAAGAAGTGATTTTTCGGAATCACGGAAAGTGGCGCCGTTGTTTTCCAATGCCTTTTCACCTTCCCAGTTCAGCCTGAAAGCCGGCAACAACCCTATGGAACGAAGGAATTTATCAGCGATTGGACTCAGAGCGAAGACATCCGCCCTGACTATCAGGTGCACCAGCCTGTCTCTGATGGACAACAAAACACCCAAAGCATCATTCATCGCGTTCTGGTGATCTGACACGACAAGAAGCGGAGTTCCATCCTCTGGAACATTCTCAGTATTCAGATAATATACTTTTTTGTAGTAGATTTTTTCTGTCAAAAATCTAACATACGCCTTAAACCAGCGGTACAATACCGGCATATTGGCCTTTGCCATAAACAATAAAGTTTCTATCCCGACAATTCGGGGAGGTTATAGTCTGTAAGCGTGAACAACATCTGCCGCTTACTTGCACGCATATTTTGCAAATATAGGTAATTTTTTTGACAATATGGTCCATTTTGAATTTTGGCAGCGGCTCCGTATCATAGCGGCTGTAGGGAATGCAGATAAAGTGTTAAGTGACGTGAAAAAAAACGACCTGCTTCAGATTAGGAGCAGATTTTCGAGGATAGATTTCTTTTCGAAGAAGGAGTGTACTGGACGTACACGACTG
>ENA-ORNF01000049-ORNF01000049.1-human-gut-metagenome-genome-assembly--contig:-NODE-49-length-105643-cov-6.421838_pt1 | contig 105643 bp, 77 predicted proteins | sample MGYA00242110_ERZ509012 | MGnify/ENA primary metagenome ERZ509012 (study PRJEB26280, sample SAMEA2338714) | human gut metagenome | biome: human gut; feature: human-associated habitat; material: faeces... | reverse complement strand
CACTACGGCGTTGCTTTTGATATTTTGGAGGCTTACTTGCAAGTTTTTGGCTTAATTTATCCAAATCGGCAGTACCATTTTTATTTAAAATAATTGGTTTAAATCTAGATTTATCAAACTTAATCATTGCCGAACTTGGCAAGAAAATAAGTCCATCTAGTTGACCAGAAAGATATTTGTTTACTCCTTGTGCAAAAGGCAAAAGATTTTTATCGTTTTCATCTTCCACCTCTCTTGCACACGAAATAATCTCAATTTTTTTACCAAATCCTTCCAAGGCACGTTTTATTTTACCAGCACTTGGATAGTTTGAGCACAAAAAAAGCAGATGGTCAAATTTTTGTAATAATGCTACTTTTTCACCATCTCCTAATCCCGCAATAACTTTCCCAGACGAAAGTATTTTGTCAAGTTGTTTAAAAATATTTGCCTCACTTTTCTTGCAAAACAATTTGACCTATTTTATAAGTTCCAAAAGTTTGTCAACTGCCTCATCAGTTGCATTGTCAAAAAGTCCAATATCTTCTGGTCTTATTTTAGATAAAACATAGTCAGCAAGGTCAACCGACTTGTCTCTCCCAACTCCCACACGCAATCTCTCAAAGTCTTCACCAATGTATGAAACAATAGACCTTAATCCATTATGGGTTCCGCTTGAACCTCTTTCACGATAACGCAATTTCCCTTTTTCAAGGTCTATATCATCAACAACAACAATAATCCTAGCGTCGCGAAACTTGTTTTTCAAAAGCACAACGCTTTCTCCGCTGTTGTTCATGTAAGTGGTAGGTTTGACAAGCAAAACTTTCTGTCCATTACATGATGTTTCTCCTACATGCGCCTTATACTTATCCTTCGTGATACTTACATTTAAACGATTTGCAAGTTTGTCTAACACCATGAAGCCCATGTTATGAAAAGTGTTTTTAAATTCATTACCTTCGTTTCCAAGACCAACTATAATTATCATAATTCCTAAACCTTTTGATTTATAATTTTTGAAAGAGGTTCTGGAGAAGAAGTAATCTTGCTTTTCTCAATATAGCACCCTTTCAAAGTAACATTTTTGCAAACAATGGAGTCTTTAACAACATTTCCGCTTTCTAAAATTGAACCACTTTCAATAACACTTTGGCCTAAAATTGTGTTATTTGGATAGACCACTGTTCCCTTTTCAATCTCACAATCCGCTTCAATGTAGACATTATCGCCAAGCATTATAACACCATTTTTCTTATGATAGGCTAAAATTTTTTCTTGTAAAATGGAATTTACAAGATTGATTTTTTTCGCATCATCGACCCTAAAAAGATTTTTGCACTCGTACGCAACATCACCTACAAGTTCTCCACACACTCTTGAAAGATAACTTGTTTTAATAATAAGTCCACGATTAAGGCGTAAATAATTCATTCCTCTTTGAGAAAAATAATCTATTATCTCTTGAAAAGATTTTTTGTCAAACAAAGGGGTATCACTAAAAAATAATGCGATTATAGGCTTGTCTGTCTCAATTTGTTTTAAGCGAGCAATTTCATCCCCCTCATCTATTATCTTTTGTTCACAATCGTTTCCAGCCATAAGAGTCCATTCAAGCATTGTTTTGCCAGACAGGTTTAATTCATTAAAGTGAGGACATATTTCCTCACCTTTAACCTTTGCCACAACATAAAGCACTTCATTGGCAATGTAGTCGTGATTAAGCACTTTTATTAGTGTGTTTGGCAAAATAGAAGACTCTTCTTCTATTGCCTCAAAATCAAAAGAAATTTGGTCTTTTGAAACCATCAAATCAAGTTCTGTCGTTTCCATGCAAAAATTATATAATTTTTATCCTAAATTGTCAACCTTAATTGAAAATAAATATTTTTCAAGCAAAAAATAAATAATATTTAAATCTTTTTACAATAAAGTCCTTTTCTTATATCATAATAATATTATTCCATGCCCTCTTTTCAAGAAAATCATCTTACTTTCACCTTCTGGGTACATTTTTATAAAATAAGTTTTATCATTTGTAACATATGCAATAAATAATACATAATTATCTTTCATCATAGGTGAAAAAATGTTTACTTCTATTTCATCCCTACTTACCTTAACTACATCTTATACAGTCTCACTTTCTTCAGAAACTAAATTCATACCACAGCTTGTTATACTGACTTTTCCTGTAGATATAATTACGTTCCCACAAATATTATTATTGATTATTCGTCCTTCTAATAAGTCATCAATTGAAATATGTAATTCTTTTGATAGATCTTTTAGAATACCTATATTAGGCATATCTCGCTTAGTTTCCCATTTGGAAATAGTTTTTCAGAAACTCCTAACTTTTTACCTAATTCTACATGTGTCAAGTCAAGTTCTTCTCACCTTTTCTTTATCACTTCAACTACTAACTACCAAAAAGGACTTAGATTCAACTTCTAAGTCCTTTTATTAATCTATTTTATGAATTTGATTTCGTGATAGTCAAATTCAAATTCCATTGCTAACTTTTCAAATAATTTTTTCATAACATCATTAGCAATCTTTACAATATCTATTTCTAATATTTTATTAACTGTGATTTCTTGAACATCTTCTTTTATTTTAAATGCACTTAATGTCATATATAGAAATCTCATTAACTTTCTTTTTAGTGTAAAGTACTTATCACAAGGTCTTGCCATATATCCCCTCATAATACTTGAAGTTCCCAAATCAATTTCATAAAAATCACTTTCTTGATAATTCGGCAAATATTTTCCAAAAATAACAAATAATTCTGATGAAGTTTTTTGGCATATATATTCAGAAATAGCAGAATTTGTGTAAGCTTCCACATATATCTCACGTAAATTTTCGTTTAACTCTGCAAGAGTCAATTGAACTGATGTTTCTAATGCATATAATAATATAGGTTCTATATCTTCAGTTATAAATGAACGTGCCATCTCAAATTGTTTTTCGAACATTACATCTACTAGTTCTCTTAAAACACCATCTTTAGTTTTAAATATGTTTTGAAAAGTTCCAGCAGATACATTAGCTTCGTTTATTATGTCTAGCATAGTTGTTTTTTTATAACCTTTTTCAATGAACATTCTTACACATGCATTCATTATTCTTTGTTTTGCATCTTTTGACTTTGATTCCATAAATCACCATTTAATTCTTTTCAATTAATTTAATAATATAATTTGTTAGTTGTATATCGCCTTGAACACCACCACTTGCTGATAAACTATTCTTATCAGGGAATGTTATAGTTACTACATTACCATTTATAGATATGCAATTTTCATTAATTATTAGATCTATCTCTTCTCCATCACACATACCTTTAGCAACTATTTCTATATTATATTCTTTACCATCATATAGATTAGTAATTGTAATAGTGTCATAATCACGAGCAACAAAGTTTGTGCCTGGACCTCCGCCTTCAGTTAGTTCAAATACTAATTCACACCAAAATTCACCTTCCATACTATATGTAAATGCATCAAATACTAAGTCCTTACCAATCATATCATCAGTTAAGAAGAAACCATCACCTTTGATAACTGCATATGGTGAGAACCATTCTGACAATACTTTTCCATTTGGTAAATCAGGTTTAGGAATACTAATCTTTGGCATACTTGAACTATAGAAAGTTCTATATGCATAAATTTCACCATCTATTCTAAATGTAGCTATTTGAAGAGTTTCTGCCTTATAGATAAGTGTATACTCTTGATCACTACCATTCATATCATCTAGATACAAACCAGCATGTTCATCATAAATATTACCATCTTTATCTTGCCAGTGAACAAATACACAACCATCAATTTCAGGAATATCAAAATATACAGGTCCAACATTTGAATATACATAGTATTCACGATACATTATCTTTTCACTACTAAATGGAGTTACTATATATAACCTTGCATAATATCCACCTTCAGAAGTAAGATCTTTAATAGAGGCATTTAAAATTACATTATGATTTGGCATTATGAAATACTTTCTATTATTTTCATCTGTAAGAATTTCAATTCCATCAGCTGAATACCATCCATAGACATCAAATGAAGAGCTTTCAAAATGTAGTTTAGGTAAATCTTGCAAATATACTTTTTCATTAGCATCATAATATTCATCCACATATTCACCTACTAGAACATCGGTAATAACATATGAAACCTTATATTCACCATCATAAAGTGCATATGCATTAATTTCTCCCGTTTGATTTTCATCGATAACAATTTTTTCGATCATTTCATTGTTAATGTTCCAACATCTAATTTTCTTTCCTTCGAAATATGGATTAGTGATTACTTCATCCTTATTAGCATATAAAACTAAACTTGGTGTTGTGTTATTATCTAAATATAAATTAATTTTTATTTCACCATCAGTATAGAAACCATATACTGCAACATCATCATTCGGCATTTCAATTACACCATTTGTTATAGTTACATCTTGAGAGTACCAACCACTAAATTGACCTTCCATTTGTTCTACTGATAAAGCTATTTTTTTACCTGGTACTACTAATTCGTAAGCAGCAATCTCATTATTTATATAATAAATTAAGTGTTTTCTCACTGAAGAAGATATAGTTGTTATTGTAACATCTTTATCTGGCATTACAAATCCACTGCCTAATAACTCAATGTCATCACTTGACCATTCATAGAATACACCATCTTGAACTGGCAAATTAGGTAGTATTACTGTTTTTCCATATTCAACTTCTTGAACTGGTAAATAATCACTGCCATTGTGTTTATAGTATAACTTATACTTGTTAACTTGTGATGTTGCGTAGAAAGTAATATTTTTTTCTGGCATTACAAAATATCCATCAGTAATGGTTACATCACTAGTAGTCCAACTAGACACTGTATACCCTTTCTTAACAACTTTTTCTATAAGTTGATTTTTATTGTTAGCTTTGGCTTTTATCGAAGTGTATAATTGGCCATCTAAAATATATGTTATATATACGTCTTCAGTTGTTGCTTTTACAATTAAGTTTCTAGCTGGCATATTTGCAGGTTTTTCGATTTCGCTTCCGTTATCATACCATTGCCATCCACTAAACTTATATTCTTTTGTATTTTCTGGTCGAGGTAATTCATTTATTACATCACCCAAATGATAGATAGTTGTTTCTACTAATTCATCATTTACATAATAATATACTTTATATTCATTTAATACATCTTCTTCCCAAATTGCTGTTAAGGTAGTATCGCCTTCAATAGTTAACTTATCATTTAACAAATATTCTTTTCCATCAGAAGATTTCCAACCTTTCAATTTGTAAGTTCCGCGATCATCCTTTTCTTTTGTTGTATATAAGAAACTTAAGTTTATTTCTTTTCCATATTCATATTCAAATACATTAGGAGTAAGTTCTTTTCCACCATTTGCATTTACTGTTAAAGTATGTTTATCCATAACTTTATCCCAGCCATTATAGAATATAGAAATAATATTTTCACCAGTTGAATCATATTCTACTAATTTATCTTTGTAAACTAATAGGGAATGTTCTTCTCTTACATTATTTGGTTTATAGTCTTTATATTTTTCAAGAAGTTCAACATAACCATCATATCCCCCTTGATAGCTTTCGACTTTTTGATTATTTGGTAATAATCCATACACTGTTTCAATTGTTAAATTATATATAATTTCTGTTTCTGTATATTGAGCAACAAATGTTGTAGGTTTTCTTAATGTATAAATTTCTTCAGCATTTTTATACTCTAAACCTGTATTAATATCTTTCCAACATTCAAAAACATAATTATAATATTTAGATTTTTTTCTAGCATAAACTGCTAATGATAGATAGAAATCCTCATATTCAAAAACATCTACTTCTACTTCTTCTTCTCCAACTAAAGTTCCACCATTAGCATCAAATTTAACTTTAAAACTTCTTGTATAAGATGGATATATTTCAATATCTTCTAATATTAGTTTATTAGCGTTAAATATATTAGGAACACTATTATTTGCTGTCTTATAGAACCAGCCTAAGAATTCATATTCTACTCCGTCGACTTTTACTAATGACTCTAAAGCTTCATCTAGAAGACTTTCAGAAATAACTTTAACATCAGTTAATACTAGTGTCTTACTAACCTCATACTTATCATTAACACCATCAAAGTATTTAATTTTAGCTATATTTTTTTGATATTCATAAACCGTATAAAATGTTGTATCTTCAGTTATTGGCTCTAATTCACTTAGAGGTTTCATATCACTTCTATCTTTATTATAAGAGAAACCTATTACTTTACCGCCTGTAGGCACAAGTAAATAAAATTCTGTTGAATCAACTGTTTCACCTTTATTTATATCAAATACATTAGTGTATTCGTTTCCTCTTGCATCTTTCATCACAATTGTTACTTTAGATGTTTCCGTTTCATATATAGCCTTATATAAATGCATTAATCTTGTATATATATGAGTATCTTTGTAGTATGCTGTTTTAATTACTTCTTTAGCATTTCCATAAGAATCACTTTCAAATGATAGTAAAGCTTTATCAATAGGTTCATCAGTAAATGCTGCACCTGGTAGAGCATATTTCATTTGTTCAGCAACAACAGCAGGAGAAATATCATTTGAAGAAGTTGTACCTAAAATATTGTTTACACCATTTTCACCACTCCAATTTTTAAAGTGTGTATACTTTTCTTGAGGCAATACTGGTGCTATAGGTTTTTCACCAACATATGAGGCACGAATTTCTGTTACCCATACTTTTCTTAATTCATCGTAATATATAAAGGCAACATATACTTGTTTCTTTTTTGTTGTATAAGTAATTGTTGTATTTTCAGTTATTATTTTTGTACGTGGATCAATATTCCATGTTCCTTCAATGTAATTATCATCAAGACCTGTTGGAACATATCCTAATTTATTTCCAGCAGTGACTTTATAATTTGTTTCACTATACATTTTACCCTCAACAATTATTTGCACTTTTACATCTAATTGTTTGCCAACATTTTCTTCTTTTACTTCTCTTGTATCAGCCCAAATTAATTTAATTGTTCCAGCTGGATAGCGATCAGCTGATTTTAACGAATTCAAATTAAATTGTAAACATGGGCCTGCATAATAGTAAGTCATAACACATTCATCAGTTACTAAGCCACCATTCTTGCTACGATCATAGTATATTAATCCTTTACTTTGATCATATGTAAATCGAGAATTTGAAAATGACAAATAGAACTTAGTCCAATCAATAGATTTTGTTGTTGTTTTTCCAGTTGTGATATTTATGTATTCACCATTAACGTCAATAAGTTCTCTATAGTCAAGTGATGTCTTTTGACTACCTGATGAATCAGTCATATGCACAGTTTCTTCATCTTTTGAATTTACTTGTAATAGGACTTCTTTATTTCCAAATGAGAATAACTCTATTTTTTCATCTACTAGTTTTGCGCCGATCTTTGTTTTAAAGAAATCAGATCGGGCTTCTAGAGATATTTCTATATTCATACCAATCTCTATATAGTATCCACCAACTACCGAAGCTGATATATATTTACCTAATTCTTCGTACTTTCCTACTTTAGAAAGGGATACTTTGGCAAATCCATACATATCTATATATGGTCCTACAAAAACAAATAAACCAACCTTTCCAAAGTATGATGTTTTATAAAATGATATTGTAAGTCCACCTTCAAATCCAGCTTTAAGACCTAAATATCCACAGGCTGATACTTCAATAGAGTACTGATCACCACCAGGTAACTTGTGTTGAATTGCCCCAATATTACCATTTCGTGTATCTCCAAAAGCACCTACTTGTGTTGCTTGTAGTACTGATGCATCCGCATTTAAAGCGATAGCAAAGTTAACCTTAACAACAAAATCTAAATCAAAATTAACTTGTAAGACAGGAAGAATTGGAATTACAGGAACTTCAACTTTTAAGATTTTACCTCTAAATAAATCTATATCTCCATTTTCACTTTCTAACATATCATTTAACATTTTGGCAACATTATTACTATCATCTTCGTCTTCTTTTTGTGATAATCTATTCTTTATTTCTTCAGATATATCTGTATATTTATCCTCTTTTTTGTTAGCACTTCTAATTAAAACGGTTAAATCTAAATCAGTTTGTGAATATATATTTAAAGCATACTCAAACTCTAACCATTTCTTTTTAAATAATGATAAGCAATAATCCATATATCCTTGCATAGAAAGAGCTAGATATTGTGTAAATACAAGTTCAACAGAAATATCAACTTTATTCTTTATTGTAGTTTCATAATTAAATGTAAATGTTAATACTAAAAACTCATTTTCATAAGCCTTATCAAAGTTTGGATTAAATCCAGTACCAATACCAATAGTTCCTGTAGCGCCTTCAGCTAACTGAGCAGAAAGGGATAATAATGAATCCTCATTAATATATGCATTTTCGGTGAAGTCAGGTGATGTGCTTAAATTTTTTCTAACAGTTTTATTTGTTAGCACAGAACCAGCTATTAAGGTTGTCATCTTTTTAAAACCTTCACCCTCAAGAATTGTCTTTTCCATTTCTTTAGTATTTAGATTTTTCATTAATTCACTAGGATCAAATGTTTTTTCAAAGCTAACATCTATTTCACTAAAAACATCTTCTATTGGAGCTTCAACCGTACTTAAATAATAACTTTCTTCTAGTTCAGTTACATCTAAAACTTTCACGAATAAAGATATCTCAGGGTCAAATTCTTTCTTTTCACTAATGCAAAGAATATCATCTTTAGCAATTTTTTCTTCTCTAGCTACATTCTTTTTGATTATAAAATTATGATTTAAACTTTTAGAAGTATGCTCTTCATCACTAGTATTATTCTCGTCAACAAGTTTTACATCACTTGAAAGAATATATTTAATTTTCTCATCAAGTTTTACGTTTTCAATTTCCTCTTTATAAATTCTAAAAGAATACTCATTAACGCAAGATTTTAAATCTTTAAATCTTAATCCACTAGTAACAGTTATTTTGTAAACTTTACCAGGCGTATATTTAGTTTCACCAGGAATAATTGTATATTCATTCTTGTCTATTTCAACATCTAATGTATCAGGTAGCAAGCCTGTTACAGCTTCTATATTTACACTCATCAAAAATTCTTGTTTAGTTATTTTTTTGTCACTAATAATTGTTACTTTTTTATCAGGTTCACAATTTTCATCATAATATTTATTGTAATTATCTGCTGACCAGTCATTTATCTGCCCGATGAAATCAGCATATAATGTTTTGTCAGTTTCAATTGTTTCTTCTTTATTAAATTTTTTAGTTTTTCCCTCATCCTCAAACCAGCCAATAAATGAATGTCCTGCAAAAAAAGACTGCGGTACTTTCTCCAGCTTATCACCTTTGTTTATTTCAATAGAATCAACTGAACTTCCATCACCTGTTTCAAATGTAATTGTTACCTTATCGCCCTTAGGTTCAGTAATTTTACTTACAATAACTGTTCCTAAAGCAATAACAATCAATGTTGCAACAACGATAGAAATAATACGAATTAAATTATTCTTCATTTTATCCTCCTGTAAATATATATTTGGGTTGCAACCTAATTATAACATAGTTTGCATTCTAAAGCAATTATTTTTTATAAGAAAAAGGTTTCATATGAGACTAAAATCTCACATAAAACCTTTATGTTTATTTGGCGTAATTGTTTTCAAATAAACCAAACATATAATTCCATTTTAATTCATTAAAATAACAATTAGCTACTATTTCTTCAATGTTTCCTTTAGCAGAATAATCTATGCTATTAACATTTTCTACTTTACCACTATTTGTACATACTTTTTCATAACTTATGACATTTTCAAAACTAAATAATTTTGAAGCAGCAACTTGATTAATTTGTTTAAATTCAGATGGTAAATATTCTGGACAAATCTGAGAACTTGATTTCTCTGCATTTTCATCAGCATAGACTATGTATTGTAAAATCCATAATCCTCCTTGATTATCTTTATCAAACTCATAAACTTGATAACACTTATAATCATTATCTTTAGTTATTACAACCATCAAATCTGCTTTTGTAAGAGTTATATTTGATATCGATAAATCTAAATCAGTTGCATAAACTGTACAGTTGCTAATAGTTCCTGTATTTATTCCAACTAAACCTCCAACATTTATTGAATTTTTTATGTAGTTGTTATCGCCTCTTGAAAGGTTAATAGCTGTATCACGTTCTGAAAAACTATTTGTAATTATACCTTTATTGCTTCCAGCAAGTGTACCGATGTTACAACTTGCACTTCTTGTCATTGAAACTAACAACGATCCGATGCGACCAGTATTTGCTAGATTGCTTGCTGCTCCATAGTTAGTTCCAATTATATTTCCAATATTACACGAGTAATCATTTTCAACTTCAATTGAACCATTAGTTCCAGCCATTAAACCATCGATTGTTCCATAGTTTTCGCCAATAATACCCGCAACAGAAATATCTTGCATTGCTTTTATTTTTAGATTTGTACTATTCATAAATGTACAATCTATTACTCTTCCGTTTTGACCAACTTTATTAGCCACAGAACCAATTGCTTTTGATTTAACTTCTCCAGTCAACCAGAAGCTAATATTTGTATATAAATTATAAACTGTACCATTAATTTCACTAAATAATCCATACTGCGAATCAGTTGTTACGATTGAATTAAAGGCAATAACATGTCCGTTTCCATTAAATGTTCCTGTAAAGCCTATATTTGAAGTACTTCCTAATGGGTTCCATTCAATATAGTTTAATTCTTCTTTTGATCTAGCGATTATGTCTTGTGTAAGAATATAATTACCATTTGGGAAATCATTAATTTTTTGTAATTCCTCAAGAGTGGCAATCTGTTTACCATAAATAGCAAATAGTTCTATGCTTTCAACTATACTTGTGATAATATTTCCACTTTCATCCTCATAGTGACTGAAGATTAATTCTTCTTGATCTGAATTAGGTATTGGAAGCGTAGTAGCTAGTTTTCCATAATTAACTTCTACAATTTTTTTATAAGAGTTATCATCAAATCTACCATTTGCAGCATTCAAAGTTACTGTATATTTAGTATTTTCATCACGTTTGTAAACTGCATAATATGTTTCTTTTTCAGTAAATTGCATAGCATTAAAATCTTCTTTACTAATGAAATCTTTACCTGTAATTGTCCATCCTATAAAGATCATACCCTTGCATGCAGGTTCAAATTCAAGATTAATTAAATCACCATACTTACCAGAAATTTGTTTAAATGAACTATTATCTTTGAATAAATGTAATCCTGAAGTATATTCACTATTCTCTTCTGCTACTGAATAGTGCTCTTCTGCATATAAAGATATTATAATGTCTTTGTTAGTGTCATGAACATATACTCCATAATAATCACAATTTTCATCAAATATTATTATTTCACCTGGGTATACCTTCTTTATAATCTTTTCACCTGTTTCTGTTTCCTTTACAGCTTCAAAGTGACTAAATACATAATTCTTGCTGTTATAGTAAGATACTGAAGGAACTTCCATTTGTGAGCCATATTCCATATTTAGATTAGCAACAGTTCTAAAACCACTCATATAACCATTACAATAAACATCCTCTATTTTTTCACCACTTAACTCGTAGCAATATCCTCCGGACACAAATGTAATATTTATATTTTTAGGGACTGGTTTTTTAAATACTATTTCTACAGTTGCATCATTATCGAATGGAATGCATGCCATATAATTATCATTATAAAATTCACTTATATATTCTTTTCCATTTACAATCCATCTTAAATAATCTGGCTTAAATGTCTTTGATTTACTATCTACTGCAAACATGCTTGCATTTATATAATAATATGTTCCATATTTTTGACTTACTGTAAGAGTTGTTTCTTGTAAATTATTATTGAAATATACAACTCCTGTTCCATCTTCTTTTTCAGTTTCAACTTGTCCTCTAAATGTTAAAGTTATAGTTGCTGGATTTAAGTTATAGTATGCATAATATGTTTTGTCCTCTGTTCCGATTAAAAAGTTATATGTATCTATCTTATGTTCAGCTGAATATAACCTTTCTGTCCAAAAGGCAAATACAAATGTACCCATACTATTTTTATAATCCTGTGGGATAAGATTAGAAAAATCAATTATTTCATCAAATGCTCCTTGCACAACCATTTTATTACTGCCATTAGCAAATTTACCTTCACCAGCATCAAATGTTATTTTATGAATAGCTTTTTCTTCATCATAATATGCTCTAAATATTAATGTTGTCTTCACATTTCCATCAATGTCATTTTCAGTTCCAATAACATATTCCTTAGAATTAACACCCCAATTATTAAATTTATAAGTGTATTTATTACTTTCATCTAATCTTGATGGATTATCAATACCTTCATTTTTAATAACTTCGTCTAAAGTTTTTCCATAATAATTACCTTGTATTACTTTGTAATAATATTCATATCCATAACTTGTATAATTAATGAATTGAATAGTAACAGGAACTACTTTTTCAGTAAATACTGGCGTATAAATTTCTGATTTCACAAATGCCTTTGAAACATTTATTGGATAATAGTCTCCATCTTCGTTTACCCAACCTTCAAAAACATAATACTTTTTAGTATAATTATCAAAATAGTTATTAACTAGAGGCATACTATAATATGCGTCTTCATTATTCGCACCTTGCACCCATGGTCTACCATAAACAGTATATACCTTATTACCATTTTCAGTAGTTATATCTAGGTCACCAGCAAATGAATATTTTTCATCAATTACAAATTTTACCGTATGATTTTTCAATGTATATTCACATGTGACATTACATTTAATATCATTCTTAGGCATTTGACTTGGTAAAGAATCAGGCCAAGTAACTGTTGCACTTTCACATATTTCATCCATTACTTTCCATGAAGGACATCCAACTAATCCTCCTATAATTACTGAATCGCTTATGTTTATTTTAACTAATTCATAATTTATAGGTTCGCCTTCCTTAACACCATAACTACCTACTAAAACTCCATTTGCATATACATATATATAATGAATTGGAATAGAATCATAATTATTTCTTTCAAAGAGAACATAATAAATTCTATCTTTAGTTACATTAGGCATATCTTTAACATTAATATAACGACAATTATCAATGTTTTCTAAAGATGGGTTCAAATCCTGATAACCTGTTATTATGTATTCATTACCCTTCCACATAAAAGTTTTCCCAATTTCATATTCAGTAGGAGGTAAAGGTCTAATATCTTTGTTCTGATAATCGAATGGTTTATATGTTACACTAACTCTCTCAATACTATCTGTTCTTAAAACATATGTTTCTTTGAATGTGTTAGTATCTTCATATGTAGCATACATACATAATTCTTTTTCCATATCTTTAAAATCATTAATATAAGTATTTAATGATTCATCAACTCTCATAATTAAGTATTGTCCATCTTCAAATCCAAAGTCTTTATAAAATCCTTGTTTATTGTTTAAACTAAAAATATTATTAAATAATGTAAGTCCATTTGATGCTCTAAATTCAATAAATCTTTTACCTGGATACGAATTAATAATCAATTCATTAGTGTTAATTATAAACGCTCTTAAATAAGGCACATATTTCATCTCATATTCACCTATTAGTTCGTTATCCTTTATTGATTCTGAACTTTCATAAATAGGTGTATATAATTTCAAATTATATGTTTTAACTTTCCATTTTAATCTGTAAAGAACTCCTCTATTTGTGTTATCATAAGTAATTTTCGGGAATTTACCATCCCAATTTTCATCAACTTTACCTATTCCAGGATAGTATTTTTCCCACAAATCATCTATATCTAAATAATAACCTTGACGTATAGGTAAATCATATACTGATAGTGGAGGAGGAGTAACATATTCTCCTTCAATCACATTTGTCTTTTGTATTTCTTCATAATGCTTAGATCCTAAAGGATTATTATATGAATTAGCAAATATTTGTGTTGATTCTATCAAATCTCTTCCTTTTTCATTATAATATTCCATATATACTATTCTGCTTACACCTGTTGTAAGAACTCCTTGCTTAGGTTTAAGCGTTATTCTAACAACAAATTTTAACGACTTGAGCATAAAGTTTCTACTAATAACAGTTTGGCAACCATAATTTAAAGTTACATAGTCTTGATAATCATCAGTTTGATAATCTGGAGCATCAACAAATTCTATATCATATTCATAACTATAGCCATATTTATTATTATTAGCTCTATCGACAACTTTTTCACCAGTAGTTATATCTATATATCTCATCATCAGTTTGCTTGTTGCAACTCCTGAATAACGTTTGAAAATTTGATATGGATTATCTGGTCCATTCTCTTTTTCCTCAAACTCTAATGGAATTAGTCTTTCTCCGACATCATATAATGCTATTTTATGATCAAATAAATCAATGTTGATGACAAATTTTAAGAAATGAGTTCCTAATTTTGCATTGACAAATAATCCGACTTCAAGATAAATTCCCCCTTGTATTTGCGTAGCACTTATTTTCTTAACTGCATCATATGTATATCTAAAACTTACTAAACCACTGATTTCAATATATGGACCAAATCTAAAGGCAACATATACAGAAGCAACATCATTGAATCCTAATACTGACAAAGAAAACTTAGCTTCTAGTCCACATCTAAATCCAATTTGTCCCTTAAGAGTAATTGATAAATCAATTTCACTTCTTGTTGTTACTCTATTAAATTTAAATTCCTTATACATTGATGGTTTACCATTTTCATTAGCTTCACCATTTGTCAAAGTTGTTGATTCCACATAATGATGTGAGAAATCAATATATAGTCCAGCTTTTGCACCTATTGAGCCAACAACACTAAAATCTATTTGGAATGAAACAATAGGAACAGGTACAGGTATTTTTCCTAATGGGATATTGAAAATATCAACATAGTCAAGTTCAGATTCATCTTCATCAAAGAATGGACTTCCTGTTAGTGATTCTGATAATTTGTTATATCCTTCTTTTGATTCACCTAAGATTTCTTTAATTTCATTAGAAATATCTACCGTATTTTTAATTTCATTAACATTATCTTTTTCACCAAAAGATACTTCCGCATTTATTTTTATTGAAAAATCGTTTGATAAGTTTACTTGTAGGTTTGTGTAAAACCAAAGTAATGGATTTAATGTTACCTTACCAGATTTTGTAATAGAAAACGAATAATCAATTGATGTTTGGTTTTCAATTTCAATTGTAATTTCTAATTTGAAATTCTTTATTTTTAACTCTCCACTAAGTTTAATCGAGAATGCAAGTTCTGTTCCTCTTATACTAATCTTAACAATAGGACGATTAAATGAAAATGAAGATAATGACAACAAGAATGCTTCTTTACTGGCTTCATCAGAAAAACCTTTCATATATTCTTCCATTGTTGGAGTATATGGTATGGCACTAGTTATTGAATTTTTAAGTCTAGTAACACCTTTATTTTTACTAATATTATCTATTATTTCTTCACTAGATAAATCAATATAATCTTCAAGTTCAACCTTTCCAGTACAGAAGACATCTAAATCATCATATATGTCATCTACGTTTGGTGTAACAACATCTAGCACCCAGAATTCATCTTCTAATATTGAATCACCCACAACAAATTGCATTTTTTCAATCTTTGATGCTATTATTTTACAAATATAATCTTCAGCACTTTCTTCACTACTTTTACCGATTGTGATTATTAAACCTTCTTTGAATTCAATATTTATATTCTTCTTAATAATTAATCTATTTACATCTTTTTCTAAGCCATTATCAAGAAAAGTATATACTCCTTCTTGATAATCCATTACATATGAATTCAAAACATGAGTAGTTTCTTTCTTTTCAATTATTTGTTTTTCTTCTCTATATATTGTTAACGAAACTTCATCAGCTTCATCTAATTGTGATTCATCAACCCTAGTAAATTTATTACTAGGATTTAATGATTTTATAAAATAAATCTCACCTGGTATCAGACTTTCAAAAGGTTCAAATATGTATTCACCATTTATTTCTCCTGGTTTAATCATTACTTCTATAACCTTACCACTTGAGTTTTCCATTCTCACATACTCATTAACGTTACTGTTGTTGAGTACAGCCTTTGAATTTAAAACAATACTAGGGTTTGGAGAAACATTTTTTACACTTTCAATTCTTTTTATAGTTCCACTTGCTTCGTTTGAAAAATATGCATGAATAGTGGTTTTATTATTGATTACATCATTTTCATAAACTTTATTAGTATATTTTTCATCGTAGAACCAACCCATAAAAATGTATCCATCTTTATATGTTGTTTGCAGAGCACCAATTTTATCACCAATGTTATAAAGTTTAGAGGCGCACTCTACTCCTCCATAAGTATCAAAGTTTAAATAAACTCCCCATTTAGCATATAGAATAATATCTAATTCTACAGTAATTCTATCGTTAGTTTTAGAGTTGAAGTTTTCATCATAAAACCAACCCATGAATTCTTTTCCTTCATAACTAGGAATTGGTAACACTATCGTATCACCTTTGTCAACTACAGTCTTAAGGATTGCCTTACCTCCATTTGTTTCGTAAGTAACTGATACTTGCTCCCTGTTTTCTTTATTTGGATCTTTACAAGATAAAAAAAACATTGTGCAAATGGCCAATAATAAAGTCATACACACATATGAAATAAATCTTTTTTTTGATTTCATCATATTACTTCTCCTTTTGATTATTAAATATTATTCATATTCGGTTTCATTATACCTAATTTTTAAGTTAGTGTCAAGTTTTAATTTTTTTAATAACAAAACTAGCACAACGTAATTTTTAAATAAATTACATATATATAAACTTTTAAATGTTATATTTTTCTTTATTTGTGAAAAATTTGTTTACTAAAAATATAAAAAAATCATCTATTTTTTGTCTAGATGATATTTTTTATTACTTGTAAACATAATCAATATTATTTTCTAACTATAATACTTTGTTTTATTTACATTATATTACTCATTTGCCCATATTTTTAAATTTTCTTTTAAAAGGTTAAAAGTTTTAAAATAATTATGTAAAATAAAAAGCCAAGTTTTATCCTAGCCTATTTATACTAAATCTCCATAGCTATTTTTAGCGCTACTTTAAATGTTTCCCTTTGAATATTATGCTCTATTTTCCCACCAAGATTAGCTTTACTCCATAAATCGCCATCTAATACATCAGCAGGGAAAAAGAATGTATACAACTCAAATCCATAGTAATTACAAATGGCTTGCAAACCAGATGATTCCATTTCAACCGAAACGCAACCTTCTTCTTTTCTTTTTTGAACCTTATTTTGAGTTTCCATATAGACTGCATCTGTTGTCCAAGATTTACCAACTACAAATGGCAAATTGTACTTTTGAAAAATATCTACTATTTTATTGCAGTTTTTTATCTCAACATAATCAGATGGAGCCATATAGTGATAAGAAACTCCTTCATCACGATAAGAATGTGATGGAACAATTAATTTTCCACTACATTTATCTTTATCTATAACTCCACACGAACCATATACAATAAATTTAGTTGCCCCAGAAACATAATGGGCTTCATACATTATTGCTGAAGAAGCACTTGCACCTATAGGACTCATATAAAACAAAAGTTTTTTCCTTTCAAATTCAAATAGATATATTTCTATAGGGCCATTAGATGTCCCAACATGGCCAATACTTTTACTTTCAAAATTTTCTAAAAACATATCTAAGACATGTCTAGAAAATGAAACTATACACACATCAGCATAAAAATGTTTTTCATCATAAAGGAAACTAATGTCAATTAATGGTTTTGATTTATTATCAAATGAATCAATAATACTCATATTAAACCTTCACCTCATTATTTAAATATAATAATCCACTTTTTAGTATATTATGTATATTGAAAAATAGATATTAATGTTATCATAAGCAATATATTTGTATCAATATAAATAATTTTATGTACACAAGTAATTGAGTTTTTAAAAAGGTTTAATACTATTTTTAGTATCAAACCTATCACTTCAAAATGGTGCGAGAAATGAGATTTGAACTCACACATTATTGCTAATACAAGGCCCTCAACCTTGCGTGTCTACCAGTTTCACCATTCTCGCATACAAACATTATATCATATTTTATTTTAAAAATAAATACTTTTAAGACAAAATATAAATTTATTTGAATATACTAGAAATGAAATCTATCCTTTTTTTAATATTTTCTTTAGCAATTTGTGTTTTGTATAAAATATCATATCCATGCATTGTTCCTTTTGTTTCATTCAAAAAAGCTTGAATATTTTTTTCACACAATAAATTATAATAATTAATTCCTTCATCTCGTAAGCAATCATATTCAGTCACTTCAACATAAGTTGGAACGTTAACTACATTTTCGAATGGTGATTTATAAGGAACATCTGCTAGATAATACTCCCACATTTGTTTGTTTAATCTTCCATTCCACATTGGTGTATTCCAAAACTCTTTCATCGAATTTGTATTCATTTTATCATCTAAAACAGGATATATGAGCATTTGGAACTTTGGCATTATGAGATTTTCTTCTTTTATTTTAATTGATAGACTTGTTGCGATGCTTCCACCGGCGCTATCTCCGCCAACACCTATTTTGTAAGGATCAATACCAAACTCTTCTTTTTTTGAAATTAACCATTTGTACACTGCTAACGCATCTAATACAGGAACTGGGTATTTATGCTTTGGAGATAACCTATAATCAACAAAGAAGGCATTAATGTTAGCTTCTTTAGCATATTTTCGAACTAGATTATATTGATATGGTGAACCTTTCATATAAAATGCTCCACCATGAAAATATATTATGCTTTTATCAGTTTTTTCTCTTGGGAAAAATCCATAAACCTTAACTCCATAGTCATCAAATGATTTTACTTTAAATTTTGAAACAGTTAATTCTTTGTCATTTTTTAAATTCTTTATTGACATACTCAAGAAAAAATCAAAAATAGGAATTAACGTTTTAGAAATAAACGGATTAAATATTCTTAATATTCTTAATTCTTTATTATAATTTCTTTTCATATTCTCTTAATACCTCTAACAAAAATGCTTTCTTTAGTGAGTTGAAAGAATATAATTTATCTGGTTCGATAATCATTATAAATCTATTATCTATAGAATCATAATCTCTTATTTTTTCATTAAACTCACATTCTATTTCTTCTGAATTTTCTTTTACACATTTATCAATAATAGTAAATTCAATTACCTTATCTTTATATGTAAATGTTATTATATCTAGTGGATCTGCAAGACTTATATCTAAAGGAATAAACATATTAAAAACTTTATTCTCTCTTTTATAATCTTCATATGTTTTTTCACTTATATTTATATTATAATAATCTCTAATTTCATCTAAATTAGGCAAAGAATCTAAAGAATAAATAATATTATCGTTAGACTTTTCTATTGCTCTATTAGCACAACCATATATTGAGTACTCATGACCTGTCAACTGCTCTGTACATAAAGCTATTGCCATTATTTCTCCCCAAGCTCTTTGCGAGAAGATTGCCTTTTGCCCTGTATTAAGAACAGGTGTCCATCCACACTCTTGATGATCGTATCCTGATATCTTAAGATTATCTTTTCTAATTTTATTTACAATTGCCATAATTAATTTGTCAGTAACGTATGAGACATTAGGAATATTATCATTTTCATAAAATGTAAATCCAATTACTTCATATTTCATAATTACCTCCACAAGATTTAGCACAATTATTCTAACATATTTATTTCAAAATGTCTATCAATTATTTATATTCAATGACAAAATATGAATACAAACGAGACAATAAATTTCATTTATTTATCAATTGTTACAAATTATTTACCATTAATATATTATCATTTTATTTTTTATATTAAATACAATTACTTTAAATAAACTTACCTAAACCTAATTATAGTTATGTTTACTCATCACAAAAAGAGTTAATTTCTACTATTTTGATAGAAAATTAACTCATTTATTTATTTTATAATTTATATTTGCTAGTTTTGCTTGTCTACACAAAAGTTTTGTTGGAACTGTATATTCTTTCCCGTCTTTAACTGTATGTATACCACATTGTCTAAATTCAAAATTAACATTTTTCCTTATACATTGTTCTCTTATATCTAGAACCCATTCATAGTTTAAAGGTCTAGCATTGTAATCAGATTCGCCACCAACAACAACTAAATCAATGTCATCTAAATATTGTTCAATTTCTATTTTTTCAAGTAATGGTTGAGCTATTATGCATTTATGTTTTATTGAAAGATTATTAAAGATTGATAATCTATAATCTGCATTCTTTTGATTTTCAATTGTGCAATAGACAATAACATTATCATAACCATTATTCCAATCATCAGGAATACATTTTTTAAATCTTTCTATTCTTTTAGTAAGAAATAAAAACATGCAATCAGATCTTTCACTTATCATTTCCCAGCATTCATCTCGCCACTTATCTGCTTCTTCTATCAAAAAATCAGTAGAAAAGCATGTATAAACTAGTCCTGCTTTCATCTTATAGTTTCCATTTTTCATTCTTTGGATAGGCTTCATATAATCTTTTGTCAGCACAATATCATTAGTATTAAAATTTCTTTTATAATCACCATTATGAATGTAACAATGCAAGCAACCTTCACTACATTTCTTACATCCTCTCCATGGATTCCACATTGGCATTTTTTTAACTCCTAATATTTTTCTCTAATAATCTATACGTATATTCTTATAATACAATTTCAAGTGTTTTAAGCATTTCATTTTCTTGAATACATCTAAATCACCATTAAATTCATATTTTGTTTGACTAAGTATATTTCTGCTATCAAATGTTATGTATTCTAAACTTGAATTTTCTAGCTCGCTAATATTTGTAAGTTTACTTATTCGCTCAAATGATAGAACCTTTAACTTTTTGTTATTAGTCATGTCCCATAGTGATTCTAATTTGTTATTCCAATCAATATGTAAACATTCAAGATTTAAACAACTACTTAGTTTTGACAAATCCTTAATTCTATTACATTTAAACAAATAAAGTATTTTAACATTCTTTATGTAGTCAATTATAATATCGAAATGTTTCTGATCAAATCCATTCAATAAAACCATCTGAGGATTCTTCTTCATGACATAATCTAACATTTCATTTATGTCTTTTGTTTCATATATTTTCTTAAAACTATCAATTTGACTTTCTGTTTCTTCAGTTAACAGTAATCTACAATCATAGTAAACACTATAATAATTAGGATATAGATCTTCTAGTTTATGATCTAATGACATAAATGGATTACATAACATAGTTGATTCAAACCATTCATCACTATAAATATATATCTTTTTATGCATACTTATTTACCTTAATAATGTGAGAATATCTTTGTTAACTGCTTTTAATAAAATAGTATTAGGTCTTCTCGTTATTTTTTCATAATCATTTTTATTAGCAAATTCCTTTAACACTATAAGTTTACTACTATCATAGTTATATGTATCTAATTCTATAGACTTCATATATTCTTCTAAGTCATGTTCATTTGCTTCGTCATTGTTTTCTTGAAATAATAATTTATCATTTTCAAAATATAAATTTTTCATTCTGATAAATATTAGTATGCATTCATTATTTTCATTAACAACTAAATATGATTTTTCTTCATCAACTGTAACTACTTTATATTTTAAATCATACTTACAAATCATATTTTTAATTATGAATACTGGATCAGTTAATATTCCAAAGTAATATTCATCTTTTATTTTTAATTTATTTCTTTTAAAATATGTTGTATTTTTCACAATAATCATTTCAGTTATTGATTCCATTAACATAAAGGCTAATCCGATTAAAACAAAAGGTAAAAGAAGAATAATAAGTATTATTTCTATTATCTTTTTCATTGTAGTTTCTCCTTTCGAAAGTTATGAAAGAGATAAAGTCCATCATGTCATTATTATACACTAAAGTAAAATATTTTACTACCTTTTCTTAAATGAAGTAACTTATTCTTTTTTTGGTCTAATTTATTACACTATAGTTTTAATTATAGAAAAACACTTATTCAGTTTGAATAAGTGTCATACATAATAATTATTTATTTTTAATCTTTCAATGATGTTATAGGAAAAACATAAACGCCATCACTATTTTGATATGCCATATTACCAACACCATAAATAACACATTTAATTAAAGGGGCTTTACCACCATTATTGACAATATCTTCACACACTTTCACAAGATTTTTGGCTCCTTCTTCGGCTTTACTTAGGCCTAGTTTTATTTCAATAGCACACCAATTGCCGTCTTCAAGTCCGATGACAGCATCAATTTCATTGCCTTTATAGTCTTGATAATGAAATAGTTTGCCATTTATAGCCTGAGCATATATCGATAAATCCCTCTCAACCATTCCTTCAAATAAAAATCCAAACGTGTTTAAATCATTTAACATCTTTTGGGGAGTAAGTTTAAGCATTGCACATGCCATAGCTGGGTCAGCAAAATGTCTTTTTTCCATTTGTTTTACTCTGAGTGATGGTCTAATATTTGGAGAGAATGATTCTTGGTTATTGAATAGAAACATTCTATTTAATGCGTTTAAATATTTTACTAATGTGTTTTTGCTTATAGATTCCGTATCATTTTCAATAATATCATTCAATATACTTTGATTAGATACAGTCGTAGATTCATTTCTTGCTAATGATTTTAATATTAATTTTGCCTTTTGTTCATTGTAGTCAGCATCTTTATCCAATTTTCGTAAATCCATTTTTAGAACATTTTCCATATAGCCATTAGCAATTTCACCACATTCGTTAACATCAACATCTATATTTCCAGGCCAACCACCTCTTACGATTAAATATGCCAATTTTTCAAGACTTACTTTTTCTAATAATCTAGATTGAAACTTTTGCTCACATAAATCTTTTAAAGATATAACACCACTAGAATCACCAGATTCATACAATGACATTGTATTCATTCTTATGCTCTTAATTCTACCTGTACCACTATGAAGTATACCTTTTTCTTGTGGGGTTGAAGAACCTGTCAAAATGATTTGTCCCTTTTCTGCTTTATTATCTACAAATGCTCTTGTTGCATCCCATAAACTTGGTACTTCCTGCCATTCATCAATTAAACGAGGTGTATCTCCTTCAAGTACTGTATATGGTTCCATTTCTGCAAACAAACGATTAGAGAAATTACCACTAGGATCACCAACCAAAAATTCGCTATTTGCATGATATGATGATGTCCAAGTCTTGCCACACCATTTCGGACCTTCGATGCATATTGCTCCAAAGATTTTTAAATATCTTTCAATTAACGAATCCACTACTCGTTTTCTATATTTTGCTTTATTTGCTACTTTATCCATAAAATACCTCCTAAGGTTTTGATTAATATTATTTTATCAAATTGACCAATATTTGTCAATAATTTTGACCGATATTTTTAAATAAAATTGACCGATATTTCGACAAATTTTTAATCAATATTTTTAAAATCTTACTTTAACTTTTACAAAACTATTAATATGATGTCATAAAACTCTTCGGAAAATATAATTTGTTATTTTGTACTGTTTTAAAAATTATACATAATCTTAAACAATAAAACATAAAGTTTAAAATTATAAACTTATTACACTACTTCCTTAACCTAGTCATAAATACTTATAATTTATGAAATACTATACTTTGAAATAAATATCTAAACCACAATCTTTATTAGTTTAATTACTAGATATGTCTATTACACTTAAAAAAGCACTTACAAATTAGTAAATGCTTTCTTATATTATTTTATGATAATAACCAATCAAGTAAATTCAAAGACTTGATGCCATCATAAGAAGTTATATAATTTCTATCCATTGATAATATAATCTTTTCATAATTATCTGCTATCATACGTAAAGGTCTCAATTCACGCTCTCTTGTTTCTTGTGATAACATACTCTCTGTTACTTGAATATATAATTTTTTCATTTGGTTTTTCAGCAACAAAGTCCACTTCTGTTTCTCCAACTTTACCAATATATACACGATAGTCTCGTCTTATTAATTCTAAGAACACAATATTTTCTATGATATGCCCTCTATCAGCATCACGATATCCAAGCAACATATTTCGAAAACCCATATCAATGATATAATTCTTTTCTAGTGTTTTTAATAATTGTTTTCCTTTTACATCATATCTTTGAACTGAATAAAAAATAAACGCACTACGTAACATACCAATATATTTATCAACTGTTTTACTAGCAACGTTCTTGCCTTTTCCGTTATTTATATCACCTTCATTACATAGAGAATTGCTAGTGCTATTAGGTGAAGTAATACTTCCAATATTCGAACAAAGAAACATCACAATTTTCTTTAGCGTTGTTTGATCCACTTGATTATTACGTTGCATGATATCTCTTAATACAACCGTAGAATATATGCCTTCAAGTGCTTGATTACTTCTTGCCTCATTAAATTGATATTCTTTTAAAATTGGCATTCCTCCAAATTGTAAATATTTTTGAAATTTTTCTTCTGTTGTAATAGCAGAATCAAAATTATAAAAGTCCAAAAACTCCTTGAAAGATAATGGTAGCATGCGAATTTCAATATATCTTCCAGAAAGGAACGTTGAAAACTCTGTAGATAACAAATATGCATTAGAACCAGTAATGTAAATGTCAACATCAAAATCAAGACGAAAAGATTCAATTGCCTTTTCCCAATGTTCAATTACTTGTAATTCATCAAAAATTAGATATGTTTTACCATTCTTAGGTATACGTTCACTAACATAATCATAAAAGCTAAGATAGTTTGAAAGGTTGCGATAACGCAATGATTCTAAGTTCATATGAATTATATTTTCATCTGATACACCATTTTGTGTTAGCTATTGGTGAAACAAATCTAGTAAAGATGATTTACCACATCTGCGAATTCCTGTAATTATTTTTACTAAGTTAACATCTTTATTTTCTATTAGTTGTTTTAAATACTCAGGTCGATTTATAAGTTCAGTCATAATTAGCCTCCCACTTTCTCAAAACATGTCAACATTTTTGAATTACAAGTCAAAAACATTTTTTAAATAAAGTTTTTGACTTTGATGTCTAAAATTTAATTATTTAACATTTTTCTGCTTTTCTATGTTTTCATTTATAATACTATAGGCTTTTTAATTTATAATATTTTACCTTTTAAATATTTGCCTTCTAATAATAATTAAATTTTATCCATATATGTTTTTTTCTATTATCTTGAAAATAATTTTATAGTAAATCTTTTAATGAAGTTCCTTTTTCATCCTTCCAGTCACTGTTCCCGCTTGATGGTCTTCCCAAAACAATAGCAGATGCTGCAGAAGGTGATGAAAATTCATAATCTTTTGTAAACATACCATTTGTTATAGTTCCATCTGTCTCTAATTTGTTTCTTAATTCAAACCAACTAACCACATTTGTTTCAAATGAAGGAACTGTGTGATCAGAAATAATAGAATTCTTAATAACAGTAAATCCGTTTGAAGAAACAAACCCAGTCGCTACCGCATTGTTGCCCTTACAGTAAAGAATTTTCTGTGTCGTTGTTGGTTTTGACGATGCCTCAAGAAAATCATATCCTAAAACTTTTAAAAGGATTTTAATGTTATCTATAAACTCCTCCATATTCGCTTTTTGAGACTCTTTAATAATGGTATTTTTATAAGTATTCTTTGTTAGAACGTTATATTTTCCGCTTTCGTTTGCAATTTCAACAAGTCTCTTTTCAAGATATCTAATGAGCGTTTTGTTCAAATCTCTACCAATAAATATAATAGCAGTGGCCCAATAATATAGTTCTTTACCAGTATTATAATCGTTAATATGTGTCACTAATCTATCTTTAACATTTTCTGCTTCGCCTATGTATGCACTTGTTGTACCGTTTTCATTTTCACATAAAAGAAAATATACTCCTGGATTTGTTATATCTTCTCTTTGAGACTGTTTTATATCTATTCTTGGAATTTTAATTGCTTTACCACTCCAATTAGACAATTCTGCTGTAACAACACCGTCATTAGTTCCGTTTGCTAAAAATAATTCTATTGTTTTTCCGTATGCCATAATTTATTACCTCTTTTGTTAATTATATATTTTATAAGTTTTTTTAGATTTTGCTTGTGTTATATACCATCACTATTACTAACAAATTCAATGAATAGTTATTTTACTTTCCTCTCCATTTAACAACTATATAAAAAATGTTCCATCACTCAAAACTGGAAAATGAAGATAAAAAGCTAATATCGATGACTACTTAGTATCATACTACCTCCATATGTTCTTTTAATGGTTTTTATCAATAGTAAGGCTCCTAAGAATAAGGTCAGTTTCTTTCAATGTCAAAGTATTTCTCTCAATAGCATTTGAATATTTATATAGGCTTATAAGGATGAAATTATAAACGTTTTAAATGTAATTGCATCTAAAATAATAACAACTAAAGCCAACCAAAAAGAATTTAGTAATAAATTATATTCTTTCTATCCATTAAATAAGGATGTTATAGATTATTTTACTAAATTCTTAATTAGAAAAATATATGTAATTGATAATGATTATCTTTTTTATGAATTTATTGATGATACCTTATATCGTTATGAATTAGGTACTGGTCAATAAAAGAAAATAGAAAGATTAATCGTAAACGTAGAGAATTTAAAAATAAAAATTATTGGGGGATTAAACCTGATGAGTATTAATTATTTAATTATAATCGTAACAAAATGCACATTTTACATTTAAAACAAAACTGCTCCGTTTACTTAATCGCCATTTATAAAGATATAATCATCAACTGTTACCTCTTCTATAGAGATAGGATTATTGAAATATGCTTCATCCTTTTTATATCTATTTGAAATGAAGGATAAATTCTTATTTTTAGATCCTAATAGTACTCTTTTGTTATCAACCTTATCCTCTATAAATGGACCATCAATTAATAAATCAACTGATTCAACTAATTCAGAATTAAGGTCAGATTTATCTTTCCCAGAGAACATGATTATTCCTAAGCCTAATTTATGAATTTCATTATTAAAGTATACTAATCCAGATTGTAATGAAGGTTCACCGCCACTTAAAGTTATACCTTCTACATCAAACTTATTCTTAGCTTCTTTCACAATATTAATCAATTCTTCTAATGTGACAATATGATTAGGCACTAATGTTTGCAAATCCTTATTGCAACATCCTTTACATTTTATATTACAGCCTTGAAACCAGATGCAACATCTATTATAAGGTCCTTCAGTTTTAGTACTTAATTTAATATAAGCTACATTGAATTTAATCTTCGAATTCAAATTTAAATCCTTCTTTTGTTACTTTAGCAACAATCTTACTTCCCTTAAGTGAACGTAGATCATCTTTGTTCTTAAATAAGAACATGGCAAGTGGATCTAATAATCTATCATTAATAGCATTTAATATATCTCGACCACCTTTAGATGAATCTACTGCCTTTAAAATATATTCTATTGAATCCATTTCTTTTTCAAATTCTAATTCAAGTTTATATTTTTCTTCAATTCCTCTAATAACTGGTTTTAATTTGTTCTTGCAAATCTTATATTGGAATTCTCTATCTTGGATGAAATTAAATGGAACAATATTATTATATCCAATACGGCCTAACAATTCTGGTCTCTTAAGTTCGTTATCAAAGTAATCTTTAGCAATCTTAATAAATTCTTTTGCTACACCTTCTTTATCTGATGAAGTTTGAACTTGATTAGCACCTAAATTAGATGTAAATACAATAATTGTATCGCTAAAATATACTGTTTCCCCTTTGGAATCAGTTAATCTACCATCTTCTAGAATTTGTAAGAATATATCTAGAATTCTTGGATTTGGTTTAGCTGCTTTTTCAATCTCATCAAATAATACAACTGAGAATGGGTGTTCTTTAATTGCGTTAGTTAATTGTCCACCTTCTTCATACCCAACATATCCAGGAGCTGCACCAATTAGCTTTTGGTCACTATTTTCTTGAGCATATTCAGACATATCGAATCTAATACATGCTTGTTCATCACCAAATAAGAACTTAGCTAAAGCCTTGGATAACTCTGTCTTACCTACACCAGTAGGACCTACAAAGAAGAATACACCCTTTGGCATTGATCTAGATGAAGTTTTGTGTAGACCAGTCAAGCCCATATATGCCTTAACAACAGTCTTTTCAATCTTTTCAATAGCTTCTTCTTGACCTATAACTCTATCAGATAATTCTTTCTTAATATTCTTAACTCTAGATTGCTCTAACTTTTCCCATGGATTTTCTTTTTCACCATATTTAAATAAATAGAATAACTTATCGAAAGTCATCTTATCTTCTTTTCTAGACATTCTCGATAATTGAATGATTTCACGATTAGTAAAATCTTCAAGCATATCAATACATTCAATGTTTTCAGGATCTAGTAGAGATGTTGTACTTGCTTTAAGTTTAACTTCAAATGAATCTTCTATTTTTTGAATCATTTGTTTTCTTTCTTCTCTATCAGGCTTCTGAAGAGTTACAATTTCCACTTCTGGATTTCCTTGATAGAAAGATAATGGTAATCCTGATGATTTATTAAGAATAATAACTACAACACTTTCATTGCAATCAGCATTTAAATAATCAACTTTTCTATCTTTTAGTGCTTTACCAAGTAATGTAATATTTTGTCTTTCATCATCACTTAATCCATTAATACTAAATAAATATTCTGACCAGTTAATAATAAATGCAACTTTCTTCTTTTTATCAATTACATTTTTATAAACAACGTTTAAAATTTCAGCAGGTGATTTAAATAGACCTTGTTGTGTTTTTGGAGTTTCTTCTTCATCGTCTTCTAAATCGTATGCATCGCCTTCAACTTCAACATCATCTGTTAAAGTTAATTTATCAATTGCACCTGTAGCGCCTTCAACTCTATCCCAGTAAACAATGTCTTGATAGTCCATATCTTTGAACATTTCTTCAAGATATTCTCTTAAAGTAACAATTCTGTTTTTTTCATCTAAATAAACATCACCAACATTACCATCAATCATGACACATTTTTTGATGCCAGCATTTCTTCTAATTTTATTAAAACTATTTTGTAAAGACATATGTTTACCTCCTAATTCGTACCTTTATTCTTGTTTATGTATTGATATTTTTGAGCTTGAATCTTATCAGGATTTTCCCATGTAACTTCTTTATGAAGAATATTAATATCATAGATATTCTTTAAATCTTCTAAGAAATGCTCGATATCTTTCTTACAAGCATGGCCTTCATATTCATCGAAATGATACATAAACTTACCATTTAATTGAATCTCAAATTCAGCCATTTGACCAGATGCTTTTAAAGCAACTAATTTAACAATATTTCTTTCTTTATCAATCTTTAGATTCTTCTTTGTATCAACAATGAAGCCTCTATCTTTAATTGCTTTAATTATTACTTTTAATGTTTCTTTTCTTACTGTTTCATCAGTTATAGCTTCATTAGCTATAGAATTAGCTTCATCAATAGATGTCGCCTTATCTAGAACTTCAGTAGATATACCTTTAGTTTTAAGCTCTTCTTTATATTCTTGAATAACTTCTTTTGTTTTCTTGCTAAGAAGAATATCATATTCATTTTTAGCATTTGCTAAAGCATCATCAAAATTAAGCTTATCATTTTTAAGAACTTCTTTATAAGCTAATTCTCTTAAAGAAACATCCTCAATGCTGTTGATCTTAGATAAAATATCACTTGATATTGTAGCAACACCATTTAATTTATCCAGCATTGCCTGTGTAGTAGCTTTTCCAGCATTTAATAAGCCTTCTTCAATCATCTGATCTATTACAGCTAATTTAGAACCAGTGAGCTCATTTACTATATTGGTAAGTTGTGTAGATTCAGTTTGAACTTGATTAGTGAAATTAATAAATTGTTGATAATCATGCTGATGGTTATTAACTGAATAAGCCTTAGCTTCTTTATATTTTTCTAAAGTCTTTTTAAATGCTTCTATCTTTCCTTTGATTGTTTCTTTGGATTTCTGAAGGTATTCTTCATATTCTATAACTTTTGTAGTTTCAAGCTTATCTGCAGTCCTATGTATTCTATCTAGAACTTTATCTATTTGGCATAGTGAATGAACAGCTATGTCACATTTAGCTTTAACTTGAATAGATATACCTTGATAATCAATTGTTACTTGTTGACTCATTTTTTACCAACCTCCAAATCAAAGATTTCTTTTGCCCATCTTCTTAGATCATTTACATCATAACTAGGGGGTCTATCTTTAGGATGAACATGGGCATTTCTATTGTCTCTAAAATTATGTAAATCGCTAATAATATTTTTGTCAATTATACCATTACTTCTTGCTTTATTTAACATATCAGATAATTTACCATCCAATTTATATTTATTTTTAAGTATTGTTTCTAATTTAGCTGATAAATTAACAAACACGAATTGGTATTCACCACTTGATATTTTCTTTTCAATTAAATCAAGTTTTAAATTATTAGGATTCTTTAGTGCAGTTTCAACTAAATTAATGTCATCATTAATGATTGAGAATAACTTCATGAATCCTTCATAATTTTTAAACAATTCTTCATTACTATTTTTAAATACTTGAATGTTTTTTTGAAGGTTAAATGCCTTATTATGATTAGTTTTAAATTCATTATGATTAATCTTCTCTTCATCATATAAATAATTCTTGTAATCATTAATGCTTGTTATTTTCTTCATATCTGATAAAGCATCATCATAATTGATTAAATCAATAAGACTCTTTTCTTCAGCATTTCTAGTCTTTAGGGCTTCTGTTACGGGATTAACATATAAAACAACTAGTGATTTATCGAAGCCTTTATTAACTAAAGTTTCATAAATTTCTAGATCATTCTTAACCTTGATGGTCTTAAATATTTTTGATAAAACATCTTTACTTTGAATATTTAAGAATTTAGGAATTGATGAAGTTATCTTTAGTGCTGTTTCTAAATTATCTTCAGTTATATTATCCATGTAACTGTTATAATTCTTTTCTAATAATTCTCTATAGATATTTGAAATATCAAAATTAGAAATAGCAAATTGCTTCATTTCATTCAATATGACTATATTGCTTTCAACATCGTTATTTAAGTATCTTTCTATTATTTCTTGAGCAAATTTTAAATCATCTGTAATATTAGTAACTTTAACTAACTCTTTAAAATTATCTTCAGAATAAGTAGATAATGAATAAACATAGGGTTTTAATATTTCTTTTAATTCATCTTCAGTTAATTTAATTTTAACCACAAGAGGGATAGTTATAGTATCAAACAGATTATTATTAAATACGAAATTGCCTGGAATATAGCCACATACAAAATCATGCATATCCACTTGAATAAATTCAATTGTGTCATCGTATTTATTAATTGAATCTGCACTAGTAATCATAAATCCGTTTGATGCTTTATAATTACCCTTTGTTACTAACAACTGACTCTTTTGCTTTAACACATTGTCTATTTCTTTTGGTATTATAATTCCTACTATTCTATCAAATCCATATTTGCTAAGCTTCAAATTATCTTTAAACGACGATTTAAACTTAAATTTGTTTTTATATGATATAGCTTGATTAATCATATCTTGAGTGTAGTTGGTATCAAAGAATTTTTGAAGGACTGATTCATCAAATTGTATTTCAATATCATCATTCTTGATATTCATATTGCAATCATATTTTGCTGTCCAGTTTTCTTGATCTAATTGTTCTACCTTTGTGATAATTTCTTCTTTTTTTACACTTATACCTTTTCCTTTTTGAAGGTTTAAGAAATTTTCAACATTCCTTTCACATTTAAATCTATTCATGAATTCAGAAGTGATAGCACAATCCATCAATGGTTTAAGATCTAAATCATTATCCATTTTCAATGACAATTCATTCATTGCTATATTGTAATATATAGATATCTTTAAATCTTTATTGACTCCAGTTGGAATAGACTCTTCAGCAAAGATCTTCTTTCCTTTAGATGTAAATTGAAATGAACCAATAAGATAATTATCGAACTCAGACTTATAAAAATTGAATTTTTCTAAAATCTCTTGATCCATAAGTGTTTGAATATTATCAGCGAAAATATACTGTAATGATTTAGGTATTCCAAAGTTTTCTAAGACATTAGCTAATCTGTCACTTTTATTTTTAGATTCACTAATAAGAACTAGTAATATATATGCTACACCACTAGGCTTTTTAACTTCAGAATATGTCACAAGTTCATTTATTTTAAAGATTGGAAATTGTATAGAAGTTTCTAGTTTAAACTTATCCATTTATTCTCGTCTCCTTTTCATCTAAAACATCAATGTCTTCGATAACTTTACCGTAGCGTTCAATAGTAGATAATATTTCTTCATAAACTCTAAAGTTGCGCTGTTCTTTACCCACACGACCATATACGTCAGGTAAATCAATAACGCCTTTTTCTTCAAGATATTTTCTATTACCCACCATTACAAGCATTCTTCTTGCTCTTGATAAAGCAACATTAATTCTTTGATATGCTAGGATGAATCCAGGATCGCTTCTCTTTGGATTTTCTGGATTTCTTACAGTAGAAAGAATAATGATATCTCTTTCATCGCCTTGGAAATCATCGACTGTTGAAACAATCATCTTTTCAACATCAGTTTTAAAAGCATCTGTCTTTACTTTTTCACTCTTAAGTAATTCTTTTACTTTTCTAGCTTGGTCACCATAAGTACAAATGACACCAATGCTTAATTTTTCAAGTTCAGGATGTGACTTAAAGTAAGTATTAAGTTTTCTTATTAGTTCAACAACAACTCTTGCTTCACCTGTGTTATACATAGATGTTGAATTAGCTTCGTGTGTTTCATTTTGCTTACAATTAACAAAATATATATGCTTATCTGGTTCAATGATATTTCTACCATTTGACAACAACTTAACATTATGTCTCTTATTATTGTTTTGACCAGCAAAACCAAGCTTTAATTCACCTTTATAAAAATGATTAAATACATGCATAATATGTTCATGGCATCTATATTGTTGTACTAGCATAGTCTTATAACTATCTGGTATTTTTTCAAATAATGTCTTGAAGAAACATTCTTCATATAATGCTGTAAATTCTTTATTGATTTCTTTGTTGATAATACTATCATCTAATCCTTCAAAATCATCATCTCTTAATTTTGAGAATTCATACATTGGAGGCAATTGTCTATGGTCCCCTACTAAAATAACAGTCTTACCATATAAAATTGGAATCAATAGATCTATGAAACTTGATTTAGATACCTCATCAATAATTACAACATCAATGCCGACTGATTTAATATCAATCTCATCGATATTATATTCAGATAACGCATCTACATTTCTTCCACTGAATCTATCATTTGATGTACAAGTAATACCAAATACATTAGCATTTCCAAATAAATCTCTAGTAAATACCTTTCTATCTTCTTCGATTACATCTTCACTAGTAATGTAATTAGCGATTTTTTCATACATAGGTATTTTTTCTTTATTTTCTTTTTCTTTAACTTGGAAGTTGTCTTCTAGTTCAGACCATTTACGTTTAATAATCTTCAAGCCTTCATCAACATCTTTATATGGCTCAGCAATTTCAAAATCTTTAAAGAACTTTATTAAATCATTTTCAAGCTTATATTTAGCTTCTTGTATGTCTTTAACATCATTTCTTTCTTGAATATCAATAATGCTTTCATTGATATTTTTGATTTGCTGTTTTAAGACACTTATATCATTATCTAAAGAATCTTGTTTTTCTTCAAGCGAACGTAGATCTTTATTTAACAATTCAATAAATGCAGATTTAATTTCAATGATTCTATCTTTAATAGTTCTAATTGTGTCTTGAATAATAGAAATGTAAGCTACCAAATAAGAGTAATTAAATATCTTATTTAACTTTAGATCATCATTTGATGACCCTTCTGATGAATCCATTTCCTTCTTGATTGCAATTAACTGCTTACGCAAAGAGTCATACTCCTCTTGTTTGTTAGGTAATATATCATCAAATTCATCTTTACAAGCGTCCATTTTAGCCTTTACTTCTCTTCGTTTAATCTCAAGTGTTGTCCTATTTGATTCTGGATTAATAACGGCTAATTCACGCTCTATTTCATCATTCTTAATACCATTTATATTCTTTAATAATTGGCCTAATTCACAATCAGCATATACCTCTTTTTCAAATAGCGGTTCTAGTTTCTTTCTTAAATCAACAATTAAGTCTGCCTTAACATCTTCATCAGGTCTTAAATTATCATTTTCGATATGACGTTTAGTCCTTCTGAAGATATCAATATCGATTCTAACTAGGTCTTTCTTATCGTTTAACATAGATATTTGAGAGGTAATATCTTTCGCTTTTTCTTCAAACTTCTTGATATCTTCATTAGCCTTATCTAAAACCTTCTGAGATCTTTCTATTTTAGATTTAGCAAGTTTTAACTTATCGAAATTTTCAGCAAATTCCAGTTTATTCTTTTCAAAATTTTTATACCTATTCACTTGTTTCTTCATATTAGAAGACACATTTAAATAGAAATTATCAACTAAGAATTTTGGATCATATTCATTTTCTTTTTTCTTATCATTGTTAGATGGTATTAATCTAATAGGTACTATTTCAGCAATCTTAGGTAATCTTTCAAATACATTATCAATTGCTTTATGTGTTTCTGATGAAATTAATACCTTCTTACCTTTTTTAATTAACTGAGCTACTGTTTCAGCTATAACTTGTGTTTTACCAGTTCCAGGAGGCCCTTGAAGCAAGAATATACCATTACTTGATACTGCTTTTCTAACAGCTTCTTTTTGTTTTTCATTTAATGAATCTAGATACCATAGCCAATCACTAGGTTCAGCTTTAACAGTATCTAATTCTTCAGGGTTAAAAAGATATGTTGAAAGATATGGATTCTTAACATATCCAGAATAGAAATTATTTAATGCGGTTTCTTGTCTTGTTATTTTTGCTTTTTCAGCTCGATTATCATAAACAATATATTCGCATGCTTCAACAACTTTCTTTTGCTTATCAGAAATTACATTATTAGTATCGCCTAATCTAAAATATAATGAAAATCTAATTATCGTTTCTTCTTCAATAGCCTTTTCTTTATCAGCTTTTAATTTAACATCAAGTTCTTCTTTAGAACTAATCTTTTCATTTCTGACATCATCTTTATATTTATTAGTGAATTCAGAATTCTTCTTTGATTCATATTGCATTAAAAGCTTTTTTAAGTCTTTCTCAACAACTTTTATATATTCATTTAATAAATTATCATTTCTAGCAACATAATATGCTCTAACATCTACTTTAGAATACTCTCCTTCAATTAGTTCTTTTAACTTTTCATCCTTAGCTTTTTTATTGTTATTTTTAACGCTAACTTCAATTTGTTTTTTCTTTATAGAAATTAAACCATTAATATCTTTATCTTTATTTTCTAAAACATCCTGTTCTAAAGAATCGTCTAATTTCTTTCTATAAGCATCAATTCTTTCTTTTACCTCTTTATTCAATTCTTTTTCATAAGAGGCTACTGCTTGTTTTACTTCTTCTCTAACAGTCTTTTCATACTTTGCATCGATATTCTTATATGATTTATCAATGTCTCTTGTATAATTTAAATCTAATTCTTCTAGATGTTCAGTTGGTTCAATATCATAAGAAACAATCTTAAATCTATCGCCTAATGCGTATCCAGAATTTAATAATTCACTAAATGTAACTTGCTTATCGCCATGTTGCGACTTGCTTTTAGGATCAATAGCTGTAATAAATACGTTATCACTAGATAATGAACGGATTTTTCTTTCTTCTTCATTTACTAGTTTTCCACGTTTAGTCACTTTAGCTTCAATAAATGCTTTTCTATTTCTTTCAATATCAAGTCTAATTAGTGGGAATTCCTCTGCATCTTCTATCTTATTAGATAAAACAATCATATCTCCCCATTTAAATTCATCTCTACCATCAAGAAGATATTCATCATAAATTGAAGCATTCTTTTTATAATCTTTTTTATTAACAGCATATGCATTAACATACAAAGATCTATCTAACTTAAAATTACGCTTAGATTGCTCTTGAAGATAATATTTTCTAAATTCAATATATTTATTCCAAATATTGTATGATTGTCTAATTTGCTCAGGCTTAGAAACGGTCCAGCAAGATTGAATCAAATCATAAACAAAGTTAGGTGTAAAAACTGTATCCTCATAATCAACATGAGGAACTGACCAAATATTAACAGTAAATGTTCCACCATACATACTTGCTCTTTTTTCTTCAGCAAACGAATTACACGCAGCTGCTGATATGACAATATCATTAGGTGAAGACATTGATAAATCTATTAATTGAATGCCTTTTACTTCTAAATGTTTTTGTTTACCACCTTCTACGATTTTACCAATTAAGATTATGTTTTGATTATCTGGTAATACTCTTCTCATAGAAAGGGTTAATTCAGGTCGTACAACTACATTATCTAGGTACTGTACTTTACCATTGTTAGAAGTTTCTTTCTCTCTTAAAAAATTAGGACATGATAAATAATACTTTTTAGTCATATTAGTTGGAAAACATTGTTCTATAAACGAATTAAAACTTCCAACTTGTCTATCAAGTGGTATTCGTTTTTGTAAATTTTCAAATTGTTCATTTAATGATTGATTATATAATTCACTTTTAAAATTTGAACCATTATTTAATCTATCAGTAAACGATAAAAACAAATATGCCATTCATCTGCCCTCCTATAAATCTAAAGGATTAACGATTACATCAATTTGGTCTTGAACTACTTCATAAAAATAATCATCATAATCCCATTGTGCATCATCTGCATTTTCTCCAAATGTTCTCTCACACATTTCATCAAAGAATAAATGTAAATTATCTATACAATCTAAGATGAATTTTTCATCTAATTTAACAACGCTAAGTGCAGATTCACCATTTTGATATTTTTCTTCTGGATCCCATACCATGTTTGGATGCCATTTTTTTAAGATTTTATATGATCTAAGAGAATTATGTTTTAGGAAGTTCCAAACAGTAAATGCTCTATCATATAATTGGTAATTCTTATATTGTCTAAAAGCTACAGCAATATCACCTTGTAGACCTTGCATATAGATATCAAATTGTTTTTTAGTATAATCTTCTTCTTTATATCCACAGGCAGTTAACATCTTTAAACATAATGCATCAATACTAGACATTAGTTGATGAAAGAATTGAGCGTACAAAGATTTAATAATTACTTTATAATCACTAGATCTTCTTAAACCAGCTATAAATGCTTTTTCATTGGCTTCATCGTAATCTAATATTCCATCAGCTAAATATTCAACTCTAGCATTATCTTCTACCTGTTTAGGTGTTTTAATACTATCAATAAAGCTTTTATATTCACTGAACCACAACTCTTTATAACCTTCTAATAAATCTCTAAACCAATTACATTTATAATCAGATCTATGTTGTTTAGTTGGCAAATAATAAACTGAGTGTCTGTTTTCAATTTTAGAATCTGGAATAGTGAAGAATTTCTTATATCGTTTTGTGTCAATTTTTATTCTACTATCTTTAGCAATAAGGCCATAATAATCAATTCTATCGTATTGATTTTCTTTTTCTAGCTTATCATAATCTTTACCGATGACTTTGCTTTTCTTTTTCATGTTATTGACACCTCCAATCATACAAAAAAGTGGTGTAGGTATTAGCCTATCACCACTTCAATAACATTTATCCTCTTCACATGTTATTTAAATTTAGACACGCAATACCACTCTTAAAGTTTAGCTTTGAACTATTGGTTCACGCCTCATAAGATATATCTCAACCTTACAATTTGCTCCAACGCTTTATATAGGTAAAGTTCTTACTCCACAGTTTCAGAACATGCATTTGTATCTATGTGTAATTATATCACATAATTGAAATTTATTCCAATATAATCGAACATATTTATAAATATCATCATAATTTTAACAAAAAATTAAATATTATAAAATGTACTATAGTTCAAAAATAAAAAAAGGAGGATCTACCTCATTACAAGTAGGTCCTCCATTTTCATATTAAATATTAAAGCTAGATTGTACAAGTTTACAATGTTAGGCATCTTTTTTGCACATTCCCAATCATATATCACACGAGGCGTATTTAATTGAAGTAATGCAGCTAATCTTTCATATGTTAGATTAGCATTTATTCTAAAGGACCTAAGTTTAATACTTGTTGCTTCTTTATCTAATACAGCTTTTCGATAATTCATAGCAAATACCTCCTTTGAGCCCTTCATCAACTTCCTGGTACTTTAGAATTATCGATATAATTTATTATACTACATTATCGGAATAATATCAAACATTTACGGAATAATATTTTAGGTTTAACGGAACATTACCTATGAATAGGTATATATCAGTTTATAGAATAATGCTAAAACGAAAATGATAATTATATAAAAAGTCTTTAATCTCATAGCACTTTTTTTCGTAATTGTAAACAAAAAGAAAATTGTTAGCAACAAATGTCATTAAAAAATAGATTTCTATTTATTTAGCTACTTTTATATTATAAAAACTTGTGATTTTTTTATTAAAATAGCCTTTTTACCATTTTCTTTTGTTCTTTTTTATTTTATATTTCATAACATATGCTGTTAATATATCCATAATTATTTATTTTAAATTATCTTCTATATATTTAAACAATTCTTTTGCTAATGCATAACTAACATTTACTGTTACTGCATTACCGAATTGTTTATATGCTTGACAATCAGAAACAACTTGAATCCAATCACTTGGGAATCCTTGAAGATTTCTGCATTCATTTGGTGTTAATTTTCTAATATTTACTCTATCTTCCCCACAATGTTTTTCATAGTTTTTTTGATCCGTTACATAATTATCTTGGCTTGCTCTATGCATTTTCGCCATAGTAGCTGTTAATGTTTTAGAAATAGGTAAATCAATTGTTGGTTCTACAATATAATTTTTGGTTCCTTTTCCCATTATAGTACCTACGATTTTTTTTGATAGAAAATATTTTGCTTCCACATCTTCATCCAACAAATCTTGAGTTGTATCAGTTAACTTTTGTTTAGCTGGAAATTCAAAATCTGGTGTATTAAAATATTCTCCTAAAAAAGCAACTATGTAACATCTATTTCTTCTTTGTGGAACACCATAATCAGCACTATTAAAAACGTGATGAAAACACACATATCCAAGAGATTCTAATTCATGTATTATTTTTTTAAATGTTTTACCACTATCGTGATTCATAATATTTTTGACATTTTCTAATACTACTATTTTTGTTTTATGTTTCTTTATTATTTCCTTAATTTCAAAGAATAATGTACCTCGTTCTTCATCATTAAATCCTTCCAATTTTCCTAACGTACTAAATGGTTGGCAAGGAAAACCACCTATTAAAACATCATGAGATGGTATATTTTCTTTTTCTATTCTAATATCACCACAAACAATATTTTTACTTACATTAGCTTTATATGTTTGACATGCATACTTATCAAAATCATTTGCCCATATTATATTGAAACCAGCATACATAAATCCTAAGTCAAAGCCACCTATTCCAGAAAATAAACTAACTGTTTTATATTTTACTTTTTTGGGTTTGATTCTTTCCATATTTATTACTCCATTGCTTTTTGTATCTCTTTTACTATTGCCATTAATACATCTACAACAATAGAATTTCCACTTTGTTTATACGATTGAGCTCTTGAAACATTAATTACAAAATCATCTGGAAAACCCATTAATCTTAACGATTCTCTTGGCTCTAAAGCTCTAATATTACCATTTGTTGTAACATAATTGTTTACACTAGCACGATGCGTATTACCCTGAGTACTTAGTATTGCTCGTGCTATAGGTAAATCAATCTGAACATCTTCGTGATAGAAGTTTTTTGTTCCAGGACTCATAACATAATCTATTAATTTTTGCGATAAATGTTTAGTTACAATTTCTCCACCCGGCAATAAATAAATATTACCATTATTATCATATTTAAAATTTCCTTGTGCACAATTATCTAACAAGAAATCTTGCATTGTAAATTTTAATTTGATAGGCTTAGGAAATTTAAATTTTTTAGAGTATTTTTTATTTTTAAATCCAACAACGAATAATCTTCTTCTTCCTTGTGGTATTCCATAATTTCTTGCATCTAAAATCTCCCATTTAAAATTATAACCTAGTTCACTAAACACATTTTGCATTGTTTCCCAAGTTTTACCTTTATCATGAGTTAATACACCATATACATTTTCATATATAAATACTTCTGGTTGAATTTCATTTACAAGTCTTACGTATTCATAAAATAATGTTCCTCTAGTATCTTCAAAGCCACCTCTAGCACCAGCTATAGAAAAACTTTGGCATGGGCTGCCACCAACAAATAAATCAACATTGCCTTTAAAATCACTACCATCTAATAATTTAACATCATAGAAGAAATTATCATTCTCAATTGCATAATTTCCTTTATATGTTATTTCTACAAAATTTGTTTTTCTAGAATTATCTTTATATAAATTATATACATAATCTCTTTTTTCCTCTATTGAGTTCATTTTTTTAATTTTTAAAAGTTCTTTATCTGTATCAACATCTATTAAAATATCTCCATTGTCACATGCAAACACTATTTTGTGTGCTATATTAAGTCTTTTTAAGGCTTGTTCAATAGCACCTATTCCACTGAATGCTGTCGCTAACTTTAAAGGCATATATATTTCTCCCTGCGTATTTATATTTTTGACCTGCGTCAATGTAATATTATACCTGCGTTTTATAAAAAAGTCAACAAAAAAAAGAAGAAATTATACATTTCTCCTTCTTTCATCTTCTTTTCTATTAAATACTGATTCATGATATGACAAATAACGCATTCTACTCTCATTTAATATTGGTAAAAATATTGGTTGCATTAATAATAATTGCGATTTTAACCTAACATCATCATCAAATAAAAATGAAAACACTATTTGTTTATTTTGGTTAATTGTTATTAAATGTTTATCAAATAATGCATCTGCATTTGCACATATAATTATTCCATTATTAATATCATATTTCTCTTCGTTTGTTGTATTAGGATCTTTAAAAGCTTTTATATGTGATGCCACGAATAAACTACCTAGTTTATCATAATTTGCTGTTATATAAGTTAATGGGCAAAATATTTGTCTTGGTTCTTGAGTATAACCCATCATTTCATTTGCTAACATGTTCCTCCAAGCTGCTTGTTGTTGTCTGGTAACCTCTTCGTCCATATCCTCAACATCGAAAGCATTTCCTCTGGCAATTGCAGTGTTAACTAATCTTCTTCTTATTCTTTCTTGATATCTTACATATGCAATATTTGTTTCACCTATTAATGAAAAGAATATTGGATTTTTTTCAAATATTAAATACATTTTACTTCTTTGAGCATTTAATTCAAATAACAATAGTAATGTATCCCCTTTAAATAAGTGATGTCTAATTTTATGGAAATCAACATCTTCCTCCATCCCCAACCCATGAACCGCAACATGCAAATTAATTGGAGTAAATTGTCCTTCAGTTAATTTGACATCTAAATTATCAAAATTCCAGCTTCTAGATCTTGGTGAAATTTTTTTGTTTAGCTTTCTAAAAATATTTTGAGTATATTTAGATGTAAAATATCTCATATTAGAGTTAACTAACAAAACGTCCATATAATTATTTATTAAATAAGGATCAGCTTCTCTTGGTTGTGGAAGACCTACCATATCATATAAATTAGATTTTAAACCAATACAACTTTGATGAGCAGTTTGAAATGGTTTTCCAGTGCTTCTTTCAAAATCCAACATATCTTCTGTACTAATATAATATAACAAATTTTTATTATGAGAATTAATACAAGTTGCTTTACCAAACGTAGCTAAATCTGAATGAGTTAATGTTTTATAAAAAAGTATGAATTGAGATTGATTATTTTGTTCAATGTAGTCTAACATCTCAGTAGATATTTGTCCAACAAAATTTATAATTTTATCTTTTTTATCTAAAATAAAACTTGTATAATTTCTTCCATTAGGCATATTTACCTCCAAATTTTCTTCTCTTTTATAGTTATATTATATCACAATTTTAGAAAATATAAAAGAATAAAAAAAATATCTAGTAGAACTATGTTAGATTTTATCAATAAAAATAATACAAAATCTCAAAATTTGACCCACACCGTCTTTCATGTGAGTTCCCTACTATTTACCATCTTTCAAAATAAAAGTATGCAATAGTCATTAAAACACGTGCTGGAATCTGCTTGGACCTTAATATGCTGACATTTTTCTTTCATTCACATAAATATTACCAATTACTTTAAATGGAGATGGATAAATATCCCCTATATATAAAAGAATTATATTTTCCTTATCTTAAAAAAATTTTAATTTAATAGTCATTATCAATCATTATGATAAAAAGCTAAAGCACTTCAATAATGCTCTAGCCTCAAATTACAATTTCAATATTCTTAATGTTTAAACAAGTATTTTTCCTTATATTTCTCCCATTCTTTTGTCCAATCAGTGTTATATTTTTTAAATATTCTTGTAGATAAACTAATCATTGTGTAAGATTTTAATTTTTCATATCTAAAGCTTAAATATAACATTTTTTCTTTATTTATTTTCGTACTATATTTATCACTTACACAAATTTCGTCAAAAGAATTATATATACTGTTGATTTCTATAAAATAAAATATTTCTTTTACTATTGAGATTAGAACACTACTTCCGAATGCTGTCTGGGTAATAACTAAAGCTATATTTAAATCAGATAATATTAATGATACAACATAAACTAAGAAAATAAAAATATACATTAATATTTTAAAAACGAAAATTTTGTCAATATTTTTTTTGCTAAAAAATATTGATTCAAAAATATTAAAATTGAAACGAGTAATTCCAGATACAATATCTTCATTATTATAATATAACTTGGTTGTCACTTTTGAATTTATTTTTTGATTATATGCTTTTTCAATGCAATTTGATATACGTAAATTCTCAGTTTTTTGTATTACTAATTCTTTCGAAATTACTTCTGCAAAATATAATATAAGTATAATTATATAACTAATTACAATTAACCAATTTATGCAAAATATTGTAATTATTGAAAAAGTAAATGAAACTATCATAAATATGAATTCAATATTATTTAATTTATTTATAATTGAATAATTTTTATCAAGTGAATCTACTCTTTCCATTATAAATCCTCTATAACTTTATTTAATGTCATTATTGAATATAAGTAATTATCATTTTCACATTTTTTTGCACTCTCTAAATATTCTATTGCAGAATTAATTTTATCTTGATAAGTTTTTTGTTCCACGCACATTCTTAAATACTTAAAAGAAACTATTAAATATTCTATTAAATAATAACACCCTTGTGTATAACACTTGAAATTTTTTACGATTTCTGTTTCAATTAAATATGATGAAATATTCTTATTATTTTTACATACATTCCAATATTTAATTAACCTTATTACTGGTTTTATTTTATACAAATTATTTCTATTTGCTTCAACTAAGTTTGATTTATCATTTAAACAATTTGTTACACACCATTCGTCGTTTCTTTTAATGTAATATACTCCATTTTTTTCTATGGCTGGAGTAATTTCAAATTTTATGTGATCCATATCTAGTACAATTGTTGGAGAAGATTGTTTTATATCAGAACTTGTATAATAGTTTTCTACAGCTCTCCTTATCCTATCTAAAAATGTCTGAGGCTTTGAGCCATCATCTTTGAATACAAACATTATATCTACGTCTGATTTTGAATCTATATTTCTAGGTAAATTTGTATCGCGATCATATGATCCAAAAATTTTAATTTCTTGAATATTATTACCGAAATACGACTCCATCTTATTTTTAAAATAATTAACGGATTTCATTATTCTGTAATTTTCATTTGAATCTACAATTAATTTTGAAGAGATATCTTTTAAATACGTTTCTATTGACATAACCTTCTATTCCTTTCTATAATTTACTATAACGTAATAAATTTATATTTTATTAGTAATGAAACAAAAATTCTAAAACTTTCTTCTTTTAACTCTATTGGTAATTTACTAACTTTTTCTAGTATTTTATCAAAATCAATCATTATATCTTTTAATTCATTTTGGTGAAAGTTAGGTAAATTTATTTGTCTTAATATTTCTCTTTGTATTTCTTTTTTTAATTCATCACTCATAAATACACTCCTTTAATCAAAATGAATTTCTTCTTCTGCTTTGTTATAAACATCAATTCTATTATTAATATCAATACGATTAACAATCCAACCACGTGCCATACAAAGTTTAATAAAATCATCTATTCGGTTTTGACCAAACATTTCTTTAAGTGTTACTACTAAACCAAAAGGCATTTTCTTATCAATCTTTTTAGTTAATCTTTCTTTTGTTTTGATGCTTAATCCCCAGTTACCAATACCATATTTCATTTTTGGTATTTTTCTTTTTTTAACCTTTTCACTTATATGTTTTATGTTATCCCATTTACGATATAAGTTTCTTGCAGGTCCTTCATATACTCCTACTTGCCCTCGTTCATCTTGGATATTTTCATTTATATCAATTATTTGGACGCCTTTGGGAGTTTCTTTAATTCTACCAAAATGAATATCCATTTCAGTATCAGTATAATCTACACCTTGATTTCTAGAACATCTTGGAAAATAACAAAGTGTTGCTTTTGCAAAAAATGGTTGTTTATCATTTGATATAGGTATAGGAATATTATAAGTATAAGTTTCATATTTTTCTGCAACACCAGTCATTATAAATCTTATTTCATCATTTGGAGATTTAACAATATCATCAATTTTAATTGGAACGACTCCATAACCAATGGAATGCGACATATCATCTTGTCTATCCCATCCAGCAGCTGAATCTATAATTAATGCTTTAGCTATCTCTCTACTAAATCCCATATTATGAATTAAATATGCCATCTTTCTTGTAATCCATGGTGCGGCAAAAGATGTTCCACAAACATAGCCTTCTCCTGTTGGTGTACAAACTCTAATTGGCTCTCCAGTATCTCCTCCATAATAACTTATATCAGGTTTATGAAAAAATGATAATACAGGTCCAACTCTATGATATGAAGTAGGCTCCTTAACTCGATTAACTGCATTAACTACTATAGAATTTAATGAATCAGCTGGAGCACCAATTCTCATTTTGCCAACAACATCTCTAGGCTTATTAGTTCCTGCAACTACAAAAACAACATCATATTCACATTGTATTCTATCGAGTTCTGCAGCCTCTGGTGAAATAAAGTTTTGATGGATTTCTAATACAGAACCTAAAGATAAATTCCATACTTTAATATCAGTGTTATTAGCTATAATTTCTCTAATTTGCTTCAAAATTGTAAATGAACTAAATCTGCCACCAGTTGTTACTCCAAAGTGTCTAACTTTAAATCTACCACATCCATCATCTAAATTAGGATTAATTGATGGACCATCAACAATTAAAGATGTAACTGATGTACCATGTTTACAATCACTAGTTGTACTACTTTCCAAAATAGTTTTATCAACCATTGGAATATAATCAACCCAATCAGTAAAATAAACATCTTTATAGAATAGTGTGTCAATTACTCCAATAGTAGGTTCATTTGTTGGCTTAGGAATTGTTACAACTTTTGAATCAACAAAATCTATATCATCTAAACTAATTTCTGATAAATCTTTTACTTCCATTGCAATAAGATATGGAGCTTTTAATTTTAAAGTTTCTAAATCTGCAGGAAGCAAACTAATTGTTGTTTCATCAATAATTTTTGATTCAGAAATATTAATTCCAATTTTTCTTAATAGTTCACTTGTTTTAAATTTAGTTTTATAAATTGTAATAATTGCTTTTTCTTTTAATTCTGATACATCTTCATCTACTCCAAATCTATCAACATAAAAACAATCAACAATTAATTGTAAAAACTTTGATAATTTAATGTTAGTAAACTGAAAGTTATTTCTATTATTAATTATATTTTTAATTTCATCATGAGTTATTTTACCATTAAACTTTTCAACTATTAAGTCATAACAAATATTTAATTTTTCAATAGCATTTCTAATAATTTGTAAATCAACATAGTGAGTAAATACATGATTAATTTTATCGCCTATTTGTTCAAATTTTGATCCACGAATTGAAGCATTTGAGTCAATTTGAGAATTTACTTCAAAAATAGATTTAATCCTATTACTCTTAGCAACCACTTGTATATAATGAACACTAACTAATGCTCCATCAATTAAAGTATCTCTTTCCCATTTTTGTAATACAAATGATAATTCATTAATAAGCTTTTTAATATGAACTGATGACACACCACATTTAGTTGGAAGATTAGGAAATCCTGGAATATTATCATTATTTTTACTTTCAAATGTACCTTTTAATTGTAGTATACTATTCATCCACATCCTCCTTTAAATCTCTAGCGACTTGACTTTTTGATATACCAGTTAAAATTTCAATTTCTCTAGTGCTAAATCCTTGTTGTTGTAATTTCTTTAAATCTGATGAAGCATTTAAGCATATACTATTATATAGTCGTTTTAAATAATCAAATTCATTACTACCATCACTAAAAGCCAACGAAGTTTTAATTATATTCTTTAATTCTCCAGGACTTAAAATTGGATCCATCAAATTAATTATCTTCTTAAACAATTTCATATTTCTTCCAGCAAATTTAAATTTAGTTAAATAATCATTTAAGAAGCTTTCCGCTACATTTACTAAATCATCCATATTATATCTATCAAAATCAATAATAGAATCAAAGCGTCTAATTATTGCCTTATCAAAATATTTAAATAAATTAGTTGTAGCAATTAATACTATTCTCTCATCTAAATTATCAAATTCTTTTAATAAAGTGGATGTAGCTCTTCCCATTTCTCGTAAATCATTAGAATTAGTTCTATCTAATGCAATTGCATCTATTTCGTCAAACAAAATAATAATTTTTTCAGGATGAGGAAATGATTTTAATTCACTAAACAACATAGATATATTTTTTTGTGTTTGACCTAATTTGCTATCTATAACTGCAGCAAAATCAACACTAAATAAATCTCTTTCTAAAATTCTAGCTAGATGTTTTGTAGCTTCTGTTTTACCCGTTCCAGGAGCACCTTGAAAAAGAAATTTGTTTAAACCAACATTATGACCAATAGCTTTAACAATGCCCATAAAATCTTCAAATATAATTTCAGGTAGTTTTAAACTATTATTATTTAATGATTCTTTTCTAAAAAAACTAGAATAATTATCATTAATTTGAGGAACAAAAGTATTTGCATTTGACATCAATGCCATAATATATTCTGATAATTGATAGTCACCAGCTTCATCAAAGTCTTTAGCTATTTGATATGCCTCATTCCTAAAACCTACATCATTCTTTTCAGAATAATATTTTATTAAATTAATTATATTCTTCTTTTTCATAAGTTTTTCTCCTTTAAACACCCAATGATATTATATCACTTTGGGACAGAATTGTCAAGTATGTGGACACTTTTTCTCAAATATAAAACATTTAACTTAATTGATAATATACTAATCTTACGCATAAAAATTTTGTACTTTTTCCTTCATTATCTCTTACAAGTATGAGTCCCATAAGAAATAAAGGTTTAAGCTACATAGAACAATAGTTTGAGTTCACGTAAGTCTCCTTAGATATAATTAATAAAAGGCGTCGTGTTCGCATAAATAACTCAAATATTCTAACCTTTTTGAACTAAAATACCTTATAAAATCAAAAATAAGCCTTACTAGAAGACTTATCGATTTATTATAATGGAGCAGATGGCGGGAATCGAACCCGTACATCCAGCTTGGGAAGCTAGTGTTCTGCCATTAAACTACACCTGCACATATATATTATACACCTAAAACAATTAAAAATCAACATTTAAAAAGCCTTTAAGGATTATCCTTATAAGGCTTTATCTAAATTCTTTTTGTTTTTAATCTTTCGGTAAAGTTCAGGTATTCCAAAAATTAAACCTAACAATACGAAGAAAATTGCTATGTAAATTAGGAAGTAATAATCTCCCCCAAGATTCCCTGGTAAAGCATTACGTTTCAAATACATATAATTAGTATTATAATCTTTAAAGAAAACATCATTAGCAAGCATTGCCCAAAGCATTAATACTAACATTAAGGCTACTGGTTGCCATATTTTCTTTATTTGTAAATTAAACTCACCAATAGCAATTTCATAAATTGGTACTAATAATAATATCATGTGAGCAGTCATTCCCTCAAGTGTAGAAAATGTCATAAATTTGCTATCAAAATAATCACCAATAATAATTGTTATAATGCCTCCCATCATTGAAAGCACATAAACTGGTGTTTTAATTTTATCACATTTAAAGAAATACGTTAGTGGCAACATAAAAGTCATTATAGTACATAAGTGGAAAGGAAATGCTCTCCAAGCAGGTACTTCAGCACCTATGCATGCTCTTACTATTTGATTAACTAATCTTGTTACAAAAAGTAATGCTAATAAAACAGTTATTGTTATCTTACCTGCTTTTTTATGCTTACTAAAAACTTTGTATAAAAGAACTGCTAAAACTATAGTTAATATAATCCATGCAAAATGCCTCCAATCACTAAATGCACCTTTACCAAGATCATCATAATATGGGACATAATTGCCATTTTCATCATAAACATATCCAAAAAATTTATTAAAGAAGCTTAACATACTTTATCCTCCATTTTGTTCTTTTTTTCTATTAATTCTTTCTTTATATCTTTCCCAGTAAAAGGCAATCCTATAACAACATTTGCAATTGGTAAATATATAAATGCTGGTATTACTAGCCATAAAATTGGAAAATAAAAATCTATACCATTATTTAATCCAAAATAATCTGTTTTAAATATTTTAGGTGTAAAAATCGTTATTATTTTACTTATGCCATCAAAGGAACTTGTTGGACCAAAAATAAAGGAACTATTACGATAATCTCTATCTAAAAACATTGATATATCTGTACATTGAACATATCCTATTTTAATTAGTATCAATTCATTAATAAGAATTACCATCTCAATTATTATGAAACATATAGGCATAAAGTATGATTTTTTATAATCTAATTCAATAATACCAAATTTAGCACTTAACAAAGGTACCATTATTAATACAAAGTGACATATGTAAAATCTAATTGTATCAAAACAAAACGGACTTTTATCTATTGCCTCTGTTGGTATCAAAATAGCTAGTCCCCCACCTAAAACACCAATAAAATAGAAATAATTTTTTATAATTGAGTTCTTACTATTAGATAAATATATAAATGGGAAAACTAGTGTTGAAACTGCACATATGTTTTCAAACGTTACTTTTCTAATGCTTTGTGGTAAATTATCTCTATAAGGATTAAATAAGAGTTTACAAAAATGTAGAGTTAAGTTCAAAAATAAAATTACTTGGAGAAATTGTTTTTGCTTTTTTGTTTCTTTATCTTTTAATATATGATATATAAACATAAAGATTATAATAAAGAATGTTATATATAACATATAATAAAAGTTACCTATTTTAACCATTCTATCACCCAACCTCTAGTATAATTATATCTTTTATACTAGTAAATTACAATGACATAATTTCAAAATATGTCAAAAATATAAAAAGTCATGCAAAGCACGACTTAATATATTTCTTTTCTCACTATAGTTTGTGTTTTATCAGGACCTACTGAGAAGATTTTAACTGGAACATTTGTTATTCTTTCTATTCCTTCAATGTATTTTTGAGCATTTAAAGGTAATTCCTCAAATGAAGTCACTGAGCTTATATCTTCATTCCATCCTTCGAATTCTTCGTAAATAGGTTTACACTTTTCATAGTCTTTTAAACTAGCAGGTATTGTGTGAATTATTTTACCATCAAGTTCATAAGCTGTACAAATTTTCAATTTGTCTATTCCTGATAAAATATCTAGAAGCATTAATGATATACTTGTGAATCCATTGATATTTGTACTATATTTTAAAGCAACTCCATCTAACCAACCTATTCTTCTTGGTCTCTTCGTTGTTGCTCCATATTCTCCTGCTCTTTCACGGATATCATCACCTAAGCTATTGTTAAGCTCTGTTGGGAAAGCACCACTTCCAACTCTTGTAGAATATGCTTTTACAATTGCTAAAACTTCATCTATTTTATTTGGACTAATTCCACTACCTGTTGATACACCTCCGCTAGAAGGGTTTGATGATGTAACATAAGGATATGTACCAAAATCTATATCTAGTAATGATCCTTGAGCACCCTCAAATAATATCTTTTTATTTTCTTTATAGGCATTATTCAATAACTCTATTGTATCAACTACCATAGGCCTAATCATTTGACTAATTGATTTATATTTTGCTAGACTTTCTTCGATGTCTATTGGATTTCCACCCATTTGTTTAATTTCTTCATTTTTTACTGAAGCATTTTCTCTGAATAGTTTCTCAAAATCATCACTAACAAAATCAATCATTCTAATTCCTTGTCGAGAAATTTTATCTGTATATGCTGGTCCAATACCTTTCAAAGTTGTACCAATTTTTCTTCCGCCAAGTTTTAGTTCATTACATCTATCCATTTCTTTGTGATAGTTGAAAATTACATGTGCTCTATCACTAATATAAAGATTATTACACTCAAAACCAGAACTTCTAATCTCTTCAAGTTCACTAACTAAAGCTTCAGGATTTATAACCATACCATTTCCTAGAATATTTTTAATACTTGGATTAAAAATACCTGATGGAATCAAATGAAGCTTATAAGTTTTTCCATTAAACTTAATTGTATGTCCAGCATTATCTCCACCCTGGAATCTTACAACATAATCAGATTGCTCACTTAAATAGTTTGTAATCTTACCTTTGCCTTCATCGCCCCAACCACTACCTAAAACTACTAATGTTTTTGCCTTAGGAGTAAATACTTTTTTGTATATTTCATCAATATGCATAAGTGCCTCACTTGGGTTAAAGCAACTATCTAAATCTTCTTTTGTTAATACATTCTTTAATTCACTTTCTTCAATAGTTTTTCTTAAAGAAACTTTTTTATTTAATGATTCAAATGATAATTTTTGTAATATATCATATGCATTTTGTCTTAGCATTCCTTTAGAAACTAATTTTAATAATACTTTTGAGGAATATATTACACCATTAGTCATATTAAGATTCTCTAGCATCTTGTTTTCGTTAACAACTAAATTTTCAAGCACAGCTGTATATCGTGTTAACATATAATCTAAAAGAGTAGTAGCATCAACTAAAATTACTCTTTCAGCTGAAGAATGACTAATATCTCTTTCATCCCATAGAGGATTATCATCATATGCAACATTTAAATATGATTTCATAAGTCTATTACATCCACAAATATTTTCTGATGCTATAGGATTCTTTTTATGTGGCATAGCACTAGATCCCTTTTGTGTAGCTGCAAATTGTTCAGAAACTTCTCCTATCTCTGTTCTTGAAAGATGTCTAATTTCCATTGAAATCTTTTCAAGCAAACTCGAAATCATAACCAAACTATTTATATATCCAATATGTCTATCACGAGATAAAACTTGTGTAGAAATATTTGAGCATTTCATATTTAATTTTTCACTAACATATTTTTCAATACTTGGATTTATATCAGCATAGTTTCCAACAGCACCACTAATCTTAATAACTTCAACATTTTTAATTTCTTCATTAAAACGATCATAAGCACGATTTAATTCATCATACCATAAAAGCCATTTTAATCCAAAACTTGTTACTTCGGCATGTTGTCCATGTGTTCTTCCAACACATAATGTATTTTTATATTTTTCAGCTTTTTCTCTTAAAACACTTAATAATTTACATATATCATCGCTTAATATTTTATTAGCTTTTTTAATTTGCAATCCTTCACCACTATCAACAATATCTGTACTTGTTAATCCATAGTGGAACCATCTTTTTTCAGATCCCATATTCTCACAAACAGCCGTTGTGAAAGCAATAACATCATGTTTTGTTTGTTTTTCGATTTCTTTAATTCTTTTTACATCTACTTTTGCTTTAGTTCTTATTTCATTATATTCATCAATTGATATTAATCCTTCGTTAACATATGCTTCAAGACAAGCAAGTTCTACCTCTAACATTGATTCAAACTTTGTTTTTTCAGACCAAATTTCATTCATTACTGTACGTGTATAGCGTTCAATCATTTTAATGTCCCTCCAAATCAATAACGAATTACATATTATTATATCACATATTCGTTATATAGAAAAGATTTATTTTCCTTATATTATAAAAAACTTAATATTTACCCTTATAGTTTGTGTTTAAAATAATTAGTGGGACCACCATAGTAATAACAATAATTTCTTGGTCTATTTACTATCATATCTAGCATCGAAATTAAACCAACAATTTGAGGATTTTGTAATACTTTATATAATTTCATTGTTGTATCATTAATTAAAATATCTGAACACTCAACAATATTAAAATCATTCATTTTTTGTAAAACTGATTTTGCTTCATCATAAGTTATATTCAAATTATCAATCAATAACTGTTCAGTGAAATTTCCACCATTTCTACTATATAATAATACTAATGTATTATAGAATAGTTCATCGCTTAAGTATTCACAAAACTTTCTTTGACTATCTTTACTTAAAAGCATTTTTGAATAATCTGATATATCATCTTTTGGAAAACACATAAATATTTTATTATCTTTCGCAAGTGATGTAATTGCAATACCCTCTGGACCTATTATTGATGAAAACATATCATCATTTTTAATAAGTTCATTAAATTTTTCTTGATTTTCAATTTCATCTCCACGTGTTGCAATTGACATTTTAAAAGCTAAGTCATATAATGCTTTCATTCTATCTTTTAGTTTAAAACTATGCATATACTTTACAAGTTTCTTTTCAATGTCAAAAACATTATTTTCTGCCATATTAAATAAATAATCCGTTGTAACATTAAAGTATAACGCTATAGATGGGACTAATTCTAAATCAGGCGAACCACCATTTTCCCATTTTGACACTGCTTGAGTAGAAACTTGTAATGCTTTGGCAAGTTCTTCTTGAGTCACTTTGTTTTTAATTCTTAATTGTTTAATTCTATTACCTATATCCATAAATACCTCCTTAATACTAAAGTAATTGGCGCCATCAGATGTAAATTTACATATATATTATAATTCAATTATCGCTTTAAAACAATGGAGACAAAATTGATAATATCAACTACTATTTGATACCATTTATAATTATACACTATTGTTTTAATTTTTCTTATATTTTAAAAAAGAAGCCTAAGCCTCTTTTTTAGATAAAGTATAAACAAATAAATTAATAATCACATTATGAAGATAAACTATTTAGCTCCAACACTTCTAAATTCAGCGTTTTTAAATCCTTCTAATTTATCAATTTCAACAATAACATGAAAACCTGTAAGTATATGATCTACATACTCTCTACTATAATATGTCTTAATAGTAACTAATAAATTACCATCTTCATATTCAACATCTTCTAATGAGAACTTACAACTTCCTGTTCCTTTGTTGACTCTTATAACAGCCAAATCCTTTTTTTCAAAATATTTTTCATTATAATCATTAGTTAACTCCACAAATGAATTATATTCTACTGAATCTACATCTAATAAATATTTCTCATTATTCGTCTTAATATAATCATCTAATCCTTCTCTAGTATTAAATACGAAAATATCATCCATTTCCTCATAATAAGGTGAATTGGTGTATTTAAGTTCTCCTTTGTCTAAAAAAGCTACACTAATCAACACCACAGCCAATAATGCAACAATTGCTAAAGCTACTTTCATTTTTTTCATAACTACCTCCTTAAATCTTATTATCCTTAAAAGCATAAATAGACATTTTCTTTATTTGTTATTTATTGCTGTGAATAGACTACGTTTACTAATACATATTAAAAATGCTTTGTGCTATAAAGATACTCATTTCAAAACTACTCTTTAGTTTCATAAACATTATATCAAGTTTATTTACATAAATCAAGTTTTTTACTTAAAAAACCTTATTTTTACCTAAAACTAACTTTAATGTTCCCTAAATTAGCTGTTTTTATTATAAATAAAGTAAGTTTGTCGAAAAATAAATGAAATGTTCCAATGGTGCTTTTTTCACTTGCCTTCTACTACAGGTAATAGATGAGTACATTTTTTCATACTATAAATAACATAAATCATAACTAGTACTTCTGTTATCGGCATTGCTAGCCACAAAGAGTTTGCACCACAAGTAACTGGTAATACGATTATCAAAATTCCACTTATAACTAATCAACGCAAAACGGCAACTGCTGCTAATCCAAGATTATTATCATTTCTTAAAAATGCAGCAAGCATTTGATTAAATAAAAATAATGGAAATACATATTTAATAGGACAAATATATTCTTGAGCTAAATAGAGTAGTGATTCATCTGCACCAAAAAAAGAAAGTATTGGTTTTTCAAATATAAATAATCCTATCCAAGAAAGCATAGCTAAAACTACTGATCCTATTACTGCTGATGTAAAATACTGATTCTCATTACCTTCATTATCACCACTACCACGTTTAGTACTAAATATAACACTACCTCCAATTCCCATTAGAAGGCCAAGACTATAGATTATATTCCCCACAGGAGCCACAACTGCAAGAACTGCAGTGCCATCAGGACCTTGATATTGCCCTACCATTGCCATATCTACAATAGAATAAATAGATGTAATTAAAACACTACCAAAAGCAGCTAATAAGTATTTTAAGTGTATACTTTTAATTTTACCATTTAAGAAATCCATATTATTTTACTCCTTTACATTAAAAAAACCGAATAAAGAACAGACATCTCAGTCTGCGCCTTATCCGGTTGTTGTTTTTTTGAACAAACCACCCTCCGAGCGGTGATAATATAATAACAAAAAATTATTAAATGTCAATAGATTTATATTTTAATCTTAACCACAAAACTTTTTTACAATTAAATAGTTTATGAATTTTGATAATTATTAACTCAACTAACTAACCTATTTGCTCTTAATGTTATTATAGGCACCTTTCAAATCTTCAAGTTCTTGTTTATTAAAGCCTATCAGTTTACTTCTATGAATTATTTCATTAATTGCAGTAATAATAACCTTTATTAGCACATCATAATCTTCATCAAAACAAATTAGATTATATAATTCAATTAATTTTTTCATTTTTACAATTTTTTCGGTATTTGATAATTTTTCATCATATGAAATATATTTTCCTAATTTATTACCAACAAATATAGCAAGTTCATTCAAGTTTATTGTTAATTGATTATAGAATTTTGTAGTACCCTTTTTGTATAGTTGTTCTATTCTTTGTCCACTAGCATGATAAAATGATGGAAAGTTATTTAATAATTCTAAGGCTCCTAATTCATCACCTTTAGCAAATAATACTTTTGCTTTATATGTAATAGCCTCAAGTCTATAATTTTCAACATTACATCCTTCAAGAATTAGATTACACACTTTAACAATTTCTTTTTCATTTTGTATAAGCGCATTTATATCATTATCAGCTTCTCCACCTGTTACAAAGAACAAATATTGTACCATTATTTCATAATCATTGGGATAGTTTAATCTTGCAGCAACAACTAATTCCTTAGCTTTATCCCAATCATTATCAACATACCAAGCATTATGAATTTCTTCTTTAACTTTTATTATTTCTTCTTCAACAAGCATATAGTCATAACCCATTAGCTCATCAATCGTTACCCCGAAGAAATGTGATAACGGAAAAAGTAATGTTATATCAGGGTATGTTTCATTATTTTCCCATTTACTAACAGCAGCAGGTGTAACATTAAAAATTAACGCTAATTCTTCTTGCGTAATTCTTTTTTCCCTTCTTAATCTTTTGATGTTTTCTGAAATTTTAATGTTCATAGATACATTCCTTTCTAAAAAATTTTGTTTTATAGAGTTTGTAATATCGATCTTAATTACTTTGTAAATTTACAATAATATTATATCATCAAAAAAACATTTTTACCACCTACCCATAGTTAACCATATATTAACTAAAAATTAAGTTTTTAATTTATAGTATAGTTTTGTTTACCAAGGAATGTTTATTTTTATAATATCTTTATCTTTATAATCTTTTAATTTTTTTAATAAAGTATTTATTTTAATCATATTATCAACTCCTTTATTTATCCTAACCGCAAAAGTTTATTTTGTAAATATTTTTACGGTTATAAGATGTAATACTTATATATCTTGCAGTCACTATCAATAATGTACAACACCAAATCAGTTTAAAGTGCAGTTATTGGATTACATAAGTATTACCTTCTATTTACATACCAGCATTTATTTCATTTAAAATAGTTAAGATGTTAGTTTATTAAAACTATTAGTTAACACATTATATTCTTTATCATAAATACTATTTTATAATTCAATTTATTTTTTACATTTATTAGTTTTTATAAATAAAAATTGCTCCAAATGTGGAGCAAAAATATTATATACTTTCTAATTTCTTTTGTTAGTCAAAACACACTACAATGAAATAATTATTTTTTACTTTGGTTTTGGTTAAATATTTCGATTAAATCGTCTATAGCCATCTCTGGTGCCATTGTATGAAACATTAAATAGTTGATTTTCATTCTTTCAAATGGAGCTTGCTTGTATATTTTTTTACTGCTTTCATCTCTATAATAGTGCCAGTAGCGATAAATATAACCTATCCAGTAAATTTCATTTTTTGTAATGACTTTCTCAGTTTTTTTCAAGGCATCGCCACACTCATCCATAAGTTCTTCTAAAAGATATTCTTCTCCTGCCCATTGCATGCGATTATAAACTGAATCAAGATTCTCTGCTACTTTTGATAACATAAAGTGCTTTACAAACAATTTGCTATCGTAACCTTTCTCTACAGATAATTCAAACAATCTTCCTTGTATATCACAAAGTTTGCTTTCAATTAGATTCATTTTTGTTTCCTCCATTTAATGCAGACTCTAATATTTCATCGAAAAACCTACCTTCACGACGATAATTCTTGCATACTTCATTAGCCATATTAACACCTTTAATTCGATTTTCTTCACTTACAACTTGCAAACATTTACGTTCTAGCCAAGACAAATTAACCATCATCTCGACTTTAACTTTGTCACAGCCTCTTTGAGTTAGCATTACGTACTGTTTTCCTAACTTTAATGCTGATAAACTACCAACAAGCGCTTTGTCTGTAATTAATTCTTGAAAAAAATTGTCTATTACATAGAACATTCTATCATTTGCAATACTACCTATTGCTAAATCACTTCCTGCAATATAATTTTTATACTTTTCATAAAGTGCAGTTCCTTTTATTTTATCCATACGACCACGATGATAAGCAACCAACATTGCCCATTCGATATTGATAGGAATCTCAATTATATTAAGATCATTTATATCAACTGAGACAATATAAAACTCAGAGTTTGGAAAATCACATATTAAAGTCAATGATTGCTCCGGTTCTGTTCCCATATAAAACCCTTTTCCAAAGTCACATTTATCTCTACTTTTCGGTTCAATTTTTCCATTAAGTCCTGATTTTGAACCATGATATAAAACAACCCTATTATTGTCAACTTTTATTGTTTTTGCCATAGCTTCCACTTTTTGAATGATGAAATCATACAATGGTACTGAATGTTTGACACAAAAATCATATAGCTTTTCCTGCGCAAGTTTATTTGGAAACGCATGTCCGTTTTCCCAGCGATTGATTGTAGCAAAAGATACATTAAGTTCATCAGCCATAAGAGCTTGACTATAATCCACACTTTCCCTAATTTTCTTCAACAATTCTTGCATGTGTACCTCCTTATAACATTTGTGTTTAATTTTATTATATATTATGTTATATAAAAAGTCAATAGTGTTGGAAAAATTGTAATTGGAAGTATTTAATACACATTTTTTAAAGCCATATGTTATAAGTCATCTATTAATTCAAAATTATCATTCAGTATTTGTGCAATCGTTACTATTACAAAATTTCTATTCTCATAATTTAACTATACATGATTCTTTTAAAGTTTATGTTCAATGAACTTACCACGCCACTGTTTTCACCTAAATATCACTATTTTAGACTTGTGGGTCAATACACATAATGGTAAATATCTATAACCGAACTTTTATCAGTTAAACTATCAATATGCTCGTAGCATATAAAAAATCTTCAATCTATAAATGACTGAAGATACGTATTATAAATAACTTTTTAATAATTCTTTGTATTAGTGATGAAACTAAGTGTTTTTAATTATCACTATATTCCTTCAACAATGGCAACAACTGGTCTACTATCCACTCTTTGGTTTTATCATAATTTAAATCATAATACATTGCTCCCACAATAGCTTCTATATAAGGATCGTGTTCACCACAAACTACTTGCTCATTTGGGGGATTATTTTCATCATAGAAATGTAAATCATTATATGCATACTTAAGCCAACCTTTTTTCTCCATTATTTCGTGCAATACTGAATTGCTTTCTAACTTACTTTTAACTTTTGTTATGTATCCTTTAGTAGCATTTTCCTTTACACTATACAAATAATCCGCAATGACAGATTTGAGTACTGCATCACCAACAGTAGCCAATCCTTCATTAGCATATTTAGAACCATTTTTTCCCTGTCCTTCAATTTTAATTTTTATAGAACCCATGGCTTTCTTAAGCCATGAAATATCATTGAATTTATATTTTAATACTTCCGCAAATTCACGCATTTTTGTTTCAATTTCTTCGTTAATCAATTCTTATCCTCCAGTAAAACATAAAAAGTTTTCATATGTAATTCATTGTCATATAACTAATTTTCAAATTTAAAACTAACTAAAGCTCAGTTTTAAAAATCACTAGATGTATCAAGTTCGAACTTAATAATAGTATTATGTTCAGGCATTACAAAAGTATATTCCCAAACATACTTATCATTAACCTCTATTGTAGTTTGTTTTGAATAATAAGTATCATTAACATACATCACTAAATCAGCATCCATAATAGGATTTACATAAAATTTTAGTAATGTTCCAGGTTTATACCAATTATCAGCATTAGATAACTCGTCAATTAAGAAATCACCTTTATCTATTATTTCTAACTTGAAAGCTCCTATTGTATCATCTAACCAAATACTTGGTTCATAGCCAAATTCAATAAAATAATTATACTCAAATCTATAATCATCACCTATATGTGATTTAGGTTCATAGACTCCTGAAGTACAACAAACTCTAATTAGATGAGCATCTTTTAAATATTGACCATTTTCGTTTTTTTCAATGTTTCCATTAGAATAAATAATTATAAAAGATTTTTCTTTTTCAAAGTAATAATCTTTAGCTAAAACTGAGGAAAGATTTTTAGTTGAACGAAAATAGTAAGTATTCTCTTTTCCAAGAATGTTTTCGCTATCTTCTTTAATTGAATCAACTGTTCCGCAAAAAGCAAATGATAATGATTCAATATACTCGATGCAATCTTGAAAATACTCTTCAGCAGATTGATTAGAGTTAATATAAACTCTTGAATCATTTCCATGATCAGTGTCTACTAAAACCATAGAAGCATTTTTAGGATGAGGTAATTTGGGAACTAAATTAAATGATAACTTAGAATCCTCAAAGAATAAATTTTCTTTTCGACCATAGCCACATGAAACCATAGTAATTAGAAAAAATAATAGTAATAATGTAATTTTTTTCATATTTATATCTCCTAGTATAACTGATCAGTATTTTTAATTATAATTAATATTCTAGAATAATTCAACTTTTCCCAAAAGAAAATCAATAAGATTACAATGAAGAATGCCATTTTCATCATAAAAATGATGTGGTATATCCATTCTTATGATTATCTTTTTAAAGAAATCTTTAGCTAGCATTAATGATGCTAGTTCTGCACTTGTCTTATTATCATTATCCATTCTAAATGCAGATTGAATATATAATTTTCTATCACAATCATTTACAATAAAATCAATTTCCTTTTGTAAAGTTGAACCATTAGTTCTATCATATACTACACCAACATCGACAGAGTATTCTCTTCGTAAAAGGTCATTATAAATAATATTTTCCATTAAATGCCCTGGGTCAAATTGCCTAAAATTTAATCTAATGTTTCGTAGTCCAGTGTCAACATAATAATATTTATTAGGATAATTAAAATAACTCTTACCTTTAATATCAAATCTTCTAGCAGTATTTATTAAAAATGATTCGGTAATATATTCAATATATTTAGATACCAATGTTGGATTTATTTTTTCGTTTCTCATACTTGAAATTGAATTTGCTATATTTGTAGGGTTAGTTAACGAGCTTATTTGAGATGCAAGAAAATCTAAAATATCATTTAAGACATCCTCACGTTCAATTTTATATCTCTCAACAATATCTTTGATATAAAGTTCCTTGTAAAGAGATGCTAAATACATTTTTTTATCTCTCTCATCTTTTAATGTCAAAAGACGTGGAAGACCACCATATAACATATATTCATCTAATGCTTTTCGTTCATCACCACCAACAAAAGAATAATACTCCTCAAAAGAAATAGGATAAATATGAATTTGAGTCGCTCTTCCTCTAAATTCTGTTGCTACGTCTTTAGAAAGTGCATGAGAGTTACTTTCTATTACATAGACATCTAAATTTTTATATGCCTTAAGTTCATTAAGCATGTCATAGATAGTAACTTCTATATTACCATTTTCAATATCAATAACTTTTTGCGTAAACTGTACCTCATCAATAAACAAGTAATATTGCTTATCTATATTTTCAAGCACTATCGATTCTACAAATTCACATAAATTGATAGGATTTCGATATTTATAGTTTCTACGTTGATCGAGTTCAATCTTTATAATTTCTTCTTTAACTTTTTTTTGCTGAAGAAGATATTCATAGAATAAATCAAAAAGCAAAACCGATTTTCCACATCTTCTAATACCAGTAATTACCTTTATTTCACCATTCCACATATTATGTATTATACGATTTAAATAAAAATCTCTTTTATCATTGTTACCATCTAACTTAGTACATTTTTGTTTTAACTTCTAGTTAAGTATACCATTAGATTATGAATAAGTCAAATATATTACAAATATTATTTTATAATTAGTATTCCTCTTTTAATAAAAAGTCTTCAAGATAATTAATTTCTATTCCATCAATGTTTCCTGTATCATATTTATCTAATGTAACAATATATTTTGGATAATTATCATTAATATCTTTTAAATTTTGAATTTCTCTTTCAGAATCTTCTGGCAAGTTCCTACAAACTTGAATATAAATCTTCTTACCTTCTTTTGTAGCAACAAAATCAATTTCTTTTGTTTTTAACTTTCCAATATAAACATCATAATGTCTTCTTCTTAACTCAAGATAAACGATATTTTCTAAAACAGACGCAACCATTTTTGAATCAAAACTTAACATTGAATATTTTAACGATTGATCTGATAAATAATATTTTTCTTGTGTCTTTAAAACTTCTTTACCTTGAATATCATATCTATTGGCACGATAAATTATATATGCTTTTTCTAAATATGAAATATAATTATATAGAGTTTCTGCATCTACTGTTCTTCCTTCTGACTTTAAAAATCCTATAATTGAAGAAGCCGAAAAAGTTTTACCTATATTTTCAAAAATAAATTTAACTACTCTTTCAAATAAATCGACTTTTCTAATTGAATTCCTTTTTACAATTTCAGTAAATGTAACTGAGTTGTAAATATCTTTAACAATTGTATATGCTTCTTTTCTGCTAAATGACTGAAGTGCGATTGATGGAAATCCTCCATATTCAATAAATTCTTTTATATAATCTTTTCCAGATTCAAACTGATTTGTTTCTTTTTTAAAAGTTATGTATTCTTCATATGATAAAGGATAAACTGGTATTGAAATGTATCTTCCAGTTAGATAAGTTGAAATTTCACTAGATAATAATTTTGAATTAGAACCTGTAACATAAATGTCAACATCATAATCAACCATTAGACTATTGACTGCTTTTTCCCATCCAACTACTTCTTGAACTTCATCAATGAAAATATAAACTTTTTCTTTTTTTATACTAGAACTTATAGAATAATATAATTCTTTTCCAGTTGTAATGTCATCATTAATAAATGAATCTAAATGCAAATAAATCACATTTTCTTTCTTTACACCATTTTTTAATAATTCATTCATTATCATTTCAAGTAATGTAGATTTACCGCATCTACGAATTCCTGTTAAAACTTTTACAAAAGGCATATTAAAATATGGTCTAATAAATTCTATGTATTTTGGTCTGATAATCATATAAAGCAACCTCCTAAAGTCGTCTATATTATATCAGTAAATCAAAAAAAGTCAAATAGTTTATTGGGTTATATTCCTATAAACTTTCATATTTCAACTTTTTTCTTGATTATATTCTTTTTTTAGTGTTTTATTATCTGATTCAACTTTAATTTCCAAATTGGTTATTTTGTATCATTTCTAGATGATGGAAACTAACATTATAAAATAATACCAATTAGTAAAAAACAATAGTAAAACTCAACCGCCAATTAATAGAAAAAAATCTCAATGCATTAATTTGTATTGAGATTAGCTTACTATATTGTACAATTTACACACATAATAAATGCGTAAAATAAAACGTACCAATAACTTTATCCTTTATATTAGAAAATATATTTGAATTAATTATAGCAACAATTAATTAGATTTATATTTTATTAAAAATAATTTTTTAAAGCATAATATAAAATGTTGCAGGACCGTTACCATGTTTAACAATATGTTTTTCTGCTACAAGTTCTCTTAATGCCTTCTCAACGGCAGAACGGCTAAGATTAGGACACATCTCCATAATATCACTTTTTGTTATCTTACCAAGTTTTACAGCAAATACTTCTTTCACCATTTCTTTTGCAGTTTTCTTGCCAGATACTATTTGTAATCGTTCCTCAAAATCTCTGTAAGCAGAAAGAACAACACCAAGAATATATTTTGTAAATGCTGTGTCATCATTTATACCATCATGCCAATTTTCAGAAGCAAGCTGCAAGGCATCATAGTATTCATCTTTATTATCGTGAATTTTCTTTTCAAGGGAGATGTACTTGCCAACAACATGTCCACTCTTATACAAAAGCAGTGTTGTAAGAATACGACTCATACGACCATTACCATCATTAAATGGATGGATACAAAGGAAATCATGTATAAAAGTGGGAATAACAACTAATGGGTCAATCTCTCCTGATGAGATAATATCATTATAAGTTTTACAAAGGCTATCTACTGCATTAGGGGTTTCAAATGGTTCAAGTGGTTTAAACTTAACCACAACAGTTCCATCTGATCTAATTTCATCAATTTCATTAGCTGTGGTTTTGAATACACCACCGAAAGATGTAGGCAAAAAAGAATATAATTTTTTATGAAGTTGCAATATTACATTTGCTGTAATTGGCATATATTCAAAACTCTCGTGTACCATTTCAAGAACTGCACGATAACCAAGAATTTCTTGTTCACATCTATTTCGAGGAGTAGTTTTTTCTTCCATCAACTGCTTTAATCGCTGATTTGTTGTAACTATACCTTCAATCGCATTAGAAAATTCAGTGCTTTGTACTTTAGCAAGTTCAACTAGTCTATCAAGTTCAAAAGGTTTTTGTTGCAAATATAGTTGTTGTTTGCCTTTATATTCGTGAATAAGACCAATATACCCAAGTATTTCATTATCCCATTGTTTTTCTTTTAAAAAATTATAATTAAATTCACGCATGAACACTAACTCCTTTTCTGTAATCGCTTATATTATACCAAAAAGTAAGCAATTTGTCAAACATTAAAGCAATTAATCTCTTACTTTAGCCACTAAAATAAGCGATTATTAGTTTGAGTAAGCGATTGAATATTCATCAATTAGATTTTGATAAATTTGCTTTATATTATCCAGTGATTTTACATATTTCATTCGGTATGATTTTTGATTTTCATTATTTTTTAATTACTACTTATTTTTGTCATAGAAAATAAACCTCCTCATGCAATCTGAACACTGTTCTTCTACCATCATATAATTTATTTGCAATGTCATCTCAAGCCATTAGTGTTATTTTATTAATGATAATAATATGATCATTCTCAATATTATCTAATCACTCAAAACTAATTGGAGTTGATGAATTTCTACCAAACACCGATTATTAATAGTATGATTAATCCAATTAATGTAATTGCAAAAGGAATTAATGTCTTTATTCTTGCATTTAAATTACCATGCTTTTTCTTGTTTTCATCAAAAAATGTCATTAAATCTTTTGCTATTTTTGATAATTCATAAGCTTTTTCACTATTTGACACCACCTATTTCTTTATACACTTATTCTAGTTTTTGTACATATTTTACTTTTTTTATAACAACTTTTTATTTGTCCAAAATATAAGGAGTACTTTATTTTGTTAACTAAACTTAATCAAAAAAAGGCTTGATAACAATTTGTATCAAACCTATTACTTTTTTAATGGTGGACCTGACGAGAGTCGAACTCGTGTCCAAACAATTTTTAATTTCTACTTCTACAAGTTTATCTTATTTTCTTTAGTTCGTACAATAGCATGTAATAAGCAAGATACTATTGCCTATCCTCTAAATTTCAGGAGAAAGGCCAAGGCATTCCTTTTTCCCAACCCGCAGTATCTGAAGTACTTTAAGACGCCCTGAGGGTCGGCATCTTATCGTACGCATTCAATTAAGCAGCGAATGCTAAAGTTTGATTTGGTTTTGCGTTTAATTTAAAAACCTAGCTTACGTTTTTATGTGCGCGACCACAACTTGCTTAAGAAACCTCCAATTGCCTGTCGAAACCAAATACAGGCCCATATTTATTATAAACAAAAATAGGGTCCACATACGCAGACCCTAAAATAATTCGTAACAAAACTCAATCGATTAACGTTTAGAGAATTGTGGAGCACGACGAGCACCTTTAAGACCATATTTCTTACGTTCTTTAGCACGTGGGTCACGCATAAGCATTCCTGCTTTTTTAAGAACTGCACGAAATTCTGGATTTACTTCAAGTAATGCACGACTAATACCATGACGAATAGCACCAGCTTGACCAACAATTCCACCACCACAAACATTAACTAATACATCATAACTAGTTTGAGTATTTGTCATATTTAATGGTTGTAAAACATCTAATCTAACGGCTGCAGAAGGAATGTAATCTGCGAATGTGCGATCATTAATAGTAATTTTTCCACTTCCAGGTACTAAACGAACGCGAGCTACTGAACTTTTACGTCTACCTGTTCCATAATATTGAACTTGTGCCATAACTTTGCCTCCTATCCTCTAAGTGTATAAGCTTCAGGTTTTTGTGCTTGATGTGGATGTTCTGGTCCAACATAAACGTAAAGCTTTCTATACATATCATCACCTAATCTATTTTTAGGTAACATACCTCTGATTGATTTTTCTAGAACTTTTTGAGGTTGAAGTTCTAACATTCTCTTAGCTGTTCTACTCTTTAATCCACCAGGATATCCAGAATGACGATAATACATCTTATCATCTAACTTAGAGCCTGTTAAAGCAACTTTTTCTGCGTTTACTATAATAACGTAATCACCACAATCAACATGTGGAGTAAATGTAGGTTTATGTTTACCTCTTAAAAGTGTTGCAACTTCTGTTGATAAACGACCTAATGTTAAATCTGTAGCATCAACTACATACCATTTACGCTCAATATTTTGAGCATTTGCCATGAAACTTTTATTCATTTTATTCCTCCGAAATATTATAATATCATACAAATACTGTGGGTGTATTTGTTTTAGAGGGCTTTCTTATTTGTGGGTTTAAATAAAAATGTACCATATATATAATACTACTTTTTTCCAAAAAAGTCAATGATTTTTTATTTGTTTTTCTTTTGCTTTTTTAATAAAACTTTTTAAATATTTTTAATCAAAAAACAAAAAAGAGCCATCAATTACCGCAGTTCCCATAGGGAATTTTTCGGTAAGTCGCATGTTCAGAGTCAGGCGTGGCGTGAAGCCACGCCTTTTCTCTTGCTTTTTAATTGTTTTCGTCAAGTTCGTCGCCCCAAATCGGTCTGTCGATTGCCCCGACGAAATTGTAAACGATTTCTACGGTCTGTCTGTAATGTCCGTCAACCTTCGTTTTCTCGTGGACGATAACTTTGTCGATAAACGAACGAAGGATTTCGGGCGTGAGTTTTTCAAAACTGCTGTACTTATGAATAAGCATCATAAAATCGAGGATTTTATCGTCTTGCTCTTTTGCTTTCTCGATTTCCGATTTCAGAGTTTTAACCCGTTCTTTCAGTGCGCTTTGCTCCGATTCGTATGTATCGCTCATTTTTAAGTACCGTTCTTCGGAAATTTTCCCTTCGACCTTGTCCTCGTAAAGGCTCTCAATGATTTTATCGAGTTTTTCGATGCGTTCTTCCGAAGTTTCGATTTCTTTCAGATTCTCTTTGATCTCCTTTTTCGTTTTCGATTCTGTGCTGCTTTGCAAGGTCTGCAAAAATCTCTCGTTTTGACTTTTAGCAAACTGAATCGTGCGGCGCAAGTCGTCCTGTATAAGCGCCGTTATCGCTTTTACGGTTATCTGATGAGAAGTGCAAGTTCGTTTCAAGGTTTTTCGATAAGATGAACAATTAAAGTATTCCGATTGCTTTGTCGTCGAACAACGGCAAAGATACATTTTCTTTCCGCAGTCTGCGCAGTACAGCATACCCGACAGCGGACTCATTTCGCCCATATCGGTAGGACGGCGCTTGCTTTGTCGTATTTTTTGAACGGTTTCAAACGTCTGCTTATCGATAATCGCTTCCTGAGTGTTCTCAAAGATTACCCAGTCGTCTTTCGGCGTATAAATACGTCGTTTTGACTTGTAAGACTTCTTAAATGACTTGAAATTAACGGTACAACCCGTGTACGCCAAGTTCTCAAGAATACCAACAACAGTTTTCTGCTCCCATATTTCCGAATCTTCCCGAATTTTTTGCGAAGTAGGTAAGCCGTTCTTATGGCAATATACGACGGGAGTATCTACGCCGCGCTCGGTAAGTATTCGTGCAATCTGCGTCGGACCGTAGCCTTGAATACAAAGTTTGAAGATTTCTCTTACGACTTCCGCTCCTTTCTCGTCTATAATCCATTTCTCTTTGTTTTCGGGATCTTTCTTATAGCCGAGCGGCGGTATGCTCGTAATGTGCTTGCCAGAATTGCCTTTTGCGCGGACAACCGCTTTAATCTTTTTACTGCAATCTTTGGCATACATCTCGTTCAGAATGTTCTTGAACGGCGTAATATCATCGTCGGGGTTGGTTTCGCTGTCCACTTGGTCGTAAATAGCAATAAACCTTACGTCGGCTTCCGCAAAATAATATTTCGTGTAATATCCCACGAGAATATGGTCTCTGCCAAACCTTGACATATCCTTGACGATTACGGTAGAAATTCTTCCGTTGTCCACGTCGTCCATCATTCGCTTGAAATCGGGGCGGTCGAAGTTACTGCCCGAATACCCGTCGTCCACGTAGAATTTTACGTTGCGCAAACGGTTTTCGTCCGCATACTTTTGCAATAGCATTTTCTGATTGCGGATGCTGTTTGAATCGCCGTCCAGATCGTCGTCACAGGAAAGCCTGCAATAGCAAGCCGTCCATTGTTCTTCTGTGCTTTTTGCTTTCTTATTTTTAATTGTAGGTTGCAAATTCATTGTTTATTACCTCCCGAATTGCAACTTTCAAACGATGACTTATGAGATAACCGAACGGGTGGCTTTAAGGCTTCGTCAATATTCCGTTCGATTATTCTTTTTGTGATGTCGAACGCCGTGTTGTCGGCATCCGTCCTTTCACGGGAGATAACGGTGTAAACCGTGTTCCCGATTACTTTTTCGCGGCTCCTTATATATTCTCCGTTCGGTTGCTTCAGATAATAGGTAAATATACTTGCCGTGGGTTTTGTTGTTTTAATAGTTTTTGCTTGGTTTTCCGTAATTTTAATCTCCTTATCATTGATTTCAATTACGCAAAACGGCAGGGAGAGTATCGGCTACTGATTTAATGTGCCGTTTTCTTTCTTTTTCTTCAAAGCCTCGTATCCCTCTTTGATGAGGCGAACTTTGGTAATATCATTTTCTTTGAGAAATTCATTTATTTCATTAAAAAGCGATCTCGGTATCATCGTGCCGAAGTTTCCGCTTGCCTGTTTTCTCTTTTCCTTATTCTTTTCTTCATACTTCCTGCGCGTCTTGCGCACGGGTGTATCTTCCTTTCTTTCCATTCAACTTGTCCTCCGAAAAAATAAAATCGTATTGATACATATTATAACGATCTTTTCGCCCAGAGTCAAGCTCTTTTAAGAAACGGGACAGAAAATATCCCCTTAATTCTTGTAATTATCGTATCTGTTGTGTTTTTCGTATTCTTTACGTTCTTCTTCGAGTTCCGCTTCTATCTGTTGCAGGCGTGGAATCCGCATCGTTACGTCCGGAGTGAACATAGATAGAACGGAGTCGAAGAAACTGCCGAGGTTTTTCGGTTTACCTTGGCATATGCGCCTGTATTCCGTGGGATTGGTTCTTGCAAGAGTTTTCCCGACGCGGGCGTAATGCGAATCACTGTCTTTTTCCCGTTGCAAAGTTTCCGCTTTTTTCGCATATTCAAGTGTTTCCCCCATAGAGCGGTCAAGGCGTTTGGTCAGGTCTTTATTCTCCGTCGTTAAAGCGATTACCTGTTCTTGCAACCGTCCGCGCTTACGGGAAATATCTCCGCTTTTCGCCTCGGCGAGAGCGTCTGCGTAAACCTGATTTTCTTGCCGTATCGCTTCGGCTTGCTCGATAATTTTCTTCGCCTTGAACTCTGCCGTGGACAGGTGCTTTGCCTGACTGCCTTCCTTGCCGCGCTCCAAGCCGTACTTTTTGCCGACGGCGTTATAAAAGTCCGTTTGCAACTGTCGCAATTTCGTTTTGTCGAATAATTCTTTACTGCACAATCTTCCGTCCGACGTGATGGGAACAAGATTGAGGTGCATATGCGGCGTGGTTTCGTCCATGTGGATTACCGCCGATATTACGTTTTCTATTCCGTATCTTTCTTCAAAGAACTTGGTACAGTCCGAAAAGAAGTTGTATTGCGATAATTTCGATAGTCCGTCAAAGAAGGCTTTATCTGCTCCTACGACGAAAGAGTTCATCACGACTGCGTCCTTGCGCGGTGAGAGATTCAACTCGGTTATTTTCCGATTGATGAACTCGGTGTATGACCCGTCGGGGCTGTGCATATGATAGTTGTACTTTGTCTTTGAACTGTCTATCTGCGGATTGTCCGACTTGTAATTCTCGTCCCGTTCGTTCTCCCGTTCGATGGGGGCGACGTCTTGCTTATGATATTTTTCCATGTGACATACTAAATATGATATTGTGGTTTCCTCCTTGATTTTGATTTAGTGGTGTTGGGCAAAGTGGTAGTAGAGATTGTCTGCTACTGTTATTTTCAGTGGACACACAGCCTCGCAGAGCCCACGAACTTCCATTTGGAAGTATAGTGGGCTACACTTTGCCCAAACTGTTGCAATTTTCTTGTGTTTTGAAACAAAGTCATTTCATCCTACGGTGGACGAAATTGTAAATAGTTTTTCATATAACATCCTGATTTTTGGTGTGAAAAAGGTCGCTGATTTTTCTTCATCACCGACCTTAGCGTGCGTTGGCATAAGCCGCAACGCGGTATTTAATTGTCTGTTTCTGTTACATAATCGAACCTCCTTTTTTTTTGTCTAAGAATAAAAAAATCCGCACGAATGCCAATCAACCGTTCAACGGTAATCTTCTTCGTGCGGATTTGTTCCGCATATTAAATTATAGGTGCACTTAAAAAATTGTACAACAATAAAACCCACACTCCAAACCGCATTTTTACGGTTGAAATGCCTGTCGTAGGAATTGCCTCTTTTTAACAGCAACTCTATGGTAAAGCGACAGTAATTCTACGCTACGATTCTATGCCGTAGCGATATTCACTTCCACGTCAAGGGAAGGAATAATGAGTATACTCCCTATAATTTATATATACCCACAATAACAACAATTCAAACATACGTTCGTAATTGTATTCTTATTTTAGCATATCTTTTCCCGTTTGTCAAGCCATAAGCGTCCACAATCGTGGACATCTGAGAATTACTTTTATAAAATTATAGCGTAGATAATTGCCATTATGAGAAGGTTGGTAATAAAGAGCCTGTTTTATTAGAAGATTTACCTTTTGACCTTCCTAATGGTTGGGCTTGGGCGCGCCTACCATCTATAGCCGACGTTTCTGCTGGGGGAACACCAAATCGAGGCGTAAAAAAGTTTTGGGAAAATGGAAACATTCCTTGGTTAAAAATCTCAGACATTACAAGTGTTAAAAAATATGTTAATAAAGCAGAAGAATATATTACCGAAGATGGCTTAAACAATTCTTCTGCTCAATATTACGAAAAAGGTACTATTTTATACACGATATTCGCAACTGTTGGCGAAGTAGGTATATTAGACTTTAGAGCAACTTGTAATCAAGCAATAGCGGGAATAAAATGTTTTGATACTAACTTCTTAGACTATCTCTATTATTATTTGAAGAATCTTAAAGACTTTATGATTTCTCAAAGCAAAGGAAATGCACAAGTTAATATCAATCAGTCTAAATTAAAGGCTGCTCTTATCGCAGTTCCCCCAATATCAGAGCAGAAACGTATTGTAAAGTATATTCAAGAGATATTTGACGTTATAGAACTACTTGAAAATAATCAGAATGACTATACTGAATTAGTGGAACTTCTAAATCATCCGGTATTGCATTTCGAGGATTTATGTCAAAAACAGTGCATAATCTCGCCCAAGACCAAGAAGAAGGTATCTCAAAAGGCAGATTTTCAAGCAAGGTCGGCTCTTTCGTTCCAATCTTCTCATAATAACGGAAATATTCTCTTATGCAGTATAAATGAACGAGCTTTCATTTCCTTAAAATAGTAAAATATATGTATCACTATTTTAAGGAGGGTTAAATGTTCTTGGGGACACAAATGCAATTATTAATATTAATGCAATCAGCAAGTTCAATATATGAAAAAACGGCGATAATTCTCGCCGTTTTTCTTTATGTCCGCAGATTTAATAATTAGATGTATTACAAATGTTATTTGCAAGCCTCGACTGTGTTATTATTTGTTCTTTTCGAAGAAATTGCACCCGCAAAAGCAACTACGAAATTTATAATCAATATTGTAATCTCTATAAGTGACTGGAGCCATATAAGAGTTAATTTTGCATGCATGCCAAATATTTTTACCTGTTGTACGTAGTATTTGTTGCGGAATTTTAAAAAAAGTGGTATAATATAAAATAATCGACCATAATCGATCAGGTGAGTCGCTATAGAGGTTTTATATGAGTAATACAAATAACGTAATGAACGAAGGGCTTCCTTCTAATGTAATCTGCTCCGATCCATACGGGTGTACTTTTGAGGAGATTGTAGAGCTTTTGGGAGAAAAAAGTGGAAGAGCTTTCTTTAGGACTCTTTATAAAGAGAAACCCAAAATTCAAAATCAAACAATTAAGGTTAATAGTATTGAAAACGGTGGCGATACAAAAAAATACGCTTTTGAGCTTAACGATGGATATTGTATAGAAACCGTTAGCATTACCAGAAAAACAGGGACAACCGTTTGTGTCAGCACAATGGTAGGTTGTCCTATTGGATGCACGTTTTGTGAGTCGGGTAGCAATGGATTTATTCGAAATCTTTCGGCTTCGGAAATTGTCCAACAAGTGATATTGATGAAAGACAAAATAAATAGAATTGTCTTCATGGGTATGGGAGAGCCTTTGTTAAATTATGATACATTGATAAAAGCAATACACATTTTGCGAGATCGAAATGGGTTGGATTTTCCCACGGATGGAATTACAATTTCAACTGTTGGACCACTTAAAGAATTAAAGAAATTACGTGAAGAGCATATTAAAATTCAACTCACCCTTTCTCTGCATGCGACAACGCAAGCTGTTAGAGATAGATTGATACCAAACATGAAAGGTCAAGATATTGGAAAAATTGTGGAATCGGTATTATCATATTCGGAAAGGCATAATAGAAAGATTACGATTGCATATCTGCTTATCCCTGGTGTAAATGATAAATCAAGCGATGTGCGTCAATTGGGAAGATGGTTTAGGGATAAGAATGTTTTAATCAATTTGTTGCAATATAATGAAACAAAATGTGGTAAGATTGTTCGTCCTAACAAGCAACAGTTGGTCGCCTTTAAACTGCGCCTAGAACAATCGGGTTTAGAGGTTAAAATTAGAGAGTCGAGAGGTGGAAGGATTAAAGCCGCTTGCGGACAGTTGGTAAGTGAACACAACAAGAAATCGAAAGCAAAAAATCAGCACCAATCTCCTAATTCACATGATGGCACAACTGTTGTGGAGCAATTTCATGTAAAAAAATGCAAAACCTGCCTTCAAAAAGAAAGCTGCGCACTCAGGGCGAGCGGAAAGCATTGTCAATAAAATTATACAAAATCAGTACGGTATTATAATGATGGAGAAACTCAAGGTCATTAATTTAGCTAAATCATACGATAGGGATGTCCCCGTTTTGAGGGATATTTCCTTTTGTGTTGATGACCGCGACTTCTTTGTTATTCTTGGACCATCGGGCTGTGGAAAAACAACCCTCTTAAATATTATCGCAGGAGTCGAAGATATAAATGGTGGAGAGATATACATTGATGGAATAAGGGTGAATGAAAATAAACCTCAAAAAAGAGATGTAGCAATGGTTTTCCAGAATTATGCTCTTTATCCCACAATGAATGTGTTTGACAACATTGCTTTCCCACTTAGGAATCGACATTTTAAGAAAAAAGAAATTGAAGGGAAGGTATTATCTGTTGCAAAACTTCTTCATATAGAAGATAAATGTTGTAATAATTATTTTTGTGCCTCGCTTCTGCACACGGAATACTTAAATTATATTGTTTTGCAATTCTTACTGCTACACCTTTTTACCTATCTCTTGCACTTGATTTTTCAATTAAGCTTTTATTAATAAAAAATCAGACTCTGTCTTAGAATCTGATTTTTCATTTCTTCGCTTGAAAGTGCAATTCTATAAAATTTTAATTTTTAATCCCTATGGGAAGTGCGCTTTAGGTTAGCTCTTTTATATTCTTTGTAATATTATGCAACAACTTGAATGTTATAATTACCATCAACTCTTGCTACTTGTGAGAACGTAATAAAACATAATGGATCTATCTCTTTAGCTAAATCAATGAAATCTTGTGACTCAAATGTATAGATTGTAGAGACAATAACATATTTAGGTTTATTTGTATAACCACCTGTTGCTTGGTATATTGTAATACCATGTTTGAAATGTTTCATTATTGCATCACGCATTCTTTGTTTTTCTTCAGTAATTATTGTAATTCTTCCATACTTATAAGTTGTATGTATCTTATCTAATACAAGAACTGTAATAATTAGTCTGATAATTGTATATGAAGCAATTGACACATCTTGGAAGATTGCAGCTATACCAATTATAGATAAGTCAACTACTAAAGAAAACTTAGCAAATGAAATATGTTTTTTTAAAGATAGATATTGACTTATTATATCTAAACCACCAGTTGAAGAGCCATGTTTTAAAGATATTCCGCAGCCAGCTCCAGTTACAAGACCACCTAAAATTGCTATTGCTAGAGGATCATTTTTTAAGCCAACAAATGGATTAAATCCTAGAGTTTGGAAATATTCAAATATAGCTATAAATAGAGATTGTAAACCAATAGATACAACTGAAAGAATAGCAAATCTTCTGCTTACACCACGCCAGGCAATAAGTAAAAGAGGAATATTAAATAGAATTATAATTATACTTTTTAAACCAACAATGCTGCTACCAGTTAAGTTCACGATTAACTGTGAAATACCTGTAATACCACCTGCATAAAATTTTGTTAAATCTAATAGGAAGACAATACCAATACAATAAATAAATGTACCGATAATTGTGCTAAAAACGACCATAAAGTTTCTATTACGAAATAGTTTTTTTAGTCCTTTCATTATTGCACCTTAGAATATTCACCTTTCTTTAATGTTTTAATTACTTCGAGTGATTCTTTATCAACAGCACATAAAATCATTCCATTTGATTCTACGCCTCTTATTTTGACTGGTTTAAGATTAGCACACACCACAACATTACTTCCAATTAGTTCTTCTGGTTTATAATATTGTGCAATACCAGATACTATTTGTTTTACTTCATCTTCTATTTTAACTTGTAATACTAATAGTTTTTCTGATTTTTCAACTTTTTTAGCTTCTAATACTTTTCCAATTCTTAAATCTATTTTTTCAAAATCTTCAATAGATATTTCAGGCTTTAGTTCTACTTTTTTCACTTTTTTAGATTCTTGATACTCAAGCTCTGCTTTTACATCTAATCGTTTGAAAATTATTTCAACTTTTTCAATAACTTTAATATTATCATATAAGCCATATTTTGCCTTATCGAATGTACGATCTTCTTCTTGACAATTTAACTCATCAAGCATTTGTTTTGTTGTATCAGGCATAATAATCTGTAAAGCTATTAAAACTATTCTCAATGATTCATATAGCATATACATTACTTCATTTAATAGTTCTTTCTTGCTTTCATCTTTTGCAAGAATCCATGGTGTAGTTTCATCAATATATTTATTAGCACGATGAATAATATTCCATAATTCTATTAAACCATTTTGAAAACGGAAATTACTGAAATAATTATTAGCATTTGCAAATGATTCATTAATTACTTTTTGTAAATCTTTGCTATAGTCGCTAGATAATGATATAGGTTTACTAATACTACCACCAAAGTATTTGTTTATCATAGAGATAGTTCTACTTTGAAGATTTCCTAAATCATTAGCTAAATCTGAATTATATCTTTCGATAAATCTATCATATGAAAAGATAGCATCATTTCCTAGTGGCATTTCTCTTAATAAATAATAGCGTAGTGAGTCAAGGCCATAACGATTGATAACATCTCTTGGATAAACGATATTACCTCTTGATTTGCTCATTTTACCATCCTTCATTAGAATCCAACCATGAACATACAATTTATAATTGACAGGAACACCTAAAGCCATTAACATAATTGGCCAGTAAACTGCATGGAAACGCAAAATATCTTTGCCAACAACATGAACTACTTTATCGCCATTAACCCAATATTTTTGGTAGTTTTCATCATCTTCAGTATAGCCCAAAGCAGTTAGATAATTTGATAAAGCATCAATCCATACATATATAACATGTTTAGGATTTGACAGCACAGGTATACCCCATGTAAATGTTGTTCTGCTTACGCATAAATCTTCTAAACCACTTTCCACAAAAGAAATAACTTCGTTTCTTCTTGTCTCAGGTTCAATAAAATCGGGATGGCTTTTTATGAACTCTAATAGTTTATCTTGATACTTACTTAATTTAAGAAAGTAACACTCTTCCTTGACTTTTCTAGTAGGTTTTCCACAGTCAGGACAAGTTCCACCTTCACCTAATTGAGTTTTAGTAAAATATGATTCACATGACACACAATAATCGCCTTCATAACTACCTAAATAAATGTCTCCATTGGCTAACATTTTTTCAAACAATTTTTGAACAATACGCATATGTTTTTTATCTGACGTTCTAATAAAATAGTCATTAGTTATATTCAATTCTTTCCATAACTTTTGAGTATCTAACGCGATTTCATCAGTCAATTCTTGTGGAGTAATGCCTTTTTTCTTAGCGGCTTCTTCAATTTTTAGACCATGTTCATCCATTCCTGTTAAAAAGAATGTGTCATAATTATTTAATCTATGAAATCTAGCATAAGCATCACATGCAATTGTAGTATAAGAATTTCCTACATGCACACTTCCACTTGAATAATAGATGGGTGTCGTAACATAACAAGTTTTCTTTTTCATAATATTTTTTACCATAACCTCTTAAATACTTTATATTTACCATTAAGCTTACTATCCTTCTTATCTAAGATATCAGCTATTTTCTTAGTTTTTATTTCATCACCATCAACGCACACACAAACGCCACTTTCACCTGCTAAAAGGGCTTCTACTGCTTTAGCACCCATTTCTGAGGCTAAAACACGGTCCTTTGCTGAAGGTTTTCCTCCTCGTTGAATGTGGCCTAAAACTGTTGTACGAGCTTGGAAAGGAGTTCTTTTTGAAACTTCTTCAGCAAGCATATTAATATCTACCATGTTTTCAGCAACTATTATTATTGCATGATTTTTTGTTAATGCCGCACGATTGATTGTATCAATCATTGCTTCCATATCGAAACCTGTTTCTTTACAAATAACATATTCAGCACCGACAGCAATAGCAGTATGAACAGCAATGTCACCACAGTTTCTGCCCATAACTTCAATTATACTACAACGATGATGAGAAGCAGACGTATCACGTAGTTTATCCACACACTCTACAGCAGTATTCAAAGCGGTATCAAAACCAATCGTATAATCAGTACCTGCTAAATCATTATCAATTGTTCCAGGAACACCAACTGTAGGTATACCCATTTTATGAAGCGCTAATGCTCCATGATAAGTTCCATCTCCACCAATTGTTACTAAAGCATCGAGACCATATAATTTAACATTCTCTATCGCTTGTAAACGAACGCTTTCCTCAGTAAATTCAGGAAGACGAGCAGTACCAATGAAAGTTCCTCCAAGTCTTAATTTGTCAGAAACGCTTTTTCGGAATACTCTTTCGATTTGGCCTTTATAAAGACCTAAATATCCGTTATATATTGCATATACTTCTAGACCATAGTCGATTCCAGCACGAACTACTGCACGAATAGCAGCATTCATACCTGGTGCATCTCCGCCAGAAGTCAAAACACCAATTCTTTTTACTATCATATTATTGCCTCCTAAACAACAATTTACTCATTTTAATTATTATACACTTTTAGACACTTTTTTTCAAGCATAATTATTTTTATTTTGTTCATCTTTTCTTTCCTTTACAAAACAGTTATAAAGAAAAGTAACTAATAAACAATACGGTACTAAAATAATAATTCCTAAAAGCTCATAGATAAGGGGAACAGGAATCCACTTATAGAATGTTGAAAGAATGGGAACATCACATTTATAAGTAAAGAAATAATTTGCCTCAGGACAAACAGTATTTCTTAAAATAGTATTAACTCCAAACATAATTGCTGCTAAGCCAAAGGTTGTTATAGCAGGCAATAAAATATCTTTATATTTTGGCTTATAAAATCCTAATGTAACAATACTGAAACTTGTTATAATCAATATCATATGTGTTCCATAAAATCCAATATTTCTTAACTTAAAAATACTATCACCAACAAATGCAGCTTCAGGAAAACTTATTGCCAAAAATGCACCTAATGGTGTAATAAATAAACAATAACTTTTCAAAAACTTCTTATCAGAAATTAAACTAATTGGTATTAAAAATAAATTAATATTACAAAGCTGTAATGGTAATTCATTCCACCAATTAAATTTGTCTAAATGACTTAAGTGTAAAAACTCAGAATCTTGTGATAACCAATATTTATACACAAAGAAAAATATGATATTAAATACACAAACTATGGAGATAAATCTTATTTTCACTTTTTCTTCTTTTTTTCTAAATATGAGGTAAACTGCTACAATTAAAAAAATTGTTATGAACACTAGCATAAAATATACTACATTAAATCTGTTTATTATCATTTTTTTGCTCCTTAAAGAATATTTTTGAAAGATTAGTCCTCCTTACAATATAAAAGACTATAATAGGTAATCCTACTCCTGAAATTAAATCAACTATATAATGTTGTTTAATAAATTGTGTTGATAAACAAATTAGTATTGCTAGCACTAAAGAAGATATTCGATAGTTTCTATTTATATTTTTTTGTTTTGAAACTCCTAAATAACAAAGAATGCTTAACCAACAATGCATACTTGGGAATAAGTTTGTAGGTCTATCGGGACTATCACTTAAGTAAATCATATTAACAAGTCTATCAAAAATATTATTGTTCTCAACAACAGGTCTTATTATTGTTGTTGGAACAATTATATATGTAATAAATGTAATTACATATAAAATTACTGCAGTAATGACCCAATTTAAATAATCTCTTTTAGAACTTTTACTTATGATTAGTGGAGATATTATCCAAAAAGGGTATGATATTATATAAAAAATAACAAAGGAGGAAATGAATGGAACTTTGTCATCAATGAAATGAATGGTAAAATCATATAGCAAACGATCTCGATTTATTACTTGTGTTAAGTAATAAGTCGAAAACTGAAGTATTGCTAGTAATAAATAAGTTATCCACACATATTTAGGTATTCTTTTAATCATATTAGCCACCATTTAATTATGTTTATTATACTATATTATACTAATATATTCAACACTTAGCAAGTGTTTATGCTACTTTTATCTAATTATGTAAACTTATTAAGCAAAAAATGGTTACAAAGCCATACTTTATAACCATTAATCTATTCTTACAACTTTCATAATAACTGCTTGCAATGAATCTTTGCGCTTTTCTATTTTGATTTCCCCAAAATATACTTTATTACTTTCTATAGGAGAAATACTACTATATGGTTTGGGAAAAGCAACACAATCTAATTCAAATGTATTATCATAAATTGTTCCAAATGCCATCTTTTCACTATTCTTAGTAGTTATTTCTTTTATGTTTCTAAACATAAATATGCACTTGTATATACCACCAAGTTTAAATTTGTCCATAGTTTCCAAATGATATTTTTTTCTGAATTGCGAATATTTTCTAAAGACATCAAACTTTAAGTTAAATCCTAAAGCAAGCCTTTCTAAGTTTGAAATCTCTTCGTATGTATATTCATCTTCGCCAAATATATGCGTTGATAATTGCGTTTTAAAAGCATCACCAAAGTTTGCTAGTTGTAAACTTTGATCATATTCATCTATCATTGCCTTTCTAGATATTTTAAAGTCATCTAATGCTCCACTATATATTAGGTTTTCTATATGTTTTTTGTTCAGAAAACCTTTTGTTCTTTCGATAAATTCATCATATGATGAAAATATCTTTTTATTTCTTTCAGAAATAATCTGATTAACAATTACTTCACCTAAACCATTTATTCCTAGCAAAGAATAATATATTTTATTTTCGTAAACTTTAAAATCTTTATCACTTTTATTTATCGAAGGTATTAAGACTTCAACATTTTCCTTTAAGCACTCAAGAATATATGTTTTAATCTGTGAAACACTTCCTATCTTATCGGACATCATAACGGCCATAAATTCTTTGAAATAGTGCCTTTTTAAGAATGCCATCTGATAACTAATCATTGAATAAGCAACAGAATGACTTTTATTAAATCCATAATTAGCAAATTTTAATATATAATCAAATATTTTCTCGGATGTATTTACGTCATGTCCTAGTTCTAGTGATCCTTTTATAAATTTGTTTTTTTCATGGCTCAACAATTCCATATTCTTCTTTGAAACTGCACGTCTTAACACATCAGCTTCACCCAAAGAAAATCCTGCAAATTTATTAGCTATTTGAAGTATTTGTTCTTGATATACAATAATACCATAAGTAGGTGAAAGTATGTCTTTTAAGTCCTCGTTTAAATAAACTATTTCTTCTTTACCAAATTTTCTTCTCACAAAACTTGGAATCATTTCCATTGGACCTGGTCTATATAGAGCCAAGGCATTAACAATGTCAATAAAACTACTTGTTTTTAGAAGCATTAATGTATTCTTCATACCGCTTGATTCAAGTTGAAAAATTCCATTTGTATTTCCTGAAGCAATAAGTTTATAAGTTTCACTATCATTAAGTGGTAGTTTATAAATATTAATATTTTTATTAATTTCTTTTAAAACTTTATCAATTATTGTAAGATTTTTTAGTCCTAAAAAATCTATTTTTACTAATCCTAATTTTTCAAGATCAGAAGCTTCATACTGTGTTTGATATAATCCATTAATTCCCTCTTCTAAAGGCGTATAATTGATTAAATCTTTATCGGCCATAATTATACCAGCCGCATGAACAGATGTATTACGTGGAAGATTTTCCATCTTTAATGCGATATCTGTTACATAACGAATTACTTCATCTTCATCATACATCCTTCTATATAACTCATCATCAGCAAGCACATCTTTTATAGATTGATAATCACCTATATGTTTTAATATCTCATCCAAATAATTATTTTTAAGATCAGAAACCCTAGCAATATCTCGAACGGCTGAACGAGGACCATAGGTTCCAAAAGTACAAATGTGGGCAACTCTTTTTTTACCAAAACGCTTCATCATATAATTGATAACTTTAGGTCTTTCATTATCTGGGAAATCAGTATCGATATCAGGCATTGAAATTCTTTCAGGGTTTAAAAATCTTTCAAACAATAAATTATATTGGAGTGGGTCTAATTCTGTTATGCCTAAAGAGTACGCTACAAGTGAACTTGGTGCCGAACCTCTTCCTGGACCAACTAATATTTTTTCTTTCTTGGCATATTTAATAAAATCATATACAATAAGAAAATAATCTGAAAAACCCATTTTAGAAATAATTTTCAATTCATACAACAATCTATCAATATACTTCTGATAGTCTTCACTAGGAATAGCATTATCAGATAACCTTTTCTTTAAGCCAATAATCGATAAATCGTGCAAATATAAATTCGTATCCTTGCCATCATCATAAGTAGGCATTTTATAACCATCAAAGTTTATTGTAACGTTGCACTTACTAGCAATATTATTTGTCTCTTTTACTAAAAACAAATAATTTCGGAATAAATCAGTAGCTTCTTCGCTAGTAATTAATTTCAAATTATGTTCTTTTTCTTGTCCTTTATAATCTTTAACATTTTTATCAACACATTTTAAAATTTTATAAACATCATAATCATTCTTGCTTAAGTAATTTGCTTTATTTATAGCCACCATTGGTAATTTATTTTTGAAAAAGTTTATTATTTCATCGATTGATTTTCTCATCTTTTCAGTTTGTAAATCTAATCCCAAATATAAATCCTTGATGGATTCATATTTTTTATATATTTTATAAACTTCTTCTTCATTACCTTCTAGATAAGCTTTTATCAATTCATGTTCATCACTTGGCAAAATAACAATTATATGATCTAATAAATCTTTGATATCTTCTATAAATAAATCTTTTTTTATTTTTCTAATAGTAGCAACTTTGAGTAAATCGCCATATCCAATGTTATCTCTAGCATATAAAAGTATCGAATTATAAAAATTATTATCACTTTGAAGTGTTAAATGTAATCCTATAATAGGTTTTATACCCTTTTCAATACATTTTCGATAAAACTTAATCACACCATGCATATTATCTAAATCAGTGATTGCTACTTGGCTTTGACCGTTTTCTTTAGAGAATGAAATTATATCCTCTAGTTTTAGTGTTGAATTAAGCATTGAATATTCTGTCTCTATATATAAATTAACATATTGCATAATTATTACCAATTCCATTTATTTATTTGTAATAATTATATCATATTAATTATTTCATTTCTAGATAGTTTTACGTTTTCTTCTAAATATAATTTGTAATAGTTTTCCAACAAAAAATGATGAGACTAAACTAATTACTGAAAATACTATTATCTTCTCAACATCAAGTTCAGTACTAGTATACACTATTTTGTTATTTACTTTTATAAGTTTTACTGCTTTTTCTTTAAAATCAATTGTAAACTCTTTTACATTTTCTTCATAAGCATTAATATTAATCTTTAGTATTTTATTCTCATTAGCACTAATTATTCCGTTTGCAAGTTCATATTCTGTGTAATAACAAGACCCTGAATCATAAATTAAAAACAGTTTAAATGTAGTATCACTATCAAGTTTATCTATAATAATTTCTTGATTATACAATCCATAATACGTATATTTATCACTATTTGAGTTAATAACTTGTAAGCATAACATTCTTGCCTTTACATCATCTAATTTATATTTTATTTTTGTACTATTCAAATCACAAATTGGACTAATTCTGTCACAAGTTTTTTTATCGATTACATTTATGTAAAAAAGTCTATTGATTTGATATTCATATTCTAATCCATACACATCAAATATAATACTTTTTAAAAATATTTCTTTGTTAGTTGCTTCTGTTTCTTTAGGATATTTTATTTTTAAAACTCCATTTTCAAAAGTATAATTATCACAACTACTATGTACGAAGTTCAATTTCTTTATTTCATAATTATCATAATTAGTAAACTTTAGTTCTAACACTATATCTTCATTTATATCAAATAATAATCCTTTGTCTATAAGTTCATCTTCAAAATCTATTTGATTATTATTAATAATAAAATTTATTTGCTTATTTTCACCATTACCTTCAATAATTAATGTATGATAGCCTAAGTCGTAAACAGGTTCATTGTTATATATGTTTTCGCCATCAAGAGTTCCCCTGCCATTGAATAATAAATGGTATCCTCTTTTATACACGCCTCCTTCAAAAATATTAACTTTTAAAGGAATATCATACACAAAATTTAAAACAAATGATAAATTTGCTATTGTTGCATACTCGATGCTACCATTATATTTTCCATATACTCCTTTATCAAAATAGGTATCATATATTCTAGATTTTTCTATGCATTTTCCGAAAAACGAATAAATTGCTTCTGAGTTTTCGTAGTCTAAAGCCCCATTAGATAAGAAAGTTAATTTTGTAAAGTCAACTATATCAAAGTACATACTTTCACCATCTTTATAAAAATAAAATGAATCGGATAATTTTATTATCTTACCATTGTCAACTTCATCTATTTTGCTTATTTCGCCTAATTTAATTAAAGTTAATCCGTCGAGTAAATAGTTACATTCTTCTGAAAAAACGATTATCAGCCCATTTTTGCCTGAAAAAACGCAATCTGAAGGCTTTATCTCTACTTTTGTACAGTACTTTAAATTTAACGTATAGGTTTTTAAAAAACCCGTTGATTTTAGATATATTAAATTGTTTTCTATAAAGAAATCTAAATAATTATCTTCTTCTAAATAACATATTTGTACAATATCAAATGTTTTTGAAAGTTTTACGATAATTTGTTTAGATCCATTTCCAAACGGTTCTTCGCTTATTAAATCTTTTTCAATATACATATAATAATAATTTTGATAATATATTGTTTTATATACCTTTTCTTTATAAGAACTCTTGAATATTTTTAAATTATCTTTACTTCCTATGAATACATCTTCATCACCAAGTGCTCCAACAAATGTCAAATCATCTTTTAATAACTGACAAGATGTTATTTTCCGATTCTCATAATAATCTTCTAAATTTAAATAATTTGCTAATTTATCAAAATATATTTCTTTATTGTTTTTAGTATCAATTATTAAATAGTAAAAATCATTTTCTTTTTTTGCTAATATATAAAGCGTATTATCAAGATAATAATAATTTACTAATTCCTCTATAGTTTCATCATTTATATTTACTTCAAATGAATCATTTTTAAAGGTAAATGTATTACTTCTTTTTAGTATCACATCATCTACTTTTTCTAAGATTTCTTCAGTGTTATTTTTTTCCATAACAAGAGCATAATTTGATTTTATATCAAAGATATTTAAATATATACTAGATAAAAGTGTCATTATAAGTCTAAACATTTTTTTCTCCTAAATTTGATAAATGATACTGAAAAACCTACGGCTACACAAACAAGTGAGGCAATGAATACTTTTTTATCTACTTTTTTGTTGTCTATATTCTTCACTTCATTTTCACTGTTTATTTTCTTTTCTTCACTCTTCACCTCAAAATCTAATCTTTTATATTTAACTTCATTTTCTTCATTTATCATATCTTTTACATAAAAATGAAAGTACTTTGTATCATTATGCCCATTTATTTCTAAGACATAATTTCCTATTTCGTCTATTATATATCCACTTTCAATATTCGTGCCATTTAGTATTCCTTGACCATTAAACGTTAATTCTAATCCTTTGTTATATGAGGAATTATTAGTTATATTTATCCTTAAAGGAACATAAACTTTACCCTCTGCGCTTACATAAAAATCATTAAATTTATATTTTATTTCTCCGTCATAAATACCAAATAAATCATCATTTAACTCTTTAGTATCATTGCTACCCCTTATACCATTAAAGTAGCAATCTGAACCTTTTAATTTAATATAAACCATTTTCGAGACATTTATATTCCAATTATTATATTTAATTTCTAAGCCCAAATTATATATAAATCCCTTAATCAAATAAATACTTTTATTTAAACCTTTTTGATTATTTTTAAAAAAATTAGAAATTATTTCATCTTTTTGATTTCTAATAACATACTCATGCGTTCGCTTTTCACCTTGAGAATACTCTACACTTGTGCACCATATACCATTTGTGAAGTCATACTTAACATCATAGTTTGTAATTATATTAGTTTTGTTAGTGCTATAATAAATAGTTTTCTTAGCGTTATTTAAACCCTTTTCCATACTTATACGCGACACACTGCTATTCATTTTATCGCATGAAAAAACATAAATTTTATCTTTATCTGTTCTCATAAAATCAGGATTTTCTAAATCTACGCTCTCATTTATGCTTAAATTCATTCTTTTATCACAAGTAATAATCATATATGGATTCATGTTATAAGAGAAAAAACCTTCACCCTGAATCTTCATTAAAAGACATATCTCATCATCAAATTCAATCGAATCAATTAAAATATTATCACCATTATTTCCAAATATACATTTATCAGTTATTTCATATGTTATGCTCATTTCAATTACAAAAACATTTGTATTATTTTCGTTACAACCTGTAAAATCATTTGAATTGGTTTCTCCTGTTATAAAGTATTTATTATTGCCTATATATATTTCTTGGAATTTAAATTCATTTTTATATATAAATTGTTTAGTTTTTAATATTGATCCATTTAAACTATACTCACAAATGAAACTATTCTTTGTATCTTTTCCAATTAAAATTATTTTTTTACTATTTATAACAGCACTTACGTATTCTCCACCTTTAAACATTTCATTAACATTATACCACTTTAAATCATCATTTTCATAAACTGCTATATATGGATATTTACTATTTTCTTCATCTGTTATTACATATCCAACCACTAAAAATAAATCTTCAAAGTCAATTATTTTTTTAGGATAATAGTCATATCCTTGACTCACAATAGTTAATTCTTCTTCATATAACGTTCCATTTTCTAAATCTTCTATTTTATATGCTTTAGTATTGTTTATAGCACATATACTAGTAAGAAAAATAAATATTAATAAATAAATGATTTTTTTCATTTTCATCCTCCTTTTATATCAATATATTAAATGACAATTAGTTTTTTTGATTTTCTATTTTTATTTGACTTTTTTACTAATTAATTCTATAATATTGTTATATAAGGAGGTTATTTATATGAAATTAGTTATACTCCGACACGGAGAAAGCTTATGGAATCTTGAAAACCGTTTTACTGGTTGGACTGATGTAGAGTTATCAGAAAACGGAAAAATAGAAGCAGCAAAAGCTGGTAAAATATTAAATGAAAAGGGTTATGACTTCGATATTTGTTTTACATCTTATCTAAAAAGAGCAATTCATACGCTTGATTTAGTATTAACAGAAATGGATAGATCTTGGCTACCTGTTATCAAAAATCATAATCTTAACGAACGTCACTATGGTGCTTTACAAGGATTAAACAAATCAGAAACTGCTCAAAAGTATGGTGATGAACAAGTCTTAATATGGAGAAGATCTTATGATGTACGTCCACCACTACTTGAAAATAGTGATGAGAGAAATCCTGCTAACCAAACACAATATAGAGATATCAATAAAGATTGTTTGCCACTTGGGGAAAGTTTAGAAGATACTGTAAAGCGTACTATTCCTTACTTTGAAAAGGAAATAATGCCTTTAATTAAGGAAGATAAGCGCGTAATAATTGTTGCCCATGGAAATTCTTTAAGAGCTCTTATAATGCATTTAGAGCACTTAACTTCTGAACAAATTATGAAAGTTAATTTACCAACAGGTATTCCCCTAGTTTATGAATTTGATGGCAATATGCAATTTAAATCAAAGTATTATTTAGGTGATGAAGAATTTATTAATTCTAAAATACAAGCAGTTGTCAATCAAGGAAAGAAAAAGTAAAAAAATAATGGCTAGCTAGCACTTTTATAAAAGTGTTAACTAACCATTTTATTTTTTATTTTGTTAATCTCATAACATCACGAGCGATAACAAGTTCTTCATTTGTTGGAATAACAAATAATTTAATTTTTGAATTTGGAGTAGATATTTCTCTAGGATCCTTATTATCTGACATATTTGCTTTATCATCGATTTCTACGCCTAAAACTTTTAATCTATCACAAATATTTTTTCTAAAGTATGCACTATTTTCACCAATACCAGCTGTAAATACGATTGCATCGGCACCTTCCATTAGTACATAATAACTACCTATATAATCACATACTCTCTTGAATTGTAAATCAAATGCTAATTTACAGCGTCTAGCTTTTTCTTTATCTTCACTATCTAAACCTTCTTCTAGTAATCTAGAATCATTTGAAACACCACTTATACCTAAATATCCAGATTCTTTATTTAGGATTCTAATGATCTCATGAACATCAACACCTAGTTGACCGCACATATACTCTACAACAGTAGGATCTAAATTACCAGATCTAGTACCCATTGGAAAACCATCTAGTGGAGTTAAGCCCATTGATGTATCAATGCATTTTCCACCTTTAACAGCAGTTATTGATGCGCCATTGCCAATATGGCATGTAATAATCTTCAGATCTTCAATAGGTTTATTCATAATCTTTGCACATTCATATGCAACATATTCATGACTTGTACCATGAGCACCATATTTTCTGCACTTATATTTTGTAGCCCATTCTAATGGTGTTCCATATAAATATGATGTTTCTGGCATTGTTTGATGGAATGAAGTATCAAAAACAACTACGTTAGGAACATCTTTTAATACTTTTTGGAATGCTCTTATACCTGTTAAGTGAGCTCCATTGTGTAAAGGAGCTAATGGAATAAGTTCTTCTATTTTGTTGATTACATCTTCAGTAGCTACACATGAGCCAGTAAAATAAGGTCCACCTTGGACAATACGATGTCCAACGCCACTAATTTCATCAAATGATTTAATTAAATTCTTTTCAATCAAACCATTTAAAACTATTTCAACTGCTTCAGCATGATCATCTGCTTTAACATCTTTATCTATAATTTTTTTGCCATCAACTTTAAAAGTTACATGACCTTTACCATTAAAGCCTATGCTTTCTACGTTACCACTTACAATTAGTTTTTCAGCAGGCATTTCTAACAATTGAAATTTTAGTGAAGAACTTCCTGCATTTACAGCCATAATTTTACGCATAATATTTTCTCCTTTTATTCAAACATTTTATTAATTTTATTCATAACAATTTCCATATTGTTTTCTGATAGATCATCATTTATTGTAATTACAGACATCTGATAATCTTTTAAAATTTCTTTTTTACCGATAATTATACTTTTACCAATATGTCCCTTAGAAACAAATTTTTGAGGTAAAACAATTAAACCTAGTAATGTGCTTCTACTAACCAAATCTTCTCTAAAGTTCTTAGGTACATTAATAAAGAAATCATTATTAATTAGATATACAAAATATCCTTTTTCTTGTAAATTATCTAATCTCTTTAATATTATATCATATATTTCTTTACTTTCGCCAAAATCTCCAACAATTATTTCAGCAAGACTGTTGTTTGCATTTTTGGCATCATTTAAATTAACTATTATATCATTATCTATTATCTCAGATAAACTTTTAGCAAGACGTGCTAATAATTCATCTTTTTCGATTCCAATCCCACACACTTCTGTTTTCGCATTATTTATTATAGTTTGTAAGAGATTTCCTGCTCCCAAAACCGTATCCATTATAGTTACTTTTTTATTCTGGTAATTATGAGAAATAATTGTATTACAAACAAAAGAGAATATGTAATTAATAGCATCAGGTGTTAAAAAATCTAAAGACATATTTTTGTTTTTAAAGCCCTTTATAAATACTAATTCTGATGCTAAGCGAACTTCTTCATTTAGAAACTCTTCTTTTTCGATTTTATCAATTAAATCATTTAATTTCTTTATCGCTTTATTTGATAATTTCGAATCATTTAATCCATTTATGAGAGCATCAGCAAAAGAAATAAATCCTTCTAAATAATCTCTTTTTATGTCTTCATAATATGTCATACAAGCACTATCAACTAAATCATAAAATAAGTCTACTTTTTTATTGTCTATTTTCATAATTTATAATCTCCACTTTTATATCATCAGCACTATTAATATGTATTAGTGCATACGTAGGACCGGTAACGCGTGGTAAATACACGCTACCCGGACATATTATATGAACACCATTTACATAATTCACATAAGGTATATGGGTGTGACCATGTATTAATATTTGGGCATCGTAGTTCTTTGCATAATTAACTAACATGTCTAAACCAAGAATAAATCCGTTTCCATGAAACATTAATATTTTAATTCCATATATATTAACTAGTTTTATTCTATTATTTATATAATAATCACAATTACCTTTTACAGTTTCAAATGGATATAATTCTTCTTCTCTTAAACAACTATCTCCAGCATGTAAATACATATAAGCATTAGGATGTTTTTTGACTAACTTTTCAATAAATCCTGTGTATCCATGTGTATCGCTTACAACGACAATATCCATTATTTAGCCTTTTTCTTACTGTCGTATTTTTTACGTTCTTCAGTGTTCAAAATCTTTTTACGTAAACGGATATTACGTGGTGTTATTTCCACCAATTCATCTTCGTTAATATACTCTAAGCAAGCTTCTAGACTCATCTGACGAGGTCTTTTTAGAACGACTGTTGTATCTTTGGTTGCTGAACGTTGATTTGTCATTTGTTTTGCTTTAATAACATTAACAGCTAAATCTTCATCTTTATTGCATTCACCAACAATTTCACCTTCGTAAACATCCGTATTAGGTTCCACAAATAAGACTCCACGATCTTCTATTTGGCCAATACCATAAGCTGTAGTTTTACCCGTGTTTGTAGCAACCAAAACTCCTAATTTTCTCTCACCAACATTTATTGATTCCATTGGTCTATAATCTAAGAAAATATGTGATAATGTCCCATAACCTTTTGTAGATGTCATAAAGTCAGTCGAAATACTGATTAATCCACGTGATGGCATATTATATATAATTCTAGCTTGAGTTTCGCCGTTTTCCATTGTTTCTAAGTTTCCACCACGTCTACCCATTAATTCGATTACAGGTCCAGAGTATTCATTAGGAACATCAATTTGTACATATTCATATGGTTCACAAGTTACACCATCAATTTCTTTTAAGATTGGTTTAGGTTTAGATACTTGGAATTCAAAACCTTCACGACGCATATTTTCAATTAAAATAGATAAGTGTAATTCTCCTCTTCCACAGACAACCCATTCATCATGTGTACCAATCTTACGAACTCTTAAACTTACGTCTCTTTGAGTTTCACGATATAAACGATCTTCTAACTTTGTACTTGTTACGAACTTACCTTCTTTTCCTGAAAAAGGAGAGTTATTTGTACTAAAATACATTTCTACAGTTGGTTCACTAACCTTAATTGGAGGCAGTGCTTCTTCGTGTCCAATATTACAAATGGTTTCCCCAACGAAAATATCAGGAAGTCCAGCTACCGCAACGATATCACCAGCTTCAGCTTCAGTTACTTCATTACGATGTAAACCTAAAAAACTATATAATTTTTGAATTCTGAATTGAACGATTGATCCATCTCTACGCATGCATGAAACCATTTCATTTTGTTTCATTATTCCACGAGCAATACGTCCAATTGCCATTCTACCTACATAATCATTGTAGTCAAGTAATGCACCTTGGAATTGCAAATATCCTTCTTTTGATACATTAGGTGCTGGAATGTGTTCAATAATTAAATCTAAAATAGGATTCATTGTTTCTTTTTGAGTTGTAATATCAGGATCTAAGCTACTTGTTCCATGAGTTGCACTACAATAAACAACTGGGAATTCAATTTGTTCATCAGTTGCACCTAATTCAATAAATAATTCTAATATTTCATCAACAACTTCCTTAGGTCTTGCTGAATCTTTATCTATTTTATTAACAACAACTATTGGTATTAAATTGTTTGCTAATGCTTCTTTTAATACAAATCGAGTTTGCGGCATAACACCTTCATATGCATCAACAACTAATAACACACCATCAACCATTTTCATAATTCTCTCAACTTCTCCAGAGAAATCAGCATGTCCTGGAGTATCAAGAACATTAATTTTATATCCTTTATATTTTAAAGCTGTATTCTTAGCTAGTATTGTAATTCCTCTTTCACGCTCTAAATCATTGCTATCCATTGCACGTTCTTCTATATTCTCACGAGCTTGTAATGTTTCTGATTTTTTTAATAATTGGTCTACTAAAGTAGTTTTGCCATGGTCAACATGGGCTATAATTGCAACATTTCTAATATTCATATTTTATACCTTACTAAAATTAATTTCTTTCATTTTTAAATTTTTGTAGAATTCTTTTTCATGGGAAACAATCATTACTGTTCCTGGATACTCACTAATAGCTTTAAATAAAGCCTGTTTAGCGTTTTTATCTAAGTGATTTGTTGGTTCATCAAGAATCAGCAAATTTGATGCTTCTTGCATAAGTCGAGCAAAACGAACTTTAGTTAATTCACCTCCAGATAATTCTTTAAGAGGTTTAATCGCTAAATCACCTGTTATGCCAACCTTACCCAAAATAGTTCTTATTTTACTATCTAATACCAAAGGATATAGTTCTTTAAAATACTCTAGTGGAGTTATTTCCATTTTTCCTTTGTATTCTTGTTCATAATATAATATTTTATTAAAACTTGCTAATTTAATTGACCCAGATATAGGTTTAATTAATCCAAGAATTGTCTTTAAAAACGTAGATTTACCAACTCCATTAGCCCCAGTTATGACTATTTTTTCACCATATGCTATTGTAATATCAATTGGTGCTAAAAGAGGTTTATCATAACCAATTACAAGTTTTTTTGTTTCTAATGGATTTAAATTAAACGAATTAGTAAATGGGAAATTAAAAATAACCTTTTTTTCAGAAGTAGGTTTTTCTAATCTAACAACTTTATCTAATTCTTTTTGTCTACTTTGAGCACGTTTTGTTGTTGAAGCACGTACAATATTTTTTTGAATAAACTCTTCAGTTTTTTTAATATATTTTTGTTGGCTTTCATAATTAGCTTCATATTCTTTTAAATATTCTTCGCGCAATTTTAAGAAAGCATCATAATTGCCTTTATATCTCTTTATAGTTTTATTTTCTAAAGAACATATTACATTACATATTCCATTAAGAAAATCAGTATTATGAGAAATAACTATAAATGGATGTTTATAATCAACTAAAAACTTTGTCAACCATTCCACATGTTTTACATCTAAAAAATTGGTTGGTTCATCTAATAATAAAACATCGCTTTCCTCAAGAAGCATTTTACCAAGAAAAACCTTACCTCTTTGACCGCTACTTAAATCTCTTAGTTTTCGCTTACCATCGCTATCAATTCCTAAACCATTAATAACATTAGAAATTTTAGATTTAATCATATAAAAATTATTGTTTTCTAAATATTCTTGAATATTATATGCTTTATTAAGTATTTTATCATATTTATCGACAGAAGCACTTTCTAATGAGGTATACAAATTATTCATTTCTTCTTCTTTATCATATAAATTTTCATAAACTTTATATAAATAATCAGCAATCGTAACATCATTATCTACTTTTAAGTGTTGATCTAAATAGCTAAAAGATATATTTTTATCCCATACTATTTCTCCACTATCTGGAATTAATCTATGGGCTATTAAATTCATAAAAGTTGACTTCCCACAGCCATTTGCACCAACTAGGCCTATATGATCTTCATTTAATAATCGAAAATCAACTCCATTTAGTAGGATTTCATCTAAATATCCAAATTTTAAATTCTTTACTTCTAATACACTCATAATACTTTACCCTAATGATATATTATATCATTATTTGTGTTTTTTTTCAATTGTTCTTTATTTCTTTTGTTCTTGTAAAACATTTTCATCTATCTCCTTAGTTTTTGTTCTATTGACTTATTTTTAAATATTAGTATAATTATAGTATATGAAAAACAAAGTAATCAAAGAAATAGTTATTATCGCTATATATATAGCCCTTTTAACGATATTCTCATGGATATCGATTCCCTCAATAGTGCCATTTACGTTACAAACGTTTATGATATTTATTATCGCATATACACTTAAATTAAAGAGTGCACTATGTGTTGTTGTCATATACCTTGTTTTAGGTATAATTGGTGTTCCTGTATTTAGTTCTTTTAATAGTGGCTTGAGTTATTTTCTAGGCTCAACAGGAGGTTTCTTAATAGGATTTATTCCAATGGTAGTTATTATAAATATTTTATCTATAAAAAATAATAACGAAACCAAAGTAAAAAACTATATATACCAAGTTCTAATTTCATTATTAGGTCTAATTATATGTTACATAATGGGACTAGTTTGGTTTATGTTTATCTATAAAGCGCCTTATACTCTTTCAAAAGCATTATTTGCTGTTATCATACCTTTTATTGTTCCTGATATTATTAAAATGGTAATTGCAATGATTGTTAGCAAAAGAATTAAAACAATCTTTTATCCAAATAATTAGTAAATTAAAAGTCAAGTTGATTATATATCATTTAACTTGACTTTTTTCTTAAATATATTTGCTCATTTCAATAAAGTTTTGTATTTAAAATATTAAAAGACTAGAATACATTTAAATGTGTTAAACTAGTCTTTTTTATTAATTTTTTATTTCAATTCCTTACGCATAATCGCAAACGATTGTACAATTTTAAATCCTGCGCCCATATAGATATATCGAGCATAATTAGTTTGTCCTGTGTAAAATGTCATGAATTTAGCTCCGTTATTTTTTGAATAGTAAGCTAATAGAGAGAATAAAGCTTTTCCAAGGCCTCCTCCTCTTACGGATTCTAAAATCGCAATTCCATCAAAATGTCCTCGTCCACTTTCTTCATTCCACATCGCACCCGTCCAACCTTTTACCTTACCATCTTCAACAACAACTAAAAATGGATATGGTTTTTCTAATTCTAGGTTGGCTCTAATTACTTTTTCAAAATCATAGATATTTAATTCTTTATAAAATTCCTCTAAACCTGAATGTTTTTCTTTATCATATAATTCAATGGTAATTCCTTTTTTAGCATTTTCATCTAATATTGTTTTTATTTTGTCTGATATTTCATATTCACTTAAATTCAATTGAAAGGCATCTTGGATACCACTAATTTCATATCTATGATGTAATAAGAAGAAATACTCATTGCTATTAATTCTTATTCCTGGAGCACATGGATGATCATGTTTATCAGTACGTGGTACATACCATGCATAACAAGAAGGTAAATAACCATATGCAAGGCTGACATTACATTCTTTTTCTTTAAAATATTTTTCAATATTTTCAAGTATTTGTGTTCCAATTCCTTTATCACGATATTCTTTTTTTACAAGTATTGAGTTTATAGCACCTACATGATTTCCTTTTAGAATTCCTATACCAAAACCAACTAACGTTTCATTATCATAAGCTAAGAAAACACCATCATATGAAAATCCAGGTATGGATTCTAATTTTGATTTATAGTTTTCGAGTGTTAATGGTTTATAAAATCCATCTTCTAAGCAAACATCGTTAAAAACTCTATTCATTTCATAAAAATTTGATGAACATGCTCTTGTAATTTTAATCATTATGTGTACTCCTCCTTTTATGATTCTTAAAAACGTTTTGGTATTCCTATCAAAACGTTTGTCATATTTATTTTATTACTTCTGCCATATATCCAGGTTCTAAAGCAGCTGCATTAGATTCATCTGTATCAATATGCATTGCTAAAGCGAAATCATCTCTTACTCTAACAACAACATCACCAAAGATTGTTGAGCGAACACCATTTTCAATTTTAACACTTACGCTTTGTTTATCTACAAATCCATTTTCTAAAGCATCTTTGCTTGTCATATGAATATGTCTTTTAGCAACAATAACACCTTCTGTTAATTCAACTTTTCCACAAGGTCCTTCTAAAATACATCCTGGAGTACCTTTGATGTCTCCTGATTCTCTAATAACAACTGGAAGGCCAATTGAACGAGCATCAGTTGCTGAAAGTTCAACTTGATTTGCTTTTCTAAAAGGTCCTAAAATTGACACATTAGCAATTGCTTTCTTTGGACCAATAACATTAATTCTTTGTTCAGATGCAAATTGTCCAGGTTGAGATAAATATTTCTTAACTGTTAGTTCTGCATTTTCTCCAAATAAGATTTTAAATGTTTCTTCTGTTAAATGCACATGACGTGCTGATGTTTCTACCAATACTTTCATTTTTTTCTCCTTATAAATGTTATATATTTTATCTGCTAACTCTTCAAGAGTTATATTTTCATTTTTGATCACGTAATCTACTTGTGAGACATTCCCAAATGATTCACGATCATTTGTAATTCTCTTTTTGATATCATCTTTTCTATCTTTTCTTTCAATCATTCTTTTTTCTCGTAAGCATTCACTTGTTTCTAAATAAAAGGAACAAATTTCATTTGGCATTTTTTTCTTAAATTCATTGTATCCATTAGGCTCTAGTATAACAATCTTATCATTAGAAACATCTTTCTTTAATGTTCCATAATAATTATCATTATAAAGAACAGTTTCCACAAATTCATCTGCTTCTTTTAATTTTAAGAATTCTTCAATAGATATAAAGTTATAAGATATTCCATTTATTTCATTCTGTCTCATTGGCCTTGTTGTACAAGTAACCATTCTTTTCAAATTATATTTTTTTATTAAAATATTTGCTACTTCAGTTTTTCCTGAAGCACTTGGTCCTATTAATACTAACATATTTTTGATCCGCATTTATTACAATAATTAGAATCAAAAGGAATTTCTTCGCCACACTTTGGGCATATTCTCTTTAAAGGTTCACCACATTTATTACAATATAAAGATCCTTTTTCATTCTTTTCACCACATTTTGGGCATATGCTATTATCACCCATGACATAGTTCACAGATTCTTTTATTGTTGGCATAACCTGCGATGCCGCATATTTATGTATTTTATCAGCATATGACATTATTGTTAATCCCAAGCCAATGCCAAATAGAGGTAATCCTATAAATAAAAGGAAAAATAGCTTTGGGACTCCACGATTAATTGATGAAAAGAAGTCAATCATACCTATTATAATACATATTAAACCTGATATTGACATAGTCAATCCAATTGTTCTCAAAACTTTTTTTGATTTTTCGTAGTTATTTTTTTTGTTCATAACAACCTCCTAAAGTTTTAATACATTTATTATAATACTATTTTAATAAATATTCAACTTCTAAAATTATTTTTATCAAAAAAAGAGGCATAAAACCTCTTATATTTGATTACCTGCAAACTGAGTTTGATACAAGTTATAATACTTTCCTTTTTGATTCAATAGTTCTTTATGATTTCCCTTTTCAACAACTTTACCATCATCAACTACTATTATAATATCTGCATCTTGAATTGTTGATAATCTGTGAGCAATGATTAAACTTGTTCTATTTTTCATAAGTTTTACCATAGCATCTTGAATGTTTTTCTCAGTTCTTGTGTCAACACTTGAAGTTGCTTCATCTAATATTAGTATTTTAGGATCAGCAAGAATTGTTCTCGCAATTGTTAATAGTTGTCTTTGACCTTGACTAAGATTACTACCTGACTCACTTAAATATGTTTCATATTTCTGTGGAAGTCTTTCGATAAAATAACTTGCATTGCTCATTTCTGCACTATTCTTAACTTCGTCATCACTAGCATTTTCATTACCATATTTTATGTTTTCTTTAATTGTTGTTTCAAACAAAACAGCATCTTGCAAAACTATTGATATGTTTTTTCTCAATTCTTGTTTAGGTATATCATTTATATTGATTCCATCAATAGTTATTTCTCCTTCTTGTGGATCATAAAATCTCATCAATAAATTCACCACAGTAGTTTTTCCGGATCCTGTGGCTCCAACAATTGCTATTTTTTGTCCTGGTTTTACGCTTAAGTTAAAACCTTTAAGAACTTCTTCTCCTTCAACATATGAAAAATGAATATTTTCAAACTTTATATTACCCTTTATGTCTGTCATATGCTTTGTTCCTTCATCAACTTCTAATGGTAAATCCATTATTTCGAAAACACGTTCTGCAGCTGCCATTGACGATTGTACTTGAGACCAAAGGTTTGCAATCTCATTTATAGGTCTTGAAAATTTTTTCGAATATAAAATAAATTTAGATAAAGTTGATATTGTAATTGTATAACCCACTATTCCCCATCCACCTAATGTAGATGATGTAGCTGCTAAATATCCTCCTACGCCACAAACAATAAGGAATCCAATGTTATTTATGATATTCATAAGTGGTCCCATTACTCCACCAAGAATTTGTGATTTTATACCAACATTTTTCAAATCAGTACTTATTTTATTAAACTTATCCATAGCTTCCTTTTCTTGTGAATATGCTATAACAGTTTTATATCCCGTAATTGTTTCTTCTGAGTGTCCATTTAAGATTCCCAACAGATCTTGTTGTTTTTTAAAATACTTTCTCATTGCTTTTGATAAATATTTAACAACAATAATTGTGAGGACTACAGATGCCATACTAACAAGTGTTAAAAACCAATTTAGATATAAAGTTATTGCTAGAACACCAACAATTGTTAAGATTCCTGAAAATAAACTTGATATTGAACTAGATATTGTTGTACTAATTTTATCAACATCATTTGTCATTCTACTCATTATATCTCCATGTTGATGTGTATCAACATAAGAAATTGGTAATTTTGAAATATGTCCAAATAAATCATTTCTTAGTTTTACAATCATCTCTTGTGATAATTTTGCTGAGAAGAGACTTTGAAAATAAGTAAAGGCAGCTTGTAATGTATAAACTATTACCATTGCTATTAATAGCAATAATAATGATTCCCAATTAACTTCTGGATTATCTTTTGTTATTGTTATTGAACCCATTGCATCACCTTGTAATGATGGACCAACTAATGATAATATACTAACTAAAAATGTTAGAACCAAAAGAATTATAAATACCTTTTTACTTGAGCCTATATACTTCAAAAGCTTTTTAAACGTTTGTTTCCCATTTTTAGGTTTTTCAACTATCATCGCTCCACGTATAGGTCCACGACCCATAGGTACTCCTTGAGGTTTTCTTTGATTATTCATTTTCTTCACCTCTCTTTAGTTGTGAATTATATATATCAATATATATGTCACATGACTTCATCAAACTGTCATGAGTATCACAAGCAACTAATTTACCTTTATCAATTATGGCAATTCTATCCGCATTTTTAGCACTTGCTACTCTTTGGGCAATTAGTATAACTGTTGTTTGCCCTAAATTTTCTCTTAAGGCTTTGTATAACTTAGCTTCAGTTTCTAAGTCTAATGCACTTGTTGAGTCATCAAAGATTAATATTTCTGGTTTTCTAATCAAAGCTCTAGCGATTGCTAATCTTTGCTTTTGACCTCCTGAAAGTGATGAACCTTTCTCACCAATTATTGTTTCATAGCCATTATTAAATTCCTCAATAAAACCATCTGCTTGACTTATTTTACAAACATTCTTAACCTCTTCTAAAGTGGCATCTTTTTTACCCCATTTTATATTATCTTCGATTGTACCACTAAATAGTTCTGTTTTTTGAAGAACACTAGTAACGCGATTTCTTAAATCCATTAGATTATATTTATTAACATTAACGCCATCAACTAACACTTCACCACTAGTTGCATTGTAAAAGCGAGGAATTAAATTTACAATCGTTGTTTTTCCAGATCCAGTAGCTCCTAAAATTGCCAATGTCTCACCTTCGTTAATTTTAAGAGATATATTATCCAACACTTTTTCATCAGAAAAGTTAGGATAGTTGAATGAAACATTTTTAAATTCTACAGTTCCCTTTGTTTTTGTTTCCATAAATGATTCATTAGATGATTCAATAACAGGTTTGCTGTCAAGTACTTCTATAATTCTATCTGAAGAAACTTTAGCTCTTGTTATCTGTTGTGATATCATTGCTAGTTGCATAACTGACATTAAAATCATAGAAACATATGTTACAGCTTTCATAACATCACCAACGCTAAATGCATTAGCATCACCAGCCAAAATTAGATTTATATTATGATGGATTTCTATACCGCCAAAATAGATTATTGCAATACTAATTCCATATAAGAATATTGTCATAACTGGATTCATAAAAGAAATTATTTTGAATACTTTGTAACTATTATCAGCTAAATCTCTATTAGCTTTATCAAATCTTTTCATTTCTTTTTCTTCACCTGTAAATGCCTTTACAACACGAGCTCCGTTAACATTTTCTTGAACGACAGAATTTACCTTATCTATTTTATCTTGAACCTTAGAAAATAAAGGAATTACCTTTTTGAGAATTACTATTATAGTTATTAATTCAAATGGTAAACAAATTGCGAGAATAATTCCAAAAGACGGACTTGCTAGAAACATAAAAATCATACCACCAACAAACATTGTTAACGACCTGATGAACATTCTCACAGCCATAGAAACAAAATCTTGAATTTGGGTAATATCATTTGTTATTCTTGTAATCAACGAACCAGTTGTAAACTTATCTGTTTGTTCGAAAGAAAGATTAACTATTTTTGAAAATACATCTTTTCTTAAATCATTTCCAAAGTTATTAGCACACGCAGAAGCACAAGCAGCTGATAGAACTCCAGCTATACCACCTAAAACAAGCAGTAAAATCATGAATACTCCGTTTTCAAGAACTACTTTAATTTTCTCATTTATCGTAAGGGCTTCATTTAAAATTCCATTATCTACTATTTTAGACATAAAGTTTGGCTGAAACAAATCTGCAATTACTTCACCAACCATAAATAAAGGGGCTAGTAATGCAAAATACCAATATGGTTTAATATACTTTAACATTTTTTTCATTTTAAAGCCTCCAAATTACTTATGATTTTTAGTAAAACTATCTTTACTTCTTCTTGTTTATTTTTATCTATTCCTGCTAGAATATCATCTTTTAGATTATCACATACTAATCTCATTTTCTCGTTTTGTTCTTTTCCCTTTTCTGTTAGAAATATTTTAACATTTCGTTTATCATCTTTATCGCATTCTTTTCTAATTAATCCATCAAACTCCATATTTTTTAAAGTAATACTTATCGTAGGAGCTTTAAGCATTGTAAACTTAGCAACATCTAATTGATTACAACCATCATGATGAATTAACATATGCAGAATAGGTCTATAAGTTACCATTTTACTATCTTCATTAGTTCTTTTTTTCATTTCTAAATGAAACATTTTGGATATATCATGCATAAGCATAATAATATTTTTTTCATTATTTTCCATATTTTGCTCTCCTATTAATTAGTTTTAAAACTAATTAATATTATATCACAAAATAGATTTTTGTAAAGAAAAATATATTCTCTAAAAGAATATATTTTTAACATCTTAATTATTTCTACCCAAACGCTATGTCTAAAACCATCATAATAATAAATCCAAAAATAACTCCTAAACTTGCCAGTATCTTATTATCCTTAAATGCATCGGGAATCAGTTCTGAGCAAACCACTGCTATCATTGCTCCTGCCGAAAATGTTAAAAGATAAGGTAATATATTTCTTACTGTAATCGCAAATAAAGCACCAATCACACCTGCTATAGGCTCAACAATTCCTGAAGCTTGTCCTACAAAAAATGATTTCATTCTCGTTTCTCCATTTTTTCTTAGGGGCATAGCTACACAAACTCCTTCAGGAAAGTTTTGAATTCCAATTCCTAAGGCTAAAAGCGAAGCTGCTAACAATCCACTTTGATCAGTAGAAAAAGCAAGGGCACCAAATGCTACTCCAATAGCCATTCCCTCAGGAATATTGTGAAGAGTAACTGCTGAAGATAAAAGAATGTTTCTCTTCTTCTTTTCATCAATTTTCACACATTTTTCTAAAATTATATCTGATAAAATTATAAATAATCCTCCACATAAGAATCCTATTGAAGGAATTATGTATGGAACTTTACCCATCTCCTCACATAATGAAATTGCTGGTAAAATCAAAGACCAAAATGATGCGGCAATCATTATACCACTTGCTAGTCCTAACATAACATCTAATACTTTTTTATTTACATTTTTAAAAACGAAAACTAGTGCTGCTCCCAAAGCAGTTATAATATAAGTAAAAATTGTGGCTATAAAAGCTAATAATACAGGATTTAAATTATATAACACGTCCATTTTTTACACCTCTATATTAAAATATGCACAAATGAAAAAATGGACTATATAAAGTCCCAAATAAATTATTTATTAATAATTGCATATATAGTAGCTGCTACAATCAGTAATGTTGATAGCATATAAACTATATACCACCACTTACGATAATTTTTCGTGTTAGCACTTTGGCATAATTCATTATCATAGTCTATTGTATATTCATGTAAACAATTATTAATTGCAAAGGTAAGCTTTTGTTCATGTTTAAAAGCTCCTTGTTCAATTTTTATGTTTGATAGTGATATTTGATAACATATTTTGTGTTTCTGATATATAAACAAAACTTCATCTTTAATATAAAATGAATAGTAAAATAACGTATATTTTATATAATATTTCAAACCTAATATTATTACAATTACACAGAAAATTATATCTATAAGCCTTAGTTTTGTTATAGAAATAAACATTGAAAAAATAAAAAATAATATTAAGAGTAAAACAAACCAACCTGTAATATATCCAAATTTATATATTTTTTTCATATTAACACCTAATTATAGTATGTCACTTTTTTAAAAAAATATTTACCATTTATTTTTATTTATAAAAGTGATATAATATGATTATTATTATCATAAGGAGGTTACATTAATGCTTAAAGAAAAAGACTATGAAATTTATTCATTAATAGAGCAAGAGAAAAAAAGACAGGAGCACAATATTGAATTAATTGCATCTGAAAACTTTGTTTCTGAAGAAGTTTTAGAAGCACAAGGTTCAATTCTCACAAATAAATATGCAGAAGGATATCCTGGAAAAAGATATTATGGTGGCTGTGAATTTGTTGACGGAATAGAATCACTAGCTATTGAAAGAGCGAAAAAGCTTTTTAACGCTAAATTTGTTAATGTTCAGCCCCATTCTGGCTCACAAGCTAATATGGCAGCATATCGTGCTATATTAAATAATGGAGATAAAGTACTTGGAATGGCTCTAGACCAAGGAGGTCATTTAACACATGGTAGCGCTCTAAGCTTTTCAGGAATAGATTATAAATTTATACCTTACTATCTAAATAAAGAAACTGAAGAAATAGATTATAATGCTTTGGAAGAATTAGCAATTAAGGAAAAACCTAAGCTAATCGTTGGTGGAGCTAGTGCATACCCTTTAGTTATTGACTTTAAGAGATATCGTGAAATTGCTGATAAGGTAGGCGCTTATCTTATGATAGATATGGCTCATATCGCTGGTTTAGTAGCTGCAGGATTGCATCCAAATCCATTAGAGTATGCAGATATCGTCACAACAACAACTCATAAAACATTGCGTGGGCCTCGTGGCGGAATGATCCTAACAAACGATGAGGAGCTTTCTAAAAAAATTAACAAAGCTGTTTTCCCTGGAGTTCAAGGAGGACCATTAATGCATGTGATTGCGGCAAAAGCTGTATGCTTTAAAGAAGCATTAAGCCCTGAATTCGTTACATACCAAAAACAAATCATTGCCAACTGCAAAGCATTAGCAGATGAATTAAAACGATTAGGTTACACTTTAGTTTCTAACAGAACAGAGAATCACTTATTAATCGTAAATGTTAAAAAATCACTCGGCATAACTGGTAAAGAAGGAGAAATCATTCTTGATAAAGTTGGCATTACATGTAACAAGAATACAGTTCCTTTTGATGATGAAAAACCTTTTGTAACAAGTGGTTTAAGAATTGGAACTGCAAGTGTGACTACTAGAGGCATGAAAGAAAAAGAAATGATCAAAATTGCATCTTTTATTGATAATGCTTTAAAGAATAAAGATAATGATATAAAATTAAATAAAATTAAGCATAGCGTTTTAGAGTTAACTAAAGAATTCCCTCTATACGAAAAATAGGCCTACACAAATATAGGCCTTTTTATTTATTTACCAATTTAAAAAGTTCATACACTGAATATCACAAGTGTATGAACTTATTTTTACTAGATTAATATTTCTTGCAATTAATCATCAAATTGCACATTTTCTTTGAAAATTCCACTGGATCTTTGATTGGGAATCCTTCAATTAAAAGAGCTTGGTCATATAATAGTTTTACATAATCTGACAAACTTGGATCATTATCATTATATAGATTTTCCAATGTCTCAAACAACTTATGATTTGGATTAATTTCTAATACCTTATCAGCTTTTAAGTTTTTACTTGTTGGAATCTTTTCCATTACTTTTTGCATTTCAAACGATAATCCATCTGTACTTACTAAGCATACAGGAGAATCAGTCAAACGACGAGAGATAACTACATCACTTACTTCATCAGCTAGAATTTCTTTAATTTTTTCTAACATTGACTTCTTGTCTTCTTGAAGTTCTTTTAGTTTATCTTCTTCCTCTTTGTCTAACGCATCAGCATCACCTTGATTAACTGATTTAAACATTTTTTCTTTATATGATGTCATAACTTGTAACATGAATTCATCGATATCATCTTCACAAATCAATACATCGTATCCTTTACCTTTGATTCTATCCATTTGTGGCATTGCTTCAACTGCTTCTTTTGTCTTTCCACTAGCATAATAAATACATTCTTGTCCTTCGACCATCTTTTCAACATATTCATTTAAGGTAATATATCCTTCACTCTTAACAGATTTGAATAGAATTAAATCTTGCAATAATTCTTTCTTCAAACCATATTTATCGTAAATACCATATTTTAAATTAACACCATAATTTTCAAAGAATTCTTCATATAATTTACGATCATTTTTAAGCATACTTTCTAGTTTAGAAGCTATCTTCTTTTCTATGTTAGATGCAATCTTTTTCAAGACTGAATTTTGTTGAAGAATTTCACGACTAATGTTTAACGATAAATCATTAGAATCGACTAAACCTTTCACAAATCTGAAATAATCAGGCACTAAATCCTTACATTTATCCATTATGAAAACACCTTTTGTATATAATTGCAATCCTTTTTCATAATTCTCAGAATACAAATTATATGGGGCTTTCTTAGGTATAAATATTAAAGCAGTATAATTTAATGCACCTTCAACATTTATAAAGATATTTGTTAATGGATCTTGATAATCATAATATTTATTCTTATAGAATTCATTTAATTCTTCATCAGTAACTTCATTTTTCTTTTTCTTCCAAATTGGTAATTGAGAATTAAGAGTTTCAATAGTTTTTTCTTCAACTGTCTCATTTTCAATTTCTTTTCCATTTTCATCTTTCTTTGGAACAAATTTAGTTACTTCCATTTTAATTGGATATCTAATATAATCTGAATATTTCTTAACAAGTTCGTTTATTGTATACTGTTCAAGATATTTTGTGTAATCTTCGTTTTCGGTATCTTCTTTTATATAAAGTGTAATTTCTGTGCCGGCATTTTCCTTTTCACATTCTTCAATGGTGTATCCGTCAGCACCGCTTGAAACCCATTTGTGTGCAATGTCTTCGCCAAACGCTTTTGAAATCACTTCAACCTTATCGGCAACCATAAATGATGAATAAAAGCCAACGCCGAATTGACCGATTACAGAAATATCGTCAGCTTTTTCATTATCGGCATTTTCTTTTTTGAAGTTAAAAGAACCGCTTTTTGCAATAGTACCAAGGTTGTTTTCAAGTTCTTCAGCTGTCATACCGATACCGTTATCTTCGCAGACAAAGCGGACATCGGCAAACCCGGCATTGCTTTTGCTCGGTGTTTCGCTGACCGAAATTTTTACCGTACCGTTTTCTTTGTTGTATTTGATTGCATTTTCCACAAGATTGGATAATGCCAGCGTAAGCTTCACCTCATCCACCTCTGCACTGACCTTGCGCCTGCTCTCAAATACAAGCTTCACATTCGCCCTGGCTGCAATAGGTCCCAGACGCTTCAGCAATAACTCCAGTAAAGCATTGATATCCATAGGCTCTACATTCATATCTGCTGAAGTCCTGGTCATCTTCACCAGTGCCAGAAGATCCGTTATGATTTTGTTCTCACG
>ENA-ORNF01000045-ORNF01000045.1-human-gut-metagenome-genome-assembly--contig:-NODE-45-length-108343-cov-12.662539_pt1 | contig 108343 bp, 80 predicted proteins | sample MGYA00242110_ERZ509012 | MGnify/ENA primary metagenome ERZ509012 (study PRJEB26280, sample SAMEA2338714) | human gut metagenome | biome: human gut; feature: human-associated habitat; material: faeces... | reverse complement strand
TTGACAAACAAAATTACGTAAAGGCCATGACAACAGCACGTGACACCCACAATCAAATCGAGTACGCCAAGAAGACAAGTCTTGAAGAAGGACTCGCGAAAGGACGCGCGGAAGGACGCGAAGAAGGTCGTGAGGAACGTAATCTGGAAGTAGCGATTAACCTGCTTCAGTTGGGAACTCCTTGTGAGGTCGTGGCGAAGGCGACCGACTTGTCCCTGGAGGAGGTTACTAAACTTAAGGAAAGCCTCTGAGTACGCGAGCCTTGACCACGAAGTCGTGTCCTTCCCGCTTAACCCGCTTAATGAGCGCCGCTCATTTGAGAACTAAGATCATAGATAGAATCGCGCCGTCTATGACCGGAGAAATCTGAACGTAGGGCAGTACTTCTGGATTTCGCGGAAAAAGGCCACTTCCACCGCGACGAGAAATTCCCTGATTGGGCTCTCTCCGCAGCGGAAATGATTGTAAATGAGCTAGAAACTCTCGCTTAGGAATTTATTCAATGACGTGCAGATGTCTCTGTAAGTGCTTTCGAAGTCTCCTGTGTACCAAGGGTCCGGAATCTCGCGTTCCTCTCCGGCCAATGACATGTGCATCTGGATTTTGCCTTTTTCATCGCCGAATCGTCGTTTCATGTCCCTTAGGTTCGCCCAGTCCATGACGAAGATGTGGTCATAATATGAATAGTCCTCATCAGTCACCTGCCGTGCACCTCTTTTCTGAAACGGGATGTCATGTTTTCTGAGACATTCCTTCGCCGGAGGATAAATATCATACCCTATGACTTCATCCGAAGTAGCCGCCGAACTTATCTCGAATTCCTCCTCACGCCGCGCATCCTTCACCATTTTCTTCATTATCATCTCCGCCATCGGGCTTCTGCATATATTCCCCAGGCATACGAAAAGTATCTTTACCTTATTTTCAGACATATTCCAGTTGTCAATCTTGTTTCTTTAATCAAATTTACGATTTTTTTTCATGGATGACGTGCGCGATAAAACGTTTTTCGCGCACGTCATGTCCGAAAACTGTGTTGTCGTGAGTAAATCAGCCGTTTTTACGCACGTCAGAAGGGTTTTTCCCGGCCCCAATAATCTACTTATATGTTATAGTCATAGGTTTACTATATGTAATGGTCGCAGCATCCTTGTCATAGACAACTAACATATACAGCTCATCCCCCTTCTTATAGTGAAGCCCGGCTATTGTAAATGTAATCGATCCGGTTTTTGAGCCACTGATAATCGACTTGTTCCCTCCACCATCAGTGTCGAACTTGTCCTCAATCTTACTGTATATCTGATACACAAGCTGACCTGTATCCGTATTCTTTGCCTCTCGGCAGTGCCACCAATAATACTCAACATTTGCCGACTGTGACTCCAACTCCACAGATAGAGTCACCGGAACATCATTTGTTGTAGAGACTTTATCTGTCTGAGTCTTGATTTTAGGAGCATTGTCAGAATAATTGTACGCCCATACACGGCTTTTCTCGTCGCCGGCAACCATTGTCCAACTTACCAGACGCGAAGTTTCTGTTTTATTGATTATCTTGAACTCACCGTTCTCGCCAGGATTATACAGATAATTGAAATTATAGTCGTTCAATGGGTTAATTGAAGTGATATCAATACTTTTCAACTTATTGTCGCGTATAAATAAATATTTCAACAATACACAACCATTAAGGTTGATGTCCTCAAGCTCATTGTCATTTATCGCCAGGTAATACAACTTCGGGAAACCGCTTGCATCAAAAGACTTCAATTTGTTGCTGGACAAATCAATGTTTTCCAAAGCAGGGCAGCCTCGTAAATCGATGGATGTCAGCTGGCAGCCTTTAGCAACTAACTTTTTCAATTTCCCGTGTGTGCCAAACTTCACCGACTCCATATTTACACAACCGCTAAGGTCCAAGGTTTCTATATTTTCTAAAAATTCCAGTCCTGAAGCAGAGATGATTTTTTCGTGATATACATTCGGTACGTCGAATCCTTTGATTTCCTTTACTTCACCATAAGTGATTTTGCTTGCATCCTTGATCTTGTTTTCAAAGTTCAACGCCAAGGCAAAATTTTTCTCAAAGTATTTAGTGATATCTTTTTCATCTGTAAGAACAAGTTGCACCACAACATCACAACTCGCCATCAATGAGCCGTCAGGTGTAGATGCAGTAATTCTGGTATTGCCCCTCATATTGCCGGTCACAAGACCATTCTCATCGACACTCGCTATGTTCTCGTCATCAGATTTCCAGACGAGTGAAGAAAAGAACTTTCCTTTTTTTGCTGTTTCAGGAAGCACTACCACATCAAGTTGCTGAGTTCCTTCGTCATTGACATAAAGCGTGGACGGCTCAATGCTGAAGCTTTCGACAGATGGCGCATCTTTCTTGCAATTCACGAGCAGTGGAACTGACAAAGAGAGAATAAGTAGGGTGGATAAAAATCGTCCCATAGTGTTATCGTTTGAAATTGAATAATAATTCATTAAGTCATTTTGCCAAAGATATACAAAAGATGAATTATATCAAATACGTAATATTACCTATACTTCAGGTGATTTATGGTAAGAATGGACAAATGTTTATCACTGATAGTTCTCTGCTACAACATTATACGAGCCGAGCGACACCTTCTCCTCTAAAAGCGGGAGGCTACTGTTGCCTACGGTGACATCTACGTAGATGGGGAAGTGGTCGGAAGCATCAGTGATGGTGCAGCATGAGACCTGCTTGCAAACCTTTGCTTCTGATACCCATACATCGGGTCCGCCTTTCCAGAGGAAGATGTAGTCGATGCAGATCAGGTTGTCCGGCTGGTCCGGATTGTAGAATGTGGACTGGTCCGTTCTGGACAGCACACGCCATTCGGAAGTGAAGTCCTTCAACTCTACTGCGTATGGTCTTGTGTTCATGTCACCGCAGAAAATCACCGGTTTGCCTTTCTTCGCGTACTCGGCCTTGACCTTGTCGGTAATCTTCTTGGCGTGAACCGTGAAGGCGTCTTTCTGAAGGTGGGAGCCCAGCAGGATAAAGTCCTCAAATTCCATGAACAGGCAAACTCTGTCCTCATTATATTTGACAGTTGAAGATTCCTGTTTATTTAGTTTGAGGGAGGTCGGACTGCCTATAAGCTTCAGAGTCTTCGGGTTATAGGTAATCATGTTGCCCATACCGAGCCTTGCGCTTTCATAATAATTTTTCCAACCTAAGTCCTTGGCAATGGAGTTCGCGTCATTGGGTATGCCTCTGACCTCATTCATTACCGCTACATCTGCCTTGAGCTCCCTGGTGACATTGGCGATCAACTTGGTGCTTGAATTTCCGCCTTGAGAGCATTGGCCGATATTGTAGGACATGATCCTGTACTTCTTGTCAGCCTTGAATTCGAGCTGGGCGAAGCGGTGGACATGTCCAGACAAGAATTCCTTGGACAGGAGGCTTCTGTTCATTGACCCTGACGCTGATGTGAATGTAACATCCACTCGGTCAGATTTTTGCGAAGGTACGACAATGTAGAATGGCGCGGCCTTGGATTTGTCGAGGACAGGCGCATTCAGCGTCTTGAGGGTGTAGGTCTTGCCGTTCTTGAAAGAGACTGCTATGCTGCTCAGCTTGTCGATGCCTTTCATCTGGAAACACAGAACGCTCGACTTGCATTCGAGCATTACCGAATGCTCTCTGGTGCCGGACGGATTGTGATATGTGAGAGTCATGGCAGACGGGTCGAAAGTACCTGTCGTGTAATTCTGTGTGGCAGGAACGTTTCCGGCATTGGTGGCAGGGAAGATGACATCTTTGATTACATTGTGGCCACGTGCGCCGCTTTTGTATTCAAATGTTCCTCTTGTCGAGCCCGCACCGGACTTCAGACGGAAAACGGATTGGCCTGCATCGCCTGTTACAGCGACTTCGTCACCTTCGGACCACAGGAGGCTGAACTGTCCTGTGTTTTCGCTTCCGAGGGTAACCTTGCTTTCGGAACTGCTTATACCGATTACCAGCTCGTCTATCGGGCCTCCGTTATCTTCTTTCGTGCAGCCCGCTGCCAACAATGTGGCAGCGAGCAACATATGACAAATTCTTTTCATAATCATTCCAGCACTTTGCTAAACCATTATCAGCATCATGACACCCGTCATGCTCACCAGGACAAGTCCGATAAGCGACTCGTAAGGAATCAGCCGGAGCCTTTCCTTGAGCTCCATTCCGATGGAACCGCCTGTGGCATGGAAGAACGAGCCGTGCGGAAGGTGGTCCAGGACTGTGGCGCCCGCATTGGTCATGGCCGCCGCCCAGACAGCATTGACCCCGGCAGCGAGAACAGTCTGCGCGAATGAGGCAGAGGCAATCGTGGCACCGGCAGTCGTGCTGGCCGAAGCCGCACTCATCAGAATCGACGAAACTGGCGCAATCAGTGCTGCACCGCCGTCCCATCCTGCAATCAGGCTTATCAGCAGGTCTTTTACCGCAGACGCCTTGATGACACCCGCAATCGTACCCGTACCCACCAGGAGCACCGCAATCGGGGACATCTTCTCCAGCCCATAACTCATGCTCTCCAGCGTGCTTTTCCACTTGCGCGTCGCCAGAACCCCTGCAAGACCGCCTGCCGGCAGAGCAATGGCCGGGTCAATGGAGATGCCGAAAACCGGTCTCAGGACCATCAGCAGCACAGCCACAAGCGGGCCAGTGATACTTGCCATAAATGACGGCAAATCAGTCTTGGAACAGTCAGTTCCCTCCGCATCCTTCATATCCGAAAAACCCTTGTCCGGCAGCATCGGCAATATGATGAAAATCAGCGCAGCCATTCCGACCAGTGCCGGGACAATGCCCGCAGCCATAACTGATGACAGGGGCGCATCATAGTTTTCAGCAGCAATGATGGTGTTCGGGTTAGGAGAGACGATATTTCCGCATTTTCCGCCACCGATCAGTGCCAGAAGCACTTTTCCCTTGGACAATCCCATCTCCTTGCCGATCATTATGGCGATCGGAGCCACAGTGATGACAGCCACGTCGATAAATACGCCCACGCCAGTGAGGATGAATACGGACAGGGCCAATGCAAGGAAAACATTGCGCCGTCCGGCCTTCTCCACGATGGTCAGAGCTATCTTGTCAGCCGCGCCGGTCTTGACCAGCACACCGGTCAGCACGCCGGCAGCAAGAATCCTGACAATGGCAGGGCAGATGTCCCGCACGCCGGAAAACATTTCCTTGATTGTCAGGTCGAAACCCCATCCGGACATAAGACCGCTGACTACAGCTCCGAGAATCAGAGCATAGACAGGGTGACATTTCTTGAGTATCAGAATAATTGCAAGCGTAAGACCGATTGCAACTGCAATTGCGCTATTCATTGAGCAGTAAACGTTTGACAGTTTCGTAAATATTGTGTTTGGCAGTTTCCGGACGCATCGCTTCTGCCAGGCTCATCCCTTGAGGACTTACTGCCTCGATGATATGGAATCCGCCTTTCAGGAGCATCTGCTCATCTCTGATGGCGCCACTCACGAGCGCGACAGGAATCCCCATCCGTCTTGCTCTCTCGAGAACGCCGGCAGCGGTTTTTCCCTTCAATGTCTGGTAATCCGAGCAGCCCTCTCCGGTGATGACAAGATCTGCCCCTTCAATGACTTCATCGAAATCGATCTGGTCCAGAATCATGTCCACACCACGTCTTAGCTCCGCACCCAAATACGCACGGAAAGCCCCACCAAGACCGCCTGCGGCACCCGCTCCTTCCATATTGCTTACGTCAATGCCGGTGTCAGCCAGTATTTTCAATGCATATCCTCGCAGTCTTTCCTCCAGCACTTCCACATCCTCTTCCGAAGCCCCTTTCTGCGGACCGAAAACGCGGCTCGCCCCGTGGGCTCCGATATATGGAGTATCCACATCGCAGGCTACTGTAAACGACAGGCCGCGGGCCCTTTCCAGAAACCCGTCTGCGCTTATCATTCCCATTCCGCCGTCATTGGTCGCGCTGCCGCCGAGCCCGACGAGGAAGCGTCTGCAGCCTTTGTCGATGGCGGCCAATATCAGTTCGCCCAGTCCTTTAGTGGTGGTAATCAGCGGATTGCGCTCTTCTTTGGTCAGAAGCGTAAGTCCGCAGGCAGCAGCTGATTCGATGACGGCGAGATCTCCTGCCACCCCATAAACTGCCTTGACAGGCCGGCCCAGAGGGTCAGAGACTTCAGCCCATTCCAGATGGCCTCCTAATGTGTCCACGAGCGCATCCACAGTGCCCTCTCCGCCATCAGCTACAGCCAGACGGACGATTTCACAGTCGGGATACACCTCGGCCACGCCCTCGGCAGCAGCCCGGGCAACCTCAGAGGATGACAGGCATCCTTTATATGAATCACAAGCGATGACTATTTTTTTCATACCTTGATAAATATGTCCTTTTTGTACATCAAGTGCAGAATCAGATAATTCAGCAGCAGATAAGCCGACCAGAACAGCACCTTGTCCCAGCCCTCTCCCACGAGATTGCACAGTCCGCCGCAGAAGAAATTGACAGTATATTTCAGGTCAATGAACTTGGGCAGCAGGAAGATGGCGATGGAATTCATGCCCACCACCTTCAGCGGAAAAGCCCATTTCTGATAGCCCTTGACATCGATTATCCAATAGAAAAGCGCAAGCATAGCGACAGAATAACCACCCATGACAAGCGTGAAGGAACTGCTCCACAGCTTCTTGTTCAGTGGAAGCCAATGTGACCAGACCAGTCCGATGACAGTCATGACAGCGGCAGCGGCGAGCATATACAGGCATTTCTTGTTTCCGCTGTGCTTGCTGAGCCGCAGATATTCGCCGGTGAAGTTTCCCAGCATTGCCGTAACTACAGCCGGGAACGTACTCAGCAGCCCCTCAGGCTCATAGACGCCTTCCTTGTATATACGGCCCGCGAACAAGGTCCGGTCGATATAAGCGGCGATGCTGCCCTCGACACAATGCGGCGATGTTCCTGCCGGCGCATCAGGAGCCACAATGAAGCTGACTGCCCCATAGACTGCCAGGATCAATGCCGCGATGACTATCCGCCAGCATGGCTTGAAATTCATATACAGAATGGAAGCCAGCATTCCGGCAACGCCTATTCGCTCCAGCACACTGAAAAACCTGTGCGGTCCGCTCTGGAATTTCAGCAGTCCGTTGCATATCATGCCGAGAAATACCAGCATGGCTGCTCTCCAGAACACCTTCAGGTAAATCTGGCCCTTGGTCCTGCCTACGCTTACCTGCTTCGCGTAGGAAAACGGAAACGATACTCCCGCTATAAATATGAATAGCGGGAATATGGTATCGTGATGTGTTAGACCGTCCCATGCCACATGGTGCATCTGTGCTTCCAGCCAGCATGATTCCCCGCCAGGGAACAGACAGCAGATGGCTCTGATGAGGTAGGCGAGACCTGCTATGAAAAGCATGTCGAAACCTCTGAGCGCATCCAGAGACGCGAGACGTCCGTTTGGCTGTAGATTATTCATGCCTCAAATCTGCATTGTACTTGTTCCAGAGCTTTTTCACGACCTCGATTTCGTCTCCGCTCTTCTCGGTAGGGAAGCATGTCGTGTCGGAAATCCAGTTCCATTCGTAGTCCTTGCATTTCTGGGCAAACTCGTTCTGGTCGAAGTGGCCCCAATTTGCGAGGACATCCTCGAAGAACAGACCCCATCTCTGCCTGTAATAGCCGTTCATCATACCGGACCACTGCTTGCAGGCATAGTCGAAAAGTTTGCAGTCCTTGTTGCCCCAAGTGCCCAGGAGGTTTCGTGCATTCTTCTCGTAGAGCGCTGATTCTTCGGCATTTGTACCCATGGCCTTGGCACTTTCGAGCCATACGCCGAGCAGGAATTCCTTTCTTGTGGCCAGCAGCGTGTCCATATCCGAAATCAGGGCATCGAAAGCCTCTGCATTGGCCTTGAACGCCTCCATGTCACCATTCTTGTAGTCAGCTGCGAACTTCTGCTGAATCACCGAAGCATAGTCGGCGAGCACCTGACGGGTGATATCTACGATGTCGTACCTGTAACCGTCGCTCCCTGAAAGTTCATCAATGCAGGAATACAGTGCCTCCCAGGCCTTTACAAGGTCAACGCGGTCGTAACATTTGTTGGTGTTGGTACAGCCCTTAGGGTTCTCCACGAAGGTCGGACGTCCTGAGATGATGGACTCGTGACCGCCATTGTTCACATTGTTCTCGAAGGCGGTGGCGAAAATGCCCTTCCAGGCCTCGACCGCTGCAGGAGAGAGCTTGCCGTAACGATTTGTCGTATAATTCTTTATAAATGAGTCAATGTCCACAGGCCTGCCTTCGTTCCAGACATTTTCCAGCATGAGCGCGTAGATGATAGGGGTGTGTCCGATGCCTTCCGGAGTCAGACCGATTCCGCTCATCCTTCCGGAAGTTGAGTCTGCCAATGCAGCAGCAGGGTCGTTCGCCACGGAAGTCGCGTTTCCGGACAATGTTATGTTCTGTCCGAAGTTCTGTAGCATGCACCAGAGCCAAGGTTTGCCATAATAGGCATGGGTACGGTTCCAAACTGGGAATCTCTCGCTCCACAGGTCGAGAATCAGCATCTTGTCATCCGGCACAGCAGACAGAAGTGCCTGAATCTGAGGGTCATGCCAGAAATGTCTTTCGTGATGGAACATCCATCCCTGCATAACCCATACGGCCTCCGGATCCACCTCCGACATCGCGTGGTAAACCTTGGCGCTTACCCCTTTCAGATATTCCGGGTCATCTGTCGGCGGTATGTTTTCATTAAAGGTATCGGCTGTGTAATAATGGTTTGTACCATAAATCTCTGTCTGCGTCTCGAGGAACAGCTTTCCGATTTCTGAGAACATTTCCTCGGAAGGGTCCAGCACATAGGTTTTCGGGAAATTCACCCACTGCGTGTTCTTCGCCTTCACGTCAGGGAATTTTTCGATCAATGCAGGGGGCACGTGGCCTGTAAATGAAGGCAGAATCGGAGTCATGCCCAATGACCTTTCACGATAGAGGATCTGCTTCTGCAGCTGCTCGTGCTTTTCCATAAAGCTCTGAGGAAGAGGACCTTCCCAACCATCCAGATTACCCATCCAGAACCAGTTGAAATATGCAGGACCGCTGAAGAACGACTCGAGGTCTTTGTCAGTAAGGCCCAGCTTGTGGTAAACCTTGCGCCAGATGGAGTTCTGACCGGTGATGGCCAGCGGCATATTGATTCCGTTCAATGCCATCCAGTCGATTTCCTTCTGCCATCTGTCGAAGTCCCACCAGCTCATACTGTAGTTGAATGTGCAGTAGTTCAGATAGTAACGCCATTTGTACGGTGAAGTCTTCGTTACCTTTTCTTCCGGCAGAGGCAGGCTTTCGGGGAGAACGGTATTGCTTCCGCACCAGCTCAGGTGGAATCCGCAGAAATCACGCAGATACTGTCCGAGCGCACTTGCGATGCTTACTCCATTGTTTCCGCCAAGTACGATTTTTCCGTTTTCGGCGCTGAACTCGAAGTAGTCGAGACTGTCCTGACGTTCCGGAAGAAGACGGACGATGAAGTCTGCTGACCTGCCGGAAGTGACACGGTCAATGAGGCCTTTCACGGCATTGACCTGTTCTTTTTCTGTAAATACGGTCTGTGTCGCCTTGTCCGTGCCGCAGCCGACAAGAGCTGAAGCGACAAATGTCAATGTCGTGAAAATGATGGCTGCGCGTGATATCCACGCCATCCCGGATGTGCTACTTTTCATTTGCTATGAGTTCTTTTGCGACCTCCAGAGGAGAGTCAAATGGTTTTGTATTGCTGTGATAAGGGGTGTTGATCCATTCCTCTTTCCATTCTTCCATCATCTCCGGCTTTTCGGAGAAATGGATTTCAATCCGCGGAATGTAATAGTCCTTTATGAGTCCGGACCAGAATCTTGCCGCATAGTCCTCCTGCCATCCGCCCCATGTCGTGATGAGTCTCTTGGCATTGGCCTCCCTATGATCCTTTTCGATACTGCTGCCTTCATTTCTTGCGTCAGCAATCCATCTGTCGAGCCTGTGGAGAGGATGGGATGCGAGCAGACGGTCCACGTCGGAGAGTATGGCGACGGTCTTTCTCAATTCTTCCCTGCCTTTTTCATTACGTCCGAGCTTCAGGGCCTTTTCATAATGCCTGTCAGCGAGTTCCCCGAGCCAGAGTGAGGCAAATTCGATGGCGTCATTGAAATAGAGAGGTGAGTCAGCGTATTTGTCCGACAGGCTGAGGAAGATTTCCACTGCTTTTCCGAAGTCGTCGTTTATGTCGTGACGGCTGACTCTTCTCTGGTCGTGAACCACTGTCTGCCAGGTGAAGCGCGGGTATGAATATAGTGAACTATATACGGATTTGTGCAATAATTTCCACGCTTCCCTCATCCTTTCGTCGCTGAAGCCGTAGCGTGCTCGGCAGTAGCTTTCCAGCCATCTGTCTATGTCAATGCTGTCTTTCGTCCAGCCCATGTCTGCAAGCAGTTCATAGACTACTTCATTGTTCTCGAGGCCTTCCGGTGCGCTGCCGAAGCCGACAAGATTGTCCGCATATTCTGAAGCAAGCGCTTCTGCCGATGCTGTGGAGTACATGTCCAGGTCTCCGGTCGGGAGGACTTTTCCTCCGAAATTCGGCACATAGCTGTATATCCACTTCTTTCCGTGGAAGCCCTGCTGTACTTTCCAGGTCTGCTCGGTGTGCCAGACCCATTTCGGATAGTCATTACCGAGGTCAATGATGATCATCTTGTCGTCAGGCACTTCGGAGAGCATTGCCTTGAGGCTTTCCGGATCCCAGAAATCGTGCTGGTAGCCGAATGTCCAGCCTTGTGTAACCCAGATGGCATCAGGGTCGCCGGCGGTGATGGAACTGTAGATGGACTTGCCGTATTCTGCGAACAGCTTGTGCTTGCCGACGGTGTCACCTTCCTCTATAGGCAGTTTCATTTCATTGAAACTGTCTGAAAGCCAATATCTTGCCTTGCCGAATTCTTTCTCCCACTCCTGTACGAAAAGTTTTCCGATTTTGGTGAACCACGGTGAGTCTGGGGAGAGCACGCAGGCATTGTCCTCAATCGGGAAGCCTCCCCAGGTGAGCTGTCTTGCCTGGATTTCAGGATGTTTTTTCATCAATGCGGGCGGGATGAATCCTGCGAATGCCGGGGCTACAGGTTCCATTCCGAGTTCTCTCATCCTGTCGAGTATCTTGTGCTGGAGCTTGACCTGAGATTTGTGCCAGTTGTCGTTGAGCGGGCCGTCGAAGCTGTTCAGGTTGCCCATTCTGTGCCACGGCAGGTGAGCTGCTCCCGTGAAGAACCGGTCGATTTCGTCAGACTCCAGACCGAGCTGCAACCATACCCGTTTTGCGATGGCTTCTGCTCCCACGCTTGCCAGAGGCATATTCACTCCGTGAAGGGCCATCCAGTCGATTTCCTGAGACCATCTGTCCCAGTTCCAGTATGGTGCTGTGTATCCGAATGTGCAGACATTCAGGAAGTAACGCAGCTGATACGGGGATGTGGCTTCTTCTTTCCAGTTAGGCCATTCCTGCGGGATGTTCAGTTTGCTACCGCTCCAGCATATCATCGAGCCGCAGGCGTCGCGAAGGTATTTGTCCATCGCATAGCAGATCGCGCTCGGGCTGCTGCCCTTGAGCGTGAGGTGGCCGCCTGTGGCTTCGATTTCATACCGGTCCAGCCCTTCCGCCGTCTTGGAACTCATCTGAAGTGAAACATTTTCGAGTTTTCCCATTGTCCTTGTCAATACTCCTTCAGAGGCCTTGACGTAATTCTCCTCTGCCATTTTGCCTCCACTGCAGGACAGGGCAAACGGCACGATTGCGCACGAAGCGATTATTCCGATGATTCTTTTCATTTCTGAACCGGATTGTTTGGATTTTAGTATTATTACTTGGAAAACGGGGAGAAGGTCAGTCCTCCCCGCCTTTATTGTGCCTGCAGGATTATTCTGCAATTTCGCACTGGGTCTTGATGTCGAGATAGACTGGTTTCATGAAGAGATCCTTCGCCTTTTCCGGATCAATGAACCTCAAGCCATCCTTCTCTACAAAGGTCTGGGCGTCATCATATTCGAACATCATAACTTGGATGAGTCCGTAATAGTAGCGTGGAGTTTCTTCTCCTTTGGCCTGTCTTACTGAACGGATGATAATGTAGTCGCCTGCACGCTGAACTTCCTCAAGTGACTTGCCGTTGCCTGCTCCAACCCATTTGCGGATATATGTCTTGCCGCCGAGGCTGGTAGGTTCCTCAGTTACGCCGAGAGTGGAGTTGTCGAGCTTTCTCTGGATTTCGCCGAGCGCATAGAAAGCCTTGATCTTCTCAAGGTTGGTTTCTGCTTTCTTGAGATTGACGAATATATTGTCAACAGCTGTGAAGAGTTCAGGATGATAGCTCTTGCCTGCCCATGATCCTCTGACATACTTCATTGTGAAATTAATGTCAACATTCTCGTCCATAATCTGATGGTCGCCATACTTGTAAATGTCGCACTGGCGTCCTGTTGTTCCGCCACCAAGAGAAGATCTCTTCATTCCCGAGTACATATAACCTCTCTGGCTTGAAAGAACTACATTTTTTGCTGTATTCTCTAAAACATTGAGGAAGCAGAAGCTGGCGTTCTTTCCGTCCACAGCGAGGAGATCGTTGAGGCTGAGGATGTGCTCGACCTTGCCGCCTACCTTCACTCCGTGCATTGAGAAGAATGATTTGGTGTCAGAACCTGCTCCGGTGAATTCGTCCGGATACTTCTCAGGACTGTTCTCGTGGTTCTCAACCTTGTTGTCTGGGTAGAGCACGGCAGCGTCGTTGAAATAAACATCGCCTTTTGGCTCTCCTGTTACCTTCGGAGCGTCGAAGTAGAACTTCTTGGCAGCGTCAGAAGTTGAAAGAACAACCTCGATTGCGTTGATGTCCTTCGAATCAGCAAAGAACTCTACAGATGCAGTAGTGCCGTCGATGCTTCCTTCCTGAGCTTCTCCGACAACTGCGAATGTGCCGTCTTCAGCTTTCTTTGCACCGGTGAAAACAACCTTGTCAATAGCAGTGTTGCTGGTGATGGTTCCGGTAAGTGCGACCGGTTCGCCGTAGGTGAGTGACTCTACAGTTTCAAGTGCGAACTCTGCATCAAGTTCCTTCTTGCCGTCATTGTTTTTGTCGCAGCTTGCTAACAACATAGTAAGTGCTGCTGCGAAAAGTAATGTTTTTTTCATGATTTTTGTAATTTATGTGGTTGATAATAAATTATTTCATTTCAATGTCAGCTATTACAGGGAAATGGTCAGAGAGAATTTTTTCTTTGCCGACTCTCGTTTCGATAAGTTTTACACCATTGCCCTTTCTGCTGTAGATGTAGTCGATCTTCATGGACGGCTTCATCGTGCTGTATGTCAGTTCCCTGTTGGTAAGATCATCCCAGCCTTTTCTGAGGAATGCCATTTCCGGGCTGTCAGGCTGTGCATTCATGTCACCTGCCAGGAATACTGGATTCTTGATGCTCTTCACCTTCTTTTGGATGAATTTGACCTGCTCAAGTCTCAATTCCGCAGAACTTACTTCCAGATGAGTGCAGATGTAGGTGATAATCTGTCCGTCAGGAAGCTGAATGTCAGCTATGAGCATTGCTCTCTGTTCCTTCTTTCCGATGTTCGGGAGAAAGACTCTTTCGCTGCGGACGATAGGGTAGCGGCTCAACAGTCCGATGCCGTAATATCCGCCACGGTAGTCGATGGTCTTGCCATAGATTCCGAACATTCCGGTTTCTTGAGCGAGTTCATTGATGAACTTGACTCCATTCTGTTTCGGAGCTCTTTCGCGATGTGTGTCCCAATCGCATTCCTGAAGCGCGACAATGTCGGCGTCAAGAGATTTGATATAAGACCCGATTTCCGTCATTGAGGCAATTTCTCCGAATCTGAGATTGTAGCTCATCACGCGCAGTTTGCCGTCTCCTGCGAAGCTGTTCATGCAGAAGAGAAGTGCAACAGCGGCTGTGACAAATCTGAGTTTTTTGATCATAATTTTATTTTTTCGATAGTAATTCTGTAATAATCAAGGTTTACCGTTTTCTTGCTTTCAGCGGTCCTGCAAACGTATTCAGGCGGACAGATGACGTAGAGACTCCATCCCTCTGTACCTTCAGAAATGAATGAGCGGCAAGAATACGATGCGACTTTCGCTACAAGTTCTTTTTCGAGTCCGTTCTTCACCCGTCCTATTATGACAGCATTTTCCGAAAGCTTCACGCTCTTTTTGCTGAAGATTTCATCCAGCTGCGCCATCTTGTCGATTCTGCTGGTATAGATGGTTGTTCTGCCGGGAATACCTGTCTGTATGTGTATATCGGCTCCTCCGAGGAATACATCTGAATCGTATATTCCGTCGAAATCGGCAATTGCCGTTTTCGTGATGATTCCGCAGCCTTTCGTTACCTGCATTCCGGTCGGCTCCTGCTGGACGAAATATGGCCAGATATTGTTGTCTCTGCAAATCTTCATGAATGGATTAGAGTCTCCTACGGTGAAGTCCATTCTGTCAAAGAAGAATATCACAGCCTTTTTGCCTTCCGCACCGAGGATGTGGTTTTTTGCTATGCTTACGTCCCTGCGTGCAAAATAACTGTCCTTGTCCTTGAGGTCGGTAAAGTAATCTACCGCGAACGTGTTGTTGGCATTCATCTCTGCCGGCGGCTCGGGCAGTTGGGATGAAGGTGGAGTGTCAGGCCCCTCAGGGCTCTCTGAATTTTTTGAGCAGGCGCAAAGTAGCGCGGCTGCAAGTGCTGTAGTCAATATGATTCTTTTCATCTCAGTTTCCCTCATAAATCAGGTCCGCCATCACAAAACAGTGGTCTGACATGTCAGGCCTTGCAATGATTTTGTAGTTTTCGTACTTCCATTTCTTGGGATAGCCCATAATGTAGTCCAGCTTCACTTTCGGATTGTCGGAAGGTATGGTGAAGCCGGTTCCTTCTCCGATTTCCTGCCAAGTGTTCTTGACATATCTGATCGGGTCGCTGTCTTCTTCGGCATTGTAATCTCCAATCAGCAGGGTCGGAGTCAGCTTGTCCTGCTCGAAGATTTTCTTGTTAACGTCAACGAAATTGCGGATCGTGATTTCTGAAGATTCGAGTGCGAGATGTGTCGTGGCAACTCTCACTGTACCACCCTGAGGCAAGCGGACATAAATCCATCCGGCGCTTCGCGGCTCACGCGAACCTGCGATAGTGCTGATGATCTTTTCTGCTTTGAGGAAAGGATATTTGCTCAGCAGTGCCACTCCGAAACCTCCGCCCTGATAGGTGAATGACTTGCACCAGTATGGGAACATTCCGGTAGCTTGGGCCAATGCGTTGAGAAAGTCCGTGTTTCCGTTTCGTTTTGTGAAGTGGTCCACCTCTTGGAGACATACGACATCTGGAGCGTATTCGTTGATAAGCTCAGCATAAGGTTCCACCTTGTGGTCGGCGTAGAGTGCACCTTCCTTGATGTTCATTGACATCACTCTCAGGCCAAACCTCTCTCCTGCAGAAGCCTGCAGGAAGGAGGTGCAAATGGCCATGAGTGTGACCGCAAATGCTATTGTGATATTTCGGGTCTTAATCATTTTGTTCTTGTGGATTTGATCAGTTCCATCCCGGGTTGTTCGGAGCGAGATTCGGGTTCAGCTGCATCTGTTTGAACGGAATAGGGAGAAGATAATTCTTATTCGGATCAAATGTCCTGTTTGATTCGAGGATAAGGTACTCCTTGCCGTTTACTGACTGCCACTTGAGCTCTGAGAGTTTGATCTTGAGTCTGCTCTGGTCGAGATAGTCTTTTCTTACTCCGAGAAGAGGTTGTCCGAGAAGTTCGCCCTGTTTCCATCTGATGATGTCCAAGTATCTGTGGCCCTCAAGGAAGAGCTCCACACGGCGCTCTCTCCTGATTTCAGTGCGGATGTCTGAACCGGCAGGAGGAGTGAGAGTCATATGAACCATTCCGACGCGGTCGCGAAGAAGGTTGATGCTCTTGTCGAGGTCGTCTTGGGTGAGCTGTCCGAGCATTTCCTTTGCCTCTGCATAGTTCAGAAGGACTTCAGCGTATCTTATGATAATGATGTCGTTGTCGTCGTGTCCTACGAACTTGACGGTCTCGGGCTCGACATACTTTCTCGTGTAGTAGCCGGTATAGGTCATGCAACCATCCTTGTTATTGTCAAATTTAGGATATGTGAAGATTGATTTGTCTGTATTCAGCAAATCGCCGCTTGTTCCGCCTTCCCATTTTGTTCCCGGGGTGAGGATGGACATAGTCATTCTCGGGTCTCTGTCTTTGAATACATCCTCGTATTTGGTCACGCTGTCAGGATTCCAGATTTGTCCGTCCTTAGTGAGATAGCACTCTATCATGCTTGCCGTAGGGACGAATCTGGCATAGTCCCCCGGTACCCAACATTCCCTTGAAAGGTTGTGTGATGTCCTTGCCGTCTCGCCGAGGTCATAATTATAGACGAACGCGATAAGGGTTTCGTGATTTTCGCTGTTTCTTGAAGCTCTGCCCTTGTAGGTGAAGAGGTCAAGGTAGTCGCTTTCAGGATGTCCTGTGCTGTAGAGTTTGTAATAGGAGGAACTCATTGCCCTTTCGCATGCTGAAACGGCATCCGCATATCTTCCATTGTAAAGGTAGATTCTGCTCAGAAGGGCGAGAGCAGCAGTCTGAGAAATGTGTCCGAAGTCTGCCGAACCTGCCGCAATGTATTCCGGGAGAGCCTTGTAGTGGTCCTCGAGGTCTTTAGTTACTCTGTCGATTACATCTTCTCTCTTGTCTCTTCCTCTGTACACGTCAGGAGAATCGACATTGAGTTCATCGGTAATGAGAGGAACGTCGCCGAAGAAGCTTGTGAGAATCCAGTAGTTGTAGGCCCTGTAGAAATATGCCTCTGCGGCATATCTTTCTCTCACTTCTTTCTTTACACCGGTCGCGCGCTGGTAGTTGTTGAGGAAGTAGTTGGTCTTTCCGATACCGCTGTATGCCGCATACCAGACGGAATTGATCTGGCTGATGTCGGAGGAGAAATATCCTCCGCCGATGTTTCTCCAGGCTGTAGATACTGCCCACGGAGCGCTGTCACCTGCGATTTCGGTCCTGTTGAGCCATTCCTTTCCGACAAGACTGTTGGTGAACGTGTTGGTTACACTGCGAAGGTGCTGTTCTGTCTGCCAGAAGTTCGCGTCCGTCAGTTTGTCGTGCGGCATCCTGTCAAGGAATGAATCGTTGCAGGAAGTCAGCATCAATGCTGCGGACATCAGAAATATATGTATGTTCTTTTTCATATCTGACTGTATTTTCAAATTTCTTGATGATTATGTTTCTACTTGAAACTGAGGTTGACGCCGAAAACGATTGTTTTTACGAGCGGATAGTATCCTCCCTTGGAAACAGGGGTTTCAGGGTCGTATGCGTAGAAGAACTTGCTGAAAGTGAAGAGGTTGTCCGCAGACACATAAAGTCTCAGATTGTCGATTCTCGCTTTCTTCATCCATTTCTCAGGGAATGTATAGCCGAGCTGGATGTTCTTTACTCTAAGGTAGGACGCATCTTCAAGCCAGTATGTAGAGAATGTATTCTGGTTGAATCCTGTGTTGTAGGTAAGACGCGGATATGGCGCATTCGGATTAGGATTGGATACCACATCATATCTCTTCATGTGGATTTTCTGTGGATAAGCTGCCATATCCTGGAATGCGTGGCGGGCTGTTCCCTCAAGGTAGCCGTCGCATTTTCCTACACCCTGGAGCACAAAACTGAAGTCGATGCCTTTCCATCCGAGATTTCCTCTCACACTGTAGGTGTAGCGAGGAATGCTGCTGCCGATTACTGTTCTGTCATACTCCGGCATGATTCGTCCGTCAGGTTCCCCGTTAGGGCCGCTCAGGTCCTTGTATTTGATGTCACCAGGCTGGTATTTGTAACCCATGACAACAGGAATCTTCGGGAGATTGTAGGTGTGGGTCTCAGGATTGTTGATCTTGAAGTCTTCAGGCGTCATGAGACCGTCTGCTATATAACCGTAGAAAGCATCGATAGGATATCCGACCTGACGGATCTGATAGCCGCTGAGATCCGGTTGGTTTCCGCCGAGATCGACAATCTTGTTCTTGACGTCAGAGAGGTTGAATCCGATTCCGTACTGGAATTCTCCGATCTGGTCTCTCCAGTTCAAGTCCATTTCCCAACCCCTGTTGTTCACTTTTCCTGCATTCTGTTCTGAAGGCTTTGCTCCCATCTGTGAAGGATAGTTGAATTTGAGAAGGATGCCTTCTGTCTTCTTGTCATACCAGTCGAAGGTGAAGGTGAGCCTGTTCTGGAACATAGCGAGATCCAGTCCGAGGTCAATCATCTTAATCTTCTCCCAAGACAGGTTAGGATTGGAGAGAGTTGTCTGCACATATCCTGTGGTTGCCTTGGTTCCAATCATGGAAATGCCTGAGGTATATGCCTGAAGGACAGAGAGGTAAGGATAGTTTGACGAACCTACGTATTGGTTTCCGAGCATACCCCATGACGCTCTGATCTTCAAGTTGTCGAGGTACTTTCTGGTAGCTGCCATGAAGTTCTCTTCAGTGATTCTCCAACCTGCTGAAACAGAAGGGAAGAGTCCGCCGCGGTTGTCTTTGTGGAAACGTGAGGACAGGTCGTAGCGCAGGTTGCACTCGAGCAGATATCTCTCGTTCCAGTTATAGCTCAATCGGCCGAAACCGGATCTGATTGCCCATGAAGAATAGCCGGAATCGTTGCTCATTGTCTCCGGATCTCCAAGACTGAGGGTAGGCTCCTGCTCTGTGCTGAGATTGTTTCTTGAAGCTTCGAACATGCGGGCAGTGTACCATTCCTGGGACATACCGACAACTCCGCCGAGGTTGTGCTTTCCGAAGTGGAAGTCAAAGTTGCTCTGAAGAATGAATGTCTGCTGGATATTTCTGTAGTCAATGTTCTTGATGGAGTTCGGTGATTGGTATCTGTTGGTCTCCCCATTGTCCGGATTGACGAAAGTGATGGTTTTCCTGAGAATGTCTTTCAATCCGTTGTAGGATGTGAGGTTATATGTCGCGCTGACGTCCCAGCCCTTGAGAATGTCCACTTTGACAGTTTCCATTATCGAGAGTTCGTCTGCATCTGTCTTGATCCTGCCGCCGTCGTACAGGACAGCCACCGGGTTGGTGTTGCCTCCGCCATAACCCCAAGAGCCGTCTGTGAAACGGAGAGGGGAGTTAGGCGCGATTCGCATTGCATTGTAGATGGCTCCGCCGCCGCTGGTGAGCGAACTTACAGGAGAAGTCACTTTTGTGGTGGTGTATCCGATGTTGGATGAGATGGTGACTCTGTCGATGAGTTTCGTGTTGATTTTGAAACGTATGTTGTGCCTGCGCTCTCCGGTGCTGTTGCCGGCTGTAAGACCGTCCTGATCGAAGTATCTGTAGGACAGCATATAACCGCTGTTGCCGAGTGTTCCGTTGAGGCTGACAGAGTAGTTCTGCTGAGGTGCTACCTTCTTGAGGACTTCGCCGACCCAGTTGGTGTTTCCGAAATAGTTAGGGTCCGAGTTGTTGCGTACCTTGTCGAAATGTTCAGGAAGCCAGGCTGCCGGGCTGCCTACATTCTTTCTTGCCTCGTTGTCGAGGGTCATGAACTCGATCGCGTCGCACATCTCCGGCAGTCTTGTAGGAGTCTGTATTCCGGCATAGGCTGAGAAGTTGATTCTTGTGACGCCGTCTTTTACAGTGGCGAGTTTCTTGGTGGTCACGAGAAGGACACCATTTGCTGCCCTGGCTCCGTAGATTGCTGCGGAAGCCGCGTCCTTGAGGACTGATACGCTTTCGATGTCTTCCGGGTTGATGGATGTGATGTCACCTTCGACACCGTCGATCAGAATCAGAGGATTGGCATTACCGATGGTTCCCACTCCACGTACTCTGATGGTGGTATTTGCCTGTCCTGGCTGTGATGAGGAGTTTACGACCGTCACACCAGGGAGAAGTCCCTGAAGTCCTGAAGCGACGCTTGAAATAGGTCTTGCATTCATTTCTTCACTATTGATCATCGCCACCGCACCGGTAAGATTGACCTTCTTCTGGACACCGTAGCCGACAACGACGGTCTCCTGAAGCATCTGAGTGTCTTCAGCGAGGACCACTTTTCTCGCAGCTGCTGAACCGGCAACTATGATCTGCTCCTTGTAGCCGAGGCTGCTGATTCTGATCTTGGTCTGGGCTGAAGGTACTATGAGTTCCCAATTTCCGTTGGCGTCAGTGATGGTGCCGCCCTTTGCTCCTTCAATCAGCACGCCTGCACCTATTATAGGCTCTCCGGTACTGTCAATGACAGTTCCGCGGGCCTTGAATGTCGTCTCTTTAGTTTCTTTGTCAATGTCTTTCATCTCCTCGCTGAGCACGATCTGATGGCCGTTTATCTCATATGAGATGGCCAGGCCGCTGAAAATTCTGTCGAGGATGAATTCGATGCTCTTGTCCTTCGCATCGATGCTTACCAACGCATCTTTGTCAGGGAGCATGTTACTGTAGAAGAAGCTGTACTCGCTTTCGTTCTCCAATGTAGCAAGGGCTTCCGTAAGAGGAACGTCCTTGAATGAGACACTTATCTGACCGTGCAGAGGTGCCGCATTCATCAATACGCTGAAGAACAACGTGATGATTAAAAGTTTTGCTTTCATTATTATTGTTATTGGTGTTATTGTTTTGTTTTTACATGGTGGTCAGGCATTCCGGATGCCTCTTATGTGCTCGGGCGTTATTTGCGTCCCGTGCGCCGTCTGCTGAACTTTATCGTGTTGTAGTACATCTGGGCTTCCACCGGCGATGTCGCTGTGATAAGGTCAAGCACATTGTTCAGAGAACTGTTTCTCACAAGTCCCGTGTAGGAGTAAGCCGTCACGCTTTCGTCCTCGAAGATGACATTGACATTGTACATTCTCTCGAGAATTGCTCCTATCTCCTTGAGGTTGTTATTGTTGAAGAAGAGTTCATTGTCACGCCAAGGGATGAGGTGGTTTTTGTTCGGCGCGTCATATTTCCTCATCTCGCCGCTTTTTACATTGTAGCTTATTTCCTCTGCCGGCTTCATGATCATTTCCCTGCCGTCTGCAGTCGCCTTCACGCAGCCTTCGACCAATGTCGTAACTATCTCAGGTTCAGAATTGTATGCCCTGACATTGAACTTGGTTCCGAGAACCTCGACCTTCATCTGCCTGGCTGATACGACGAGCGGAATCTCTTCATTGCGGGCGACTTCGAAATAGGCTTCGCCATTCAGGTCAATGTCGCGGTTCTTCACATTGAAATCAGATGCATAACGGATCGAACTGCCGGAGTTGAGCATGACCTTGGTCCCGTCCGGGAGTGAAATCGTGCTTTTCTGACCGTTCGCGGCGATGCACTCAAAGACATTGGCCTCGGCCTCTCTGCCCTTGCCTGCCACGAATCCCGTAACGACAGCTATGGCGACCACGGCAGCCGCCGCAGTCCACTTGAATATTCTTCTGAACAGCAGTTTCTTCTGTGCCTTGATTCCGATAAGCAGTTTTCTGCGGATTCTCTCCTTCTGGATGCCGGACATTCCGGTACTTGCGTTCTGCCATTGGGAAAATGCATATTCGTCGAAAGCCTGCGCAGCATCCTCCTCGTCCATCATGGCGCGGAGCTTCGCATTTTCTTCGGCTGTAGTCTTTCCGGAAAGGTATTTTTCAATCAGTGAATGAAATCTTTCGGTTTCCATATTCTGTGGTTTTGCTATATGTATCCACAGAATCCATAAAACCTTACAAGAAAATTGAAAAAATTATAAAATTTTGCTCAACTTAAAATTACCGCCAGCATCAGAAGCTCTGAAATCCTCTGACGGATAGCGTTTTTCGCCCTTGCGATCTGGGTTTCCACGGTTTTGGGAGAAATGTCCAGACGTTCGCTTATTTCGTTGACGGACAGCCCTTCGATAAAGCGCATCTTGTAAATCATGCGGCGAGATTCCGGCAGGGAGGCGATTGCAGCTTCAGCTTCCGCCAATATGACGGTCGTGTCTCCAGTCTCGAACTCTTCCTGCCGGACACCGTCGCTATTAGACACATAGTCAATGTATTTCGATGCGGTCACCTGTCTGCGCAGTTCCTTGAACACGGCATTGCGGGCTACGACATAAAGCCATGCCGGCACGTTTCCGTCAGGGGAAATCGAGGTCCTGCGGATCCACATCAGGGCGAAGCAGGACTGCGTGATGTCTTCGGAAAGGTAAGTGTCTTTAAGGATGGCGTGGGTGAAATTGAAGACCATTCCCGCATACTTGTCATACAATGCCGAAAACGCCTCAATAGACGAGGCATTCAGCTGCTCTATGAGTATTTGGTCTTCTTTCATGATGTAGCGGGAGTTCTATGTTGCTACCACAAAGATAGGAAATAAAGTCAAGTTTCCCGCTACAACTTGGTTTTTCAGACTTTTGAGACCTCTACAGGGTGCACCAGAAAGTGACGATGAAAGGTATTGAAAACTCGAGCACAAAGCCGTGGAACAGCGAAACCACAGCATATTGCCTGCCGGATGAGTCCATGATGATAGGCAATGTCGTGTCCATCGAAGTTACTCCGCCTGCGGCGATCGGAGCCAATGGCCCTGCCACTTTTACCAGCAGCGGCGACAGGAGCAATGTGAACATCTCCCGGACAATGTTCGAGAGCAATGCGATGGTACCGAGTTCCGCTCCCTTGTACTCTGTAATGAAGATACTGGACAATGAATAGTATCCGAAGCCGGAACCGACTGCCAGACAGTCTGTTGCACTCCGGCCGTGCAGCAGGAGAGCAGCGGCAAGTGCTCCTGCCAATGTGCCGAGAATCGTGCCGACCGGAAGCAGAGACATCCGCAGGTCCAGAGTCTTGAACTTGGATATGAAACTGTTGTCGCTTCCCACTCCTGCACCCACGCAGAAAAGCAGGGCGCAGAGGGCATAGAACGTAAGATTGCCCTCTGATAGGCATGAGGGAATCAGGCCGGACAGTCCTGCGGCAATGCCGATGATGAAGCAACTGATAATGACAAGGCTGCCTTTCATCTCGATTTCCTCCTGCTTATATATTGCCACAGAATCCATGCGAAAACGCAGCTTCCTGCAGTGCAGAGCGTCGCAATCACTACTGCATCCAGTCCGAGTGAGGGCAATGCGGATATGATCTTCTTGTTACCGCCGACTTCCACGCCGAGCAGGAACAGCAGAATCCATATGAGCAAGGTCGTCGCCTTGGAAATCCATTGACAGTCCCGTTTTCTCAGGAGCCATCCGAAGGCAATGCCTCCGAACATGCAGCCGATAACTGTAAACATCTATTTGTCAGTATTTTGCGATTTCGTAATGATTCTATGCTGCGATTGCAGAAATGCTTTCCTGTTCTTTTCCAGTGTTGCCCGTTCAGTTTCGGGCAATGCGAAATCGCAGAATCTTTCCCATATATAGTTTACAGCCTGCTGGGACGGATGCACCATGTCTTCTGCATAGAAACGGTAGTCCCTCAGCTCGTCCATCATGATCTCATAAGCAGGGAAGTACGCGCATTGGTCCGGATGATTCTCAACTACCGATTCCACGGCCATAAGCAGGGTGCTTTTGCTGATCTGGTTGCCGTGCGCCCCGTCTTTGAGATGTCGTATTGGGCTGACTGTGAATATGAAACGCTTCTGTGGATACTTCCCGACAAGAGAATTGAGCAGTACCGAACAGGTCTTCAGCGAAAGCCTTTCGCGGGTGAATTCTTTGGCATTCCGTTTCAGGCAATTGGACACGATCTCGCCTGTGGCATTGAACCGGAAGGTCCAGGCCGTGCCGAGCGTGATGATTATCGTGGAAGCCTCGCGGAAGAAGGACGATGCCTCGGCAAGGGATTCATTGGCATTGACAAGAAACTCTGCGCTTGTCGCCCTTGCGGCCGCGGTGTGGTGGCTGAATGAACAGACAAGCTGCGATCCGGCGCCCATCTGCACGCACTCGTCTTCGCCGAACGGAACAGCAGAATCCAGCCTCCGAACTGCATTGCAGACGGAAACTGGATTGTACAATGTTCCAAAAGGATTGGTGCAGGCCCGGAACCCCATGTTCTTCATTATGAGGCCGATATTGTCGGAAAAACAACTGCCGAGCAGCAGGATGCTGTCATCGAAACTGATTTTTATCTTGCTTTCCGGAATATCCACCGGGGTCTGCAACTTTATCATATTTTGTCTGTTTGTGAGGAAAAGTTACTTTTCCATGAATTCGATTACTGAAAGGTTGGCTTTCCTTACTCTCGCCTCATCCATTTTCAGGACTTTGCGGTCGTAAGTCATAAATCCGTTCACCTCGCCTTCCACGTCAGTGGTCTGTGTATAGACTGCTGCGCTGAAGCCGCTTCTGACCATTTCTTCCAAGTCGCGCGCATATTCCACGTAAACATCTGTAACCTCATCTGAGTTCTTGTACTGTACATAGCCCCAGTTGCGGTCTTTCTGCCACAGATGGCCCTCGAGAGGCAGGCCGATTCCGCCGTATTCTCCAAGGACAGTGACGTAATTGCTGTCGAAGAAACGCTGTTTAGGACCAGGATATCTGTGCTCGTCGAGAATGTCGCCACACTTTCTGTGGTTTCCGCCTGAAGCCGAGTTCACAAGTCTGGTAGGGTCGAGTTCCTTGGTGTATTCAGCGACTTTCTCAGTGTCGAACTGTCCCCAGGCCTCATTGAACGGAACCCATACGACTATACAAGGGAAGCAGCGTCTGGCTCCGATGATCTCGGTCCACTCCTTATAGTAGTTCTTCTTCCATTCGTCAGGTACAGGAGTGTCTGTGCCCTCGTCCCAATTATTATAGACCCACTTGTTGGTGGAGTTGTCCGCGATACTCGGCATATCCTGCCATACCATCATTCCGAGCTGGTCGCAGTGGAAGTACCATCTTGCCGGCTCTATCTTGATGTGCTTGCGTATCATATTGAAGCCCAGCTCTTTGGTCTTGACGATGTCGTATCTCAATGCCTCGTCGGTCGGAGCTGTGTAGAGTCCGTCAGGCCACCAGCCCTGGTCGAGCGGGCCGAACTGGAACAGAGGCTTTCCGTTCAATGCCATTCTCTTGTAGTTGTGCGAGTCAGTGACTACGGAAATTTCCCTCATTGCCGCATAGCCTTCCACCCGGTCCAGAACCTTGCCGCCACGAATTACTGAAAGGCGCAGTCCATAAAGGTACGGGGAATCAGGAGACCAGGTCTTTACTTCCGGCAATGTGACTGTAACCGCCTTGCCTTCAGCTGCTTTAGCACTTGCGATGACCTTTTCGGCCGGCTTCTCAGGAGAGTATCCGACGCCGCCCTCCAGCACTTCTGCCAATATGATGTCGCCTTCGGCTGTTCCTTTTGTCAATGTTTTGACTGTCAATGATTTCGTATCAATGTCAGCTACGGCTTCATAGCTCAGGAAGCGTGTTTCCGGCACTGTCTCCAGCCATACGCTCTGCCATATTCCCGAAACCGGAGTGTACCAGATTCCTTTAGGAGAAAGCACCTGCTTGCCCCTCGGCTGGAATGACTTGTCGCTGTTGTCTGCGACTTTCACTACGAGCTTCTGCTCGCCTTTCACATTGAGATAAGGGGTGATGTCGAACGAGAATTCCGTAAATCCGCCTGTGTGCGTTCCGAGGAATATATCATTGACATAAACATCCGCTTTCCAATCTACAGCGTCGAAGTTGAGCATCGTCCTCATCCCTTTCTGGGCCTTGGCCTGGAACGTGGTGCTGTACCACAGGTTCTCATTTGGCTGAAGGATTCTTCCGACTCCTGACAATGATGACTCGATGGCAAACGGCACGAGTATCTGGCCGTCGTTTTCTGCCGGCTGAGGCTCTCCGCATTTGGTGACGGCATAGTTCCACAGTCCGTTCAATGATTTCCAGTCGCCTCTGACCATCTGCGGTCTCGGGTATTCCGGATGGCAGGATTCAGGAGAAACCTGCTCTGACCATGTTGTACGGATGTTTTCGCCTGCCGGAGCCCAGTTCTGAGCTGCTGCCGACAGCGGTAAGGTCAATGCTGTCGCAATAATTAGTGTAGTGATTCTGTTCATGTTATTTTATTGTGTGTAATAATTTGTATCGAAATAAAATCGAATCCTCTAATTTACGGTTTTTCCGTTAAAATTCGTACATGTTCAACCCTGTCTCTTCGGAAAATTTCCTGCCGAGATGAGCCTTTGACGGTATCACGACCAGTTCACATGCCCCGCTTATGACTGCGGAGAAAAGATGTCCGCAGATGGCGGAACAGTCTGAGCGTCCGAACGTTGCGTGAAGATGCAGATACACATTGTCGTCCTTTTCGGAGATGTTTCCGGTGAGATTTGCCATTTCCATCTGCTCCTTGAACTCCATGTCCACATATTTCTTGGTGGCAGGGTTCAGAAAACGCAGAACCACATCATTCACGGCTCCGAGACCGTAAATCTCTCCCGCCAGGATGTTCTCTTTCCTGCAGAATTCAGTCAATGCCGCAGCAACTTCACAATGATTGTCAATGCTGAGAAAATATCTGTCTTCAGCTTTCGTGTACTTGTACATAGTATAATAATTATAGGTATATCAGTATGGCTATCGCTCCGACTGCTGCTGCAATGACTGTTTTTATAAGCTTGACAGTCAGCCAGCTGCGTTTGTTTTCGGCAATCAGCGGCAGGCAAGCGTGCCCGTCCTGGGAAATGCAGTTGGCGAGCAGGACCGGGAACGGAAGAATCCCTGCGGCGAACATTGACACGAAAACAAGGTGCGGACCCGACTCCGGAATCAGTCCGGCAGCGACCGCAATCACGAGCATAAGCCAGATGTTTCCCTTGATCCAAGTCTCGATGTCGAAATAGATGGACAATATCCCGAATAACGCGAGCACGCCGAATGTCCATGCGAAAATCGTAGGTAAATGCTTCTTTATCACGTGTTTCCATATGTGCTCTTTCAGGAAGTGGCGCAGGTTGTGGGCATGATTGCCGTGCTCTTCGCCCTCCTCGTGATGATGGCAGCATTCCTCGTCATCGTGGCTGTCCTCGTTATGGTGATGGCAGCAGTCCACGTCCTCGTGGCCGTCCTCCCCGTGATGGCTGTGCTTCTCCTGGTCGTGATGATGGCCGCAGTCGCAGGAATGGATCTCGTAATTGTCGTCACGGCTCCTGTCAGCGCCGATGTTCATCATCTTGCCCTTCTTCTGCATTGACCCGACAATGATTTCTGTCAATGCGCCTATGCCGATTCCGAGAACGAAAAGCCCGCACATCATCATCAGCGCAGTGCCTGGAAATTTCGCCAGCATTATGAATGCTTCGTCGCCGGTAGTGGCTATCAGCGTGGCCAGCAGCGCGCCGAATCCTATCATTCTGTGAGAGTAGAGTGATACGCCTGCAAATCCGCCGAGGCATCCCGGTATGAGACCGAGGGCCGCAGAAGTCACGATCTGTCTGCCTTTGTGCTTCTCGAGACTGCGAAACATTTTTCCCTGAGTGCAGACATTGAAAATCTCTATCAATGTCATCATCAGTATTACGAGAGCGCAGATTTCTATACTTTCCTTGAATGCATCTATGAGTGCGTCAGGTATATCGTGTGGCGTGTGAGGAGGTTCTCCGTGGATGTGTAGAGGTAAAATGAACATAGGTTTATTGGTAAATGGTTCCCGCGATATAGAGGCTTATGACGGGCCTGAGCGGTGAATTGGTCGTCAGAATTATAGCTGTTTCATTGTCCCCGACAGGGAGATTGCCCGTGTCAAGTGTGCATTTGAAAGAATTTTTTCCGCCGGAAGGTGTGTCAATGAACTCTGCCGGCACTTTCACACTGTCGTTTTCCGCATCGCATTTGTAAATGTGAAAACCGCTGCCACCCATATTCTTGTAGGAGAATGTTGCTGTGACAGCAGTGCCTTTGCGGACTTTTCCGAAATGGTAAGTGCTCGCGTCAAATATCGGCTGGGCTCCGTTTTCCTGTTCCTCGGCTGTCCAAGAAGAGAAGTCCTCCTTCGTGAAAGCCTTTATGCTCAATGCTTTATGTGGCTGACCGTTCACTACGGGAGTTGCGAAATAAGTGTTTCTGCCCCACCTTGACCTGTCTGCCGTGACGATGTATGTCATTTTAGCAGTCGTTCCGGCCGGTATCGGGTTCGGCGAAATGGAGACTGAAAGTCCCGGCGACACTTTTGTAAATGAAATCCTGGCAGGGGAGTTCCCGACATTGGCCACAGTCACGCCGTCGCTTTTCTGTCCGCCCTGTGACAGGTTTCCCAGCTGGAAAGAGGATTTGCGCAGGGCCAATGCTCCTCTTCTTTCAGGATATAATTCATTGAGCGACAGTTTCTTGGCATGGACTATCCCTCGGAGTCTGAGTATCACCGGCTTCTTTACTCCCGAAATATATACTGTCAATGTCTTGTCGAAAGGGTAGGGGCCTTCGTCATTGGTGTAGGTGGCTGAAATGGTGCCTGACTTTCCTGGCAGAACCGGTTCGCGTGTCCATTTTACCCTGGTGCAGCCGCAACTGCTTACTACATTGTATATGACTGCCGGTTTGGCAGATATGTTGGTCACCGTGAACGTGCAGCTCTGCTCTCCCTGTCCTACAGTGAGGTCGCCAAAGTCGTGTATGGTCTTGTCGAAACGCACAATCCCGTCGTATTCAGTGGTTTTGCCGTCAGTTTTCACCTGAGCGTACAGAGCCGCCGAAAATAAGGCTGCGGTGATAGTCGCAGCCAGATATTTGTAAATCTTCATCATTGCGGCTTAAGTTCCTGCAAAAATCTAACCACTATTGATTATTTGACAGATTTCACATACATTTGCATTCGTATAAAAGCAACAACCAAAAGAATTTTAATATTATGGCTTACAAAATTTCTGAATCAGAGTGCGTAGCTTGCGGTACTTGCATCAGCGAGTGCCCTGCAGGTGCTATTGTAGAAGGCGATGTTTATCACATTGATCCGAACCTTTGCCTTGATTGCGGCACTTGCGCCGGTGTTTGCCCTATGGGCGCGATTCATCCGGGAGACGAGTAGTACGCGTCTGGAATCCGACACGAGAGAGACCTGCGGCTATGATGCTGTCGGCCTCTCTCTTTTTTTGTGCTCTAAAATGTATTGAATTTAGAAAAATATTCATATATTAGCGGGTTGTTTGATGGTTAATTACTTAATAATTAGATAATGAAACTTTCTATTTTTAACACTCTCCGTGCGGCAGCCTATGCAGTTGCGGCCGGACTCTTCGTTACTGCGGCAGTAGGATGCGATCCTTCAAGCAGTAATGACAAATCACTTTCAGTTTCTGACAGGTCAGTCATTCTCGATGGTGAAGGCGGCTCTCAGAAAATTTCAGTTTCAGCAAACGGCGTGTCATGGATTGCCACAGCTGCTGATTCTTGGGTAAAGGTAACTCCTCAGTCAGGAACCGGTGACTCATTTGTAGTAGTTTCCGCTGAAGCGAACAATACGGCTGAAATGAGAACTTCTTCCATTACTTTTGAGGCACCAGGCGTAAGTCCGGTTGTAGTTTCAGTTCTTCAGAACGAAGGCTCAGGCTCTTCTGTCAGCGGCTCCGGCTATGAGGTAAAGAGCGTTATGTTCGCTTACTATGGTGACGGCCTTAACACTGGCGGAAAACTTGCTAATGTTGCTGTCTGCCTGTTCAATCAGGTTCCTAATGAGACCACCGGTAAATTCCAGAGTTATCCTCTGAAGGTCGTTGAACTTGTTACCAGTGTGCCTTTCAGTGATAACTACGAGACTGCTTGCAAGTCAGTTCTCGGTCATTCATACAAGACAAGCAAAACCGATAAGGAATATACTATCAATATCGCGAATTCATATTATGCCAATATGATTTCTGAAAGCAATACAGATGAGAAGGCGGTCGTTTCCGCTGAGCTTACTGTATCTGAATTCCAGTCGAACGGTACTGTTAAAGTTTCCTACAATGTGACATTTGATGACAAATCCACAATGAGTGGAGTGTTTGAGAGTGACAAGGTTTTCCTTGCGGACTACAGCAAGGCTGCTGATTCTACATTGGAAAGTGACATAAATCCTGTATTTACAAGTGCGACGGCAACAATATATGAGCTGGAAAAAGTAAAAGAATGTGCATTGGCCCTGGTTGATTTTACAGGTCCTACTTCTGATGGCCAGGATGTTCTTGCTCTTGGTATTTATACTGATTATGCGGATCTTACTACACTTGATCTTTCAGGAACATATCCTTGTATAGCTGATAATGCTAATCTTGTACCGAATACTTTTATTCCTGGTGCATTGAAAGATACAGATGACGGTAAGAAGGTCAAACTGATTCCGACAATCTACTATCATAAGACACCTAAGGGTGTTACCGCGTATGCTGTTCCTCATTCTGGTTCAATAGTGTTCGCTAAATCAGGTGAGAAATATGATGTAACATTCAATTTCAAAGATGGCAACGGCTTCGCTATCTCCGGTAAATGCTCTATCAGTATCAGTGCGTCAGTCGGTAAACTCGGCACGTCTTCAGCAAGTCCATACTCAGTGAAGGTGGCTGATTTCGCCCGCAAATCTAACATCGGTGTTGCCAAACTCCCTTCAGTGAAGTTCGAAAGACTCTAATCAGAATACGTCATACGGCTTCGGGCCAGTCTTTTTGGCTGCCGGGCTTAGATATCCACAAGGTCGATCCGTAAAAGATCGGCCTTGTTTTTTCTGTCTAGTCCTGAAAAAGTTTACCGATGTTGAACACGATGCGCAGCGCATAATCGGCTATGTATTAGCATTTTAGGTGTTTTCAGAGTTGCCAAAAATCCAACTCTGATTTTGGTTAAATGCTTGATATTTAGTTATTTGCAGGCTGCGCTGCATGTCGTCATCAGACGACCGACCGGGTCCGGGTATTTGCGGCAGCAAATACGTGGAGGACGAAAAGGCCGCGCGGAGCGTCAGAGTTTGGGACAGAGTCCCAATAAAAAACAAGGCTGAGGGCCTGGTCCTCGCGGGGGCTTCTTGCTGCAGCACGTGCCATCTCTGCGTGGCTTTCCATCGCCGCAGTGGCTTTCCCTGCCCGCCAACTCCGGCCCGGCATCTGATGATGCCTTGGTAACCCTTCGGACTGTTCGTCAAGCGCGAATAGACTCTAATAGGAGGAAAGCACTAAACCGCCCTGATAAACGGAACCAATGAGCATATCCCTAAAGTTTAAAAATACCTGTAATCTATTGACCTATAGGTTATTATGTGGGTTTAGGCTGGTATCCTATGATGCTCACTCCCATAAAAAATCAGGGGGATGAGCATCTTTCTGCTTGGCTTATAATGTGTGTAACTAATTGTGGAATAGGGGATTGGATAGGTGTTTGCACTATTGTCGATATGCTCATTGGTACGAAAAACAACTCAGGATAAACATTCATAGTTCCAATCAACTACTACTCCTATTTACAGCCAACATCGTGATTTTTCCTTTACTGCCAACGCTGTGAATCCTCAGGCCGGTAAATTCACAGTTACAACATTCCCCGGAGCAAATCTCTGTCTATTTGTATAATCCTGGACAATGTCGGCAGAGATATTCCATAACGCCGTCTCATTATCGATGCTAAAGATATTCTTTCTTCTACCGATAACTGCATAATACTTTTCTTTCCGTATTTTTCACGAATAAAGATATCTCTCGACGCACATAGTTCATCATCACTGTACCGGCTCTTGGTTAATATCCCAGTGTCAGCTTCAAGTTCGGCATCATTGTTTTTAAGAATGTAATAGAGAAGCTGCATAGGGCGGACGAATATTGTTTCAACTGTCTTGTAATCAACATAGTCGCCTGGGAAAATCATACCATTCATATCTATACGCCATTCAGCAGGAAATTTAAAACGACTTCCAGTTATTTCTCTCATTTTGACGACAGGCAGACTTGATATCGGTGTATAATTATGTAACACGAATGAGCGTGATGCAAAGTACAAATTTGTGGAACTCCACCTGTATTCTCCAGGCATAATCTGAATACCGGCAGACATCGGATTCCTTAAAACATAGGCGATGGCGCGGACACAATAATTAGGGTCTGACATTTCTTTACACCCAATATCAGCCCCGTTCAGATTACGTTCTGTTCCGTATTTATTCTTCAGGTATTTGCCGATAAGAAGTTTATAGTGTTTCATAAATGATAGTCCATCGTCTTTTTCGCAGTCGAGAATAAAGTGAACGTGATTATTCATAAGACAGAAAGCAAGAATCTTGACATCTATGTATTGTATCTTGCAGATAGCAATGGCGTTCATTCCATAGATATAGTCTTCGTTAGATGAGAAAATGATGTTTTTCAACAATCCGTTTGTGCAAAAATGATAATACATTGTTTTTTTACGCAAAATAAGGAAAAACTGTCCGTGTTCAGAAAATGAAAACGCATTATTTGAAAAAGTGGCCTTAGGTGCACATACAAGGCTGGTTTTATTCGATGGGAAAGACAATATTTGCCGCAAATATAGTCTTTAAGGCTCAAAGGAAATCACTTGTAGTATGCAACCAGGAATAGGTCAATTTCGGAATAAGTTTATTCTTTCGCGTAGAGAATGGATTCAGAGTGTCCTGTGACTAAGAGCTGGACAGCGGCATGGTCCGCGGCGAATTGCGAAGCACTTGAGCAGAGCGGGCTTTTGCCGCTGCCGGCGCGCACGCTACAGCCTTTACCGTCAAGTTTTGTCCGTCCGTCGAAGAGTAAGCGTGGCCAGCCGTTGCAGCTTTGGCAGTTCGTAAGCGTCTCTGCAGAAAACGGAACCAATGAGCATATCCCCAAAGTTGCAAAAATGCTTGTATCCTATTGAATCATAGGTTATTATGTGTGTTGAGATCAGTATCCAATGATGCTCACTCCCATAAAATAACAGGGGGATGAGCATCTTTCTGTTTGGCTTATAATGTGTGTAACTGATTGTGGGATAGGGGATTGGATCGTTATTTGCTCTGCTGTCGATATGCTCATTGGTACGAAAAACAACTCAGGATAAACGAGATTATGAGAAACAAGAGTGTGAAAGATCCGTAAGCGAAGATTGGTGGAACGCGAAGATTGCTGGAAAACGAATGTAGGAGTCCAGACGGATCGAAGTCTCGGCAGATGAATTGAGCGAAACAAAAGCCGTCGGAAAAGACAAATGTGGTAACGAAACAAAAGTAGTCAAAAAGACAAATGTGTGAGAAAATCAAAAGTTGTCAGAAAAGCAAATGTGTGAGAAAATCAAAAGTAGTCAGAACGGCAAATATGGGAGCGAAACAAAAGTAGTCAGAAAGGCAAATGTGGGAGAAAATCAAAAGTGGTCAGAATAAAACAAATGAGGCCGACCCAAAGGGTCAGCCTCATTCGATTTATGTTCTTCGTGCTAAGTAACCGATAGAGATAACCGATTCCTTAGCCGAAAAGTGATTACAACTGTGGACCAGCCTTAACGAGAGCCTTGCCTGCGCGGTTGCCTTCGTATTTGCCGAAGTTCTTGATGAACCTTGCGGCGAGGTCCTTAGCCTTAACTTCCCAGTCAGCAGCATTTGCGTATGTGTCGCGAGGGTCGAGGATGTGAGTATCAACACCCTTGAGCTCTGTAGGAACTACGAAGTTGAAGTAAGGGATAGTCTTGGTAGGAGCGCTGTCGATGCTGTGATCGAGGATAGCGTCGATAATACCACGGGTATCACGGATAGAGATACGTTTTCCAGTACCGTTCCAGCCAGTGTTTACGAGGTAAGCCCTTGCACCGCTCTTCTTCATGTGGCGAACGAGCTCCTCAGCATACTTTGTAGGATGGAGTTCGAGGAATGCCTGTCCGAAGCATGCAGAGAATGTAGGAGTAGGCTCGGTGATACCGCGCTCTGTACCTGCAAGCTTAGCTGTGAAACCTGAAAGGAAGTAGTACTTTGTCTGCTCAGGATCGAGGATAGATACTGGAGGAAGTACACCGAATGCATCAGCTGAAAGGAAGATGACCTGTTTTGCAGCTGGAGCATGTGATACAGGACGTACGATGTTGTGGATGTGATAGATAGGGTAAGATACACGAGTGTTCTCGGTAACGCTCTTGTCAGCGAAATTGATCTTGCCGTTCTCGTCCACTGTCACGTTCTCGAGGAGAGCGTCACGGGTGATGGCACCGTAGATATCCGGTTCTGACTCCTTGTCGAGGTTGATGACCTTAGCGTAGCAACCACCTTCGAGGTTGAAGATACCGTTGTTGTCCCAGCCGTGCTCGTCGTCACCGATGAGGAGACGCTTAGGGTCTGTAGAAAGGGTAGTCTTGCCAGTTCCTGAAAGACCGAAGAAGATAGCGGTGTTCTCACCGTTCTTGTCGGTATTTGCAGAGCAGTGCATAGAAGCGATGCCCTTGAGAGGCAGGAAGTAGTTCATCATAGAGAACATACCCTTCTTCATCTCACCACCATACCAAGTATTGAGAATAACCTGCTCGTGTGATGTTACATTGAAGAGGACAGCAGTCTCAGAACGGAGACCGAGCTCCTCATAGTTCTCAACCTTTGCCTTGGCTGCGCAATATACTACGAAGTCAGGCTCCTGATCGAACTCTTTCTGGTTCTTAGGACGGATGAACATGTTTGTAACGAAGTGAGCCTGCCATGCAACTTCCATAATGAAACGAACCTTCATTCTGGTGTTCTCGTTTGCACCGCAGAAACCGTCAACTACGAAAAGTCTCTTGCCGGAAAGCTGTTTTACAGCGAGCTTCTTGCAGGCTTTCCAAGTCTTCTCTGAAGCAGGATGGTTGTCGTTAGGATACTCTGGAGTGTTCCACCATACGGTGTCCTTAGAGGTCTTGTCCATAACGATGTACTTGTCCTTAGGAGAACGTCCGGTGTAGATACCGGTCATAACGTTGATGGCACCGAGTTCGGTCTCCTGACCTTTCTCATAACCGGTAAGCTCCGGTCTTGTCTCTTCGTTGAAGAGAACTTCGTAAGATGGGTTGTAAAGGACTTCTTTTACACCTTTAATTCCATACTTGCTTAAATCCAATGTTGGCATAATGTAAATAATATGTTTAAAATATTATAACTGATTTCGTTTTTCAAATCGCCTGCAAAATTAAGACAATTTTATGATTACTGCCACATTTGCAGACTTAAATTTTCGTATTTTTGTAAAAATTCCAACCCCAAACGTATGCAAAAAATTTGCCATATGAAGAGGATAAGGAATTTAAATTGTTTTACCACGACTTTCCTAAGTAATAATATATTATGGAGCCGATAGACATACTTGAACAATACTGGGGATATTCCTCGTTCCGTCCGATGCAGGAGAATATAGTGCGCACGGCATTGTCCGGAAAAGACGTGCTTGCCATCCTTCCTACAGGCGGCGGAAAATCAGTCTGTTTCCAAGTCCCGGCTCTTATGAAAGACGGCATTGCACTGGTCATTACACCGCTTATCGCACTTATGAAAGACCAGGTGCAGAACCTGAACGCCAGAGGCATCAAGGCCGTAGCCATCTATGCCGGAATGACCCGTTGGGACGTGGACCTCGCCCTTAACAACGCCGCATACGGTGACGTACGCTTTCTGTACATATCCCCAGAACGCATTGGCACGCGACTCTTCCAGTCCTACATCCCTGTCATGAAATTCAGTTTCATAGTCATTGACGAGGCGCATTGCATATCCCAGTGGGGCTACGACTTCAGACCAGACTACCTGAAAATAGGGGAGTTGCGCGATCAGGTGGACGCGCCGGTGATAGCATTGACAGCGACAGCGACGCCGGAAGTGGCCGACGACATCATGGAAAAACTCAAATTCCGTGAAAAGACATTGATCCGAAGCGGCTTCGAACGCCCTAACCTTTCATATATAGTGCGCAAATGCGAAGACAAGATGGGACAGATGCTGAATATCTGCAACGGCGTGAAGGGCACCGGAATCGTTTACGTCAGAAGCCGGAGCAAGACTGAAGAACTCGCAGCCGCGCTTTCCGCACACGGAATCTCAGCCTCATTCTACCACGCCGGACTGGGCCACGAACTGAGGATGCTCCGTCAGGAAGAGTGGAAAAGCGGGAAAACCAGAGTTATGGTCTGTACCAATGCATTCGGAATGGGCATTGACAAGCCGGATGTGCGCTTCGTCATTCACGCAGATATGCCCGATTCTCCGGAAGCATATTTCCAAGAAGCCGGAAGAGCAGGTCGTGACGGCAAGGACTCATATGCCGTGCTGCTGTGGAACTCCTCTGACGTGAAACGCCTAAGGCAGATAGAGACTGTCTCGTTTCCGTCATTGGAATACGTGGAGGACATATTCCACAAGGTGTTCGCGAACAGCAATTTCGCTTACGGACAGGGACTTGGATGCCAGGTGCGGTTCGACCTCATAGAGTTCTGCAAACGGTTTTCGCTGAACCGTTCCTCTGCCTACTACGCGATCAAATATCTGGAAAGAGAAGGGCATTGGACTTATACTGAGGACATTGAGGCCCCGACAAGAGTCCGCATAGCCGTAAACAGGGACGACCTGTACGATGTGGAATTCAGCGACAGGACAATGCTGGACGTCCTGGAAGTGCTTATGCGCCGCTATGACGGAATATTTTCATTCTCGGTCCCTATCGAAGAAGACTATGTCGCCCAACGATGCGGAATTTCGGTCCCGAACCTGAGGCAGACATTGTACAACCTCTCCCTCGAGCACGTCATAAAATACATTCCGGGGCAGCGTGCCGATGTGCTGACCCTTCATAGTGAGCACCTTACGCCTGGCAACGTGAAGCTTTCCCCGTCCCACTACCAGATGTTGAAAGAAACTTGGCACAAGCGCATGGAAACCATGGTGGAATACGTGAGCGAGGAGAACACCTGCCGTTCCCGCTTCCTGCTTTCATACTTCGGCCAGACCAAGTCCGCGAACTGCGGCCGTTGCGACATCTGCCGCGAAGGAAAAGCCTCTGAGGACGCTGCCAAGCCATCCGGCGGTGCCAATGAAAAAGTCAATGAAAAGAATTTGACTGCCGAGGCGCTGACTGCTTTTGTCAATGAAACAATGCAAGGCGCCTACACGCTCCGTGACATCAATGCCAGGTTTGCTGATCCGTCAGCATCATATTCTCCTGATTATCTGACCATTCTGCGCGAACTCATAGACTCCGGCAAGGTACCTCCCTACAAGAGCTGACAGGCGCAGAAGGAAAGGCAGTCCGGACAGAACCCTATCCCTCGATGACAAGCCCGTCGAAAGCCGGCTTTATGTCAATGTCGGGAGCAATCTCCAGCAACTGTCCGCAGAACTCCGGATATGTAGGAAAAGTATGAGACAGATGCGTCAGCCAAGTCTGCTCCGCCCCGATTGTCCTTGCAAGGTCAATAGCTTGATACAGAGAGAAATGCGAATGATGAGGCTTGTAGCCTACCGTATTGAGCGTAACATGCTTCAGCCCTTTCAGCTTGCACAGCTCGCTCTCCGGCAGCAGACTCATATCCGTTATATAGGCAATGTCGCCGAAGCGGAACCCCAGAACCGGCATCTTGTCGTGCATTCCTCGGATCGGAATGATCTCAACCCCCTTTCCCGTAGGAGAAGAAAGCCCTCCGTGAAAGTCAATGTCATCTGCGACACAGACAGGCGTGGCATTCCTGTTGTCAGTCGGGATGTGGTTCCCGTCCGAGTCCACGTAGCAGTAGCCGACATCATGCACCCAGACCAGTTCCCTGTCATCATCTCCAGGCTCCACGAAAAACGGCCTCTCATCTATCAGATGCACGTGCCATTCAGGAGCGCCAGGATATTTCTTCTCAGCGAAAACATAGTCGTAAGTCTCTCGGAGCGAGTCCAATACCGGCACTTCGCAATATATCTCGGCAGCCCTGCGGTCGATGTAGTTCAATGATCTGACATCATCCAGTCCACCCGTATGGTCCCTGTGGCTGTGCGTGAGCAGTATCGCATCCAAGTGCGAAACCCCCTGTCTGAGCATCTGCATTCTGAAATCAGGACCCGCATCCACCAGGATGGTCAGCCCGCCATACTCCACCAGAGCAGCTGACCTGAACCTTTTGTCGTGCTGGTCAATGCTTTGGCAGACAGCGCATTTGCACCCTATGATAGGCACGCCCTGCGACGTTCCGGTACCGAGAAAAGTCAGCCGCGCCTTCATAAAGTCACCTCCACAAGTTTTCCAGCGAGCGATTCATCCCAATTACGTTCCACCCTTATATAGTTGCCGGTGTAACCGCTCATCTTTCCGTCAGTGCAGCTCTCCTCGAAAAGCACCTTCTCCTTCACACCTTTCTGAGAGTCAATGAATTCCTCATTCAGACTGCGGCACAGCCCCTCAAGCATCTCCACACGTTTGGTCTTGACGCAGTCCTGCACCTGGTCCTTCCGCATTGCCGAGCGGGTCCCGGCCCTTCTCGAGTAAGGGAAAATATGTATGAACGCAGGTCTGATCCTGTTTTTGAGGAAGTCGTACGTCTCCTGGAACAGTTCGTCAGTCTCACCAGGCAGACCGGCTATGACGTCTATTCCGAAGAACACCGAAGGCTTCAAACTGCCGTCAGGATATGTCTCGCCCGGCTTAGGATTCATCTTGCTGCGGATATAGTCTATCTTCTCCGCGAAAAATTCTGTGGTATATTTCCTTCCCACATCCTTCAGAATCGTATCGCTTCCACTCTGGAGCGGAATATGGAAATGCGGCTGGAACTTGGTCCCTGACGCGATCCAGTCGATGATGTCCTCAGTCAGCAGATTCGGCTCAATCGATGAAATCCTGTATCTCTCAATACCTTCCACATCGTTCAGCCTTTTCAGCAGCTCCAGGAAACTCTCCCCGCTTTTCCTGCCGAAATCACCGGTATTGACCCCGGTCAGCACAATCTCCTTCACACCTGCGGCCGCAATCTTTTCAGCTTCGCTGACAGCCGTGTCAATGCTTATGCTCCTGCTCCTGCCACGTGCAAACGGAACAGTACAGTAGGCGCAGAAATTGTCGCATCCGTCCTGCACCTTCAGGAAAGAACGCGTGCGCTCCTCGCCGCTCGAGTAAGCCGCGAAAGTGGCGCTGTCGGAAGGCATTGTCCTGTACTCATTTTCAGCTGGTTCGGCAGAGGCTTTTCCGTCAATGAGATCCAACGTCCTCTTTACAAGCGAACTCTTCTCATCTGCGCCGAACACCAGACTGACGCCTTCCAGGGCCTCCACTTCCTGACGTTTGAGCTGGGCATAGCAGCCTGTCACGACAATAGTCGCCTCAGGCGCGGTCCTGTGGATCTTGCGGATGATGTTTCTGGATTTCCGGTCGGCATGCTCCGTCACTGAACACGTATTTATAATATATAGGTCAGCCTTACTGTTCCATGGAACGGATTCGTAGCCGGCCCTGATGAAGCTTCTTTCGTATGTGGAGGTCTCGGCATAGTTCAGTTTGCAGCCGAGAGTGATATATGATGCTTTTTTCGTCATAGCAGTATGTCAATGTCCTAAAAGGAATGCCTCAATGTCCTAAAATGAGGAATACGCATGGCCTCTTGCCTATGACCTCGTTCTTGCCGGCAGCGAATTTCTTCCACTCAGCAATAGTCTTGGTCCGGATAAATGCGTCAGGCATGGTGATATTCGCCGCAATACACAACTCGGTGCTGTTCTGGCAGATGTTCAGTATGTCGGCAAACAGAGACTCGTTCCTGTAGGGCGTCTCTATGAAAATCTGAGTCTGATGCTCTGAGGCAGAACGCCTCTCAAGCGATTTCAGCGCCTGTCTCCTCTCGTCAGTCTTGGCCGGAATGTAGCCTGAAAATGCGAATGTCTGCCCGTTCAGTCCTGAGGCCATCAGTGCCAGCATCAGGGAGGACGGACCCGAGCACGGCACTACCTCTATACCTTCTTTATGGCAGAGACTTACAAGCTGGGCACCGGGATCAGCCACTGCAGGAAGACCGGCTTCTGTAATCAGGCCGACGTCCTTCCCGTTTTCAAACAAAGTCAGCAGAGCCCTTACCTCGTCAGGCTTGGTGTGCTCGTTAAGTTCGTGAAAATCAAGTTCCTGTATATGTCCTTTCAGCCCTGCAGCCGACAGATACCGTCTCGCTGTCCTGGTCGCCTCCACCACGTAAGTGTCCAGTTTCGGCAGCATTGACAATACTCCTTCCGGTATGACTTCCTTCGGGTCGTTCTCCCCGAGCGGTGACGGTATCAGGAACAGTCTTCCCCTGTCATTTTTTCTTTCCATTTGTTCTCTTTTTCTTAGGCTCCTGAGCCTCTATTTTTATTCTGACTTTTCTTTCGTTCTGTATCTCCTGCTGTCTGGCAGCCTCAAGTTCCTGCTTTTTCTTCTTGCTGCGGAACAGGTTGCGCAGGAATTCGCCTATGGAATCGTACTCTTTCTGGTAGGTCAGACCGACTCCGTTCCTCTGCGAATTGTCCAGATAGTTAGTGTACTGGTCCGCCGAGTGCGAGAACAGGTTCAGCCTGAGCGCGCCCGGTTTGTCGAGTTTCACGTCAATGTCCAGGTCTCCCACGACCTCACTTCCGGAGGTGTTGGAACTGTACTGCCGGTTGCCGATGGTACCGTTTACGATTACCCTGTTGTTGAACAGTGCCGTGGACAGTGCCACGTCGAAGATGTCGCTTCCGCTTGCATTCTGCTGATAGTCAAGCCCGAAATCGACCGGAATGTTCAGTTTCTGCAATATGTTGTTCAGCTGCGCGGACATGATTTCCGAGACATTGGAATAGAGCATTGTTGAAGACGTGTTCGTGATGCCCGACTGCTCGTCCGGCAGGAAACTGTTGCTGATGAGCAGTGCCAACAGCTGTTTCTGGACCTTGTCCTGCGTGTTGAGGGCACTCTCCACCTTGTTCATTGTAGTCGGGTCGAGGTCAGGGATGTTTATTGAGAAGCCCAGTCTCGGGTTGCGGATCTTGTCGGTTATGGAAATGCCGCACTCGACTGTCCGCCTTGCCGTGGACGTGGTGTCAGCGATAAGCGTTCCCATGGATGCCTTCGTCTTGTACAATGCATTGATATTCAGGTCACTGTCCATAACGTCGCCGTTGAATCTGACGGAGCTGCCGTTCTGTATGGAGAAGTCCCTCTTGGCGATGCCCAATGCGACGAAATGATAGGTTCCGCTCGTGATGATGTAGTTTCCGTTTATGCTGAACGCCCCCGCTGAAGGCCTGATGTCCAGGTCAATGACTCCGTTTCCGTTGCCGCTCAGGATGTTGCCCGCGTCTTTGTCTATTTCAATGCTGGCAGTAACGTCCGGTGTGGCATTGATATGAAGCCTGATGCCGAGGCTGTTGGCCTGTTTCTCCTTTTCGCGCAGCCTTTCCATCATCGCCTCGTAAGGGTCAATGAAGATTTCCCTGTACGGTTCCTTGAAAGTCAGCAGGTTGGACTTGCCGCTTGAGGACGATGAACTTGTCGGGATATGGAATTCGCCACGTCCGGCGGTTCTTGCATCGGCGGACAGCAGGATCGAGTTGAGCGGTCCGGTGACAGACAGGTTTCCGGTAGCGGAAAGGCCTCCGTAGAAGAACGGGTTGTCCTTCTCGGCCAGGTTCAGGACTTCCATCTCGTTGAAATGTATATTGGTGTCGAAAGTCATGTCGCGGAAATGGTTCCAGCTGATGCCGCCGCTCACCGTACCTGTCTTGCCGAATCTGTCATTGACCTTTACGTTCTGGAATATCACGCCGTTGCCGTCCAGTGATACCGGACCGTCAGTAATGTAACCGACATTGGTAAAGTCCACTTTCAGCAATGTGTTTTCCAGCCTGAGGTCTTTGCTGCTGATATCCAGTGCATTGTACGGGCCGCTGAAGGCGATGTCTCCGGATATCTTGCCGTCGATTTCGCTGAACAGGGAACTCAGGAACGGCATGGCATATCCTGCATTGAGGCCGTCGAGCGAAATGTTTCCCTCCACCTGCCGGCTTGACGGGTAGAAATTGCCGAATGCATCGAATGTCTTCTTTCCGTCCAGCAGGTTGCGGCATACGTAGTTGAAGCCCTGCCTACCCTCGTCCCAGACTCCTGCCACCTTCACTTTTCCGGCCCTCTGGCCGCCGAACATGGTCGAATCACAGGTGAGATTCAGCAGGATGCCGGCTTTCCGGATGCTGGACGATGTCACCATGGCGCGCCCGGTCAGCAGTCCCTGAATGTCCATTTCCCCGTTGCCGGTGAAGTAGTTGGTCAATGAGATGTCGAACTTGTCCAGACTCACCCGGAGCGTGTCCGGTTCTGCTGACGACCAGCCTCCGTCTATATTGATCGCCTGGTTGTCCCCGACAATCCTGAGCGAATCTACCTTTATATGATTGTCGTGCAGGTCAATGTCGGATGACGCGATGTTCCACAGCTTGGATTTGAGGTAAACGTATGAAGGTCTGAACATTGTCTTCAATGACAATGAATCGTCCTCGTCCCTGTACAGCATTCCGTCGAGGAAAAGCTCGCCGCGGCTGGTGAGTTCCTCATCATTGTCATAACTGATGCCGACGCGGAGAGAATCATTGTCGGCAATGAGTTTTACGCTGGACTTGCGCATCAGTGCCGGCTTGGCCATAATCTCGTCGGCGAGAAGATCTCCGCTCAGTTTTCCGTCAGCGTTGTTTATCCGTAACTTGAGGTTCTTCAGGTATTTGTCCCTTAATGCTATTCGTCTGGAGTTCAGCGAGGCGGACATTTTTCCGTCTCTGTCAATGCCGAGTTTCAGGGCTGTGCTGTCGGCCACATACACTCCAGGTGCGAAAAATGAAAGCACATCCCGTGTGTCGTGGAGCCTGAGCGACACATCGTATGAGTTGCCGGCCCAGGTCTCTTCGTCTTTCCGGTACAATGACGGGAGTTCCCGTCTTGTGGTCGCTGTCTGCAGATCCCGGATGAAACTTTTGAAGAAGCGGCTTCCCACGTAGGAGCCGTCCGCGAATTTGGATTTCAGGCTTACACGGTTCACGTCGTCGCTGGCGTGTGAGGAAATCTCGATGTCTCCCACATTGTGAGCCCCGTGCTCGTCCTCAAGCACCATATTGTCAATGCGGATGTTTCCCAGGATGTCTTCTCCGCTGACTCTCGTGAAGTTGGCCTGAGTGCGCAGGCTCATGCGTGATGTCTTTCGCTTGTCTATGTTGAGGGCATGCAGGTCTGCATATCCGAGGTTTGCATAGAACTGATACAGAGCGTTTTGTGTTTTGGATGACAGCGAGAATATACCCTGGAACAGGAAGTTCAGGTTCGGGTCGCTGCATACTATACGTCCGTCGAAAGCGCTTTGGCTGAATGTGCCGGCTGCAGCGATGTTGGTGTATTTGTAGCCGAGCACGTCCAGTCCGTCCACTTTAAGCGAATCTATGGTTACTCCGAGCGTGTCCGCGGATATGACGGCAGAAAGTCCGGTTCTCATGTCGCATTTTCCTACCGGAATGCCATCGCCTAAGATTCTGCTGATGTCGAGGTCTTCTGTGGATATTGCCCCTCCGAGCGTCAGTGGACGGAACTTGTCGATGACATTTCGGATGTCTGCATCTGCATTGACCTTGCCGAAGCCGGAATTGAGTGTTCCTCTGACTTTCAGGCGGTTGAGCGGTCCTCTGACTTTTCCGTGGAATGAGACTCTTTCGCCTTTGCATATTTTGCGGATGTCCAGTTTCACTCCCGGTGCCCACCCTTTTATGAATGCTTCCAGTCCGCGGGACGTGAAACTCAGTTTCTTCACGGCTGCTTCAGTGAGCATTGTCCTTGTGTCCGGGATGCCGATGAGTGAGCCGCTGAGTTCTCCAGCAATGCCTCGTCCCTTGTGCCCGTCCCAGTCCACGAAGCCGTCCGCGTCGCAGGTTTCGAATTGTATATCGCTGAGTTTCAAATCATTGACATAACCTGTCACATTTCCTTTTATCTTGGCGCTCATACGGAACTGGTCTAGTGCAGGTGCGAAATATTTGAGTGTGCGCAGGCTGACTGTACTGCTGCTGATGTCGCCTTCCATCCTTACCTGGCTGATGAATTCAGACCAGGCGTCTGTGTTCTTGTAGATCAGTTTTATGGACGGGATGTCGATGTTGGACCATCTGTCGATGAGTCGGAGGTTGTCCACTATGGTCTTTCCTCTGCCTACCCGTGCGTCTCCGGCAAGCAGGAAGCACTGGTACCCGCTTTTTTCGGTGAATGACATGCGGTCGCAGATGCCGTACATGATGCCGCCTTTCATCCTCAGCCCGCGTCCTTTCAGGTTGATGTCGTGGACGTCGAGGTCAAACCAGTTCATCGAGCCGTCCGGAAAATCGGATGCGTCTTTGCGGAAGTTCCTCATTCTGAATGACATGTTCTCCAGTTCCACGGTGCCGATGCTGAAGATTTCCTTCTCAGAAGGCTCTGTGTCCTTTCCTCCGCCGAGTTTGAAGATTCTCTTTATGTTGGTGGTCCCTGAGGTGTCCGCCTCGGGTGCGCAGCCCCTGTTTTCAGGTTCTACAGTCAGGAAAAACAGTCCGTCAGTGACTTTTGCGGAGGCAATGCTGATGCTGCCGCCTTTCAGTATGCTCCTGATGCTGAAGTTGGCGGTGACGTATCTTGCCCTGAACAATGTGTCCACCACGTCGAGTGAGTCCCTGAACGGGTCGGCATCCAGGACTACGAGGTCGCGGAGTACTATCGCCTTGAACGGGTCGATGTGGACTTTGCCTACGCTGATCTTGCCATTGATGTGATTTTCAATGCTCTGCAGGGCTTTCTCCGCGAGTCGGGTCTGTACGGCCGGAGTCTGTACGGCAATCAGGGCAGCGAAAAATATCGTTGCCGCAATGACCGTCATATAGTAAAATATTTTGGCCGCATTCCGCATAACTTACAAATTTAACAATCTTTTCTTAAATTTGCAGGTTGAATTGAAAGACGATTGAAATACGATGGAACGATCAGATATAATTCTCGGAATAGAGTCATCCTGTGATGATACATCCGCTGCAGTTATCAAGGACGGATATCTTCTGTCCAATGTCATTGCAAGTCAGCAGGTTCACAAAGATTATGGCGGAGTGGTGCCTGAACTTGCCTCCAGAGCTCACGAACAGAACATTGTCCCCGTAGTAAGCCAGGCATTGGCAAAGGCCGGCGTGAAGCCGGAGGAACTTACTGCGATAGCGTTCACCAGAGGCCCGGGCCTTCTCGGCTCATTGTTGGTGGGCACTTCTTTCGCGAAGGCGTTGAGCGTGTCGCTGGATATTCCGATGATTATGGTAAACCACCTTCAGGGGCATATCCTTGCAGATTTCGTGAAGCAATATGACAAGGAAAACCATCATCCTGAGTTCCCGTATCTGTGCCTTCTGGTTTCTGGAGGCAATTCCCAGATTGTGAAAGTGAATAGTCCGCTCGACTATGAAATTCTCGGCCAGACCATCGACGATGCAGTGGGCGAGGCTTTCGACAAATGTTCCAAGATGATGGGACTCGGCTATCCGGGCGGCCCTGTCATCGACAAATTGGCCAAACTCGGCGATCCCGACAGGTTCAAGTTCGCCAAGCCTCATATCCCGGGTCTGGACTACAGTTTCAGCGGAATCAAGACGTCGTTGCTCTATTTTGTGAGGGACGAGATGGCCAAGGATCCCGATTTTATGGAGAAGAACAAGGAGGATATCTGCGCAAGTTTCCAGAAGGCCCTCATTGACATACTCATGGACAAACTCGTGAAAGCTGCGAAATTGACCGGAATAAAGGAGGTTACCATCGGCGGCGGCGTGTCTGCGAACAGCGGCTTGCGCGACAGGATAGTTTCCGAGGGCCAGAAACGTGGCTGGAATACGTATCTTCCTGAGTTCAAGTTCACTACGGACAATGCCGCTATGATTGCGATAGCCGGCTACTACCATTATCTTGCCGGTGAGCGCACTCCGCTCGACGTGGCTCCGGTTTCCAGAATGGCAGATTTCTGATTTACGAATAATACGATAACAAGATGATAGAATTTGAAGTGTCCTGCAGAATGGGACGTGAACCGAGATTGGATGATATCAGGATGGCTGCGGCAGAGGCGTTGCGCCTGAAGCCTAATGCTGTGATCAATGTCATTGACCCGACAAAGTCTTACCAGCCTACTATGGTCAATGCTGATGCGCATTGTCATATAGTCCACAGGTCGATAGACGCAAGAGGCGATGTGAAAGTACGTTACAGGGTGGAGGCCTACCGTAAGGATGAGCCTTATGAGGAATATCACCTTCCTGAATACAAGGATGTGCATGACGCTGAGCCTGTGATTGTGGTGGGCTCTGGTCCTGCCGGAATGTTTGCTGCATTGAAACTCCTTACATTGGGGCTGAAACCGGTGGTCCTGGAGCGTGGAAAGGATGTCAGCGGCAGAAAACCTGACATCGCGAAACTTTCCAGCAAGGGTATCGTGGATCCTGATTCCAATTACTGTTATGGTGAAGGCGGCGCCGGCACGTTCTCGGACGGCAAGCTGTTTACCCGCTCGTCCAAGCGCGGGGACAACAGGGAGGTGCTCCATCAGTTCGTGAATTTCGGGGCGGATCCGTCTATTCTCATTGACGCTCATCCTCATATCGGTACGGACAAGCTTCCTCGACTGGTGGCAAATATCAGGGAATGTGTTCTGGAACATGGTGGAGAATATCATTTCCAGACCCGCGTGTCAGATATCTGTCGAGGCGAAGACGGTATGATTACAGTGACGGCTGTGGATGACAGTGCAGAGGCGGCAGGCAGCAAGAAGACGTTCAATGCAAAGGCAGTAATCCTCGCTACAGGCCATTCTGCAAGAGATATTTACGAACTGTTCGACAAGAAGGGATGGGAGCTGCAGGCCAAAGGATTTGCAATGGGAGTGCGTGTTGAACATCCTCAGGATTTGATAAACAAGATCAGATACCGTGGACAGTGGGAGCCGGGTATGCCGGCTGCCGAGTATTCTTTCGTGGAGCAGGTGGATGACAGGGGAGTGTTCTCGTTCTGTATGTGTCCGGGCGGAATCCTGGTTCCGTCATCTACGGAGGACGGTTATACTGTGCTCAACGGCATGTCCAATTCTGCCCGCAATTCCAAGTGGGCCAATGCCGGTGTGGTCGTTTCTGTGGAGCCTGAGGATGTACCTGAAGAATATAAGAAGTACGGTACTTTCGCATTGCTGAATTTCCAGCACGACGTGGAGAAGAAGATGTATGATTACGCTGCTGCCCACGCTGTTCCGGATGAGAACGGGGAAGTGAACCGCTTTGCGGCGCCTGCCCAGAGGATGGTGGACTTCTGTGAGGAACAGATGTCTGAGGACCTTCCTGAGACTTCTTATCGTCCGGGAGTGGTTTCTGCACCATTGTACGAGCTTCTTCCTGAGTGCGTGGCATCCCGTCTCCAGAAGGTTTTCCCGCTGATCAACAATAAGATGCGCGGATATTATACTGAGGATGCGCTCCTTTTGGGTGTGGAATCCAGGACTTCTTCTCCTGTCAGAATCGTGAGGGATGCCGATTCGTATCAATGTCCTCAGGTGCCTGGCCTTTTCCCTTGCGGTGAGGGTGCAGGATATTCTGGAGGAATCGTTTCTTCCGCCATTGACGGTATCAACTGCGCAGTGGCAGCGGCAAAGCTTCTTGCATAACAACATTTTGGGAGACCTGTCTGTCCGTGGCTGATTTTCAATGGCATTGACAAAATGTCAGTCTTGTACGATGGCAGACAATTTGCTGAAACAATCGCGGGCAGTTTGTTGATAACCCAGCACAAACTGCCCGTGTAACATGTTGTGGGTGATTATAATAGCGACTCTGTGCGGGTTGTTTTCGAAGAAATATAAAAGGTTGAAAAGATATGAAAAAGCAAAAAGACGAAGAAATAAAGAAGAAAGAAAAGCAGGTGGAAAATGAATGTCAATGCGAAGGCACTGACAAAAAATCCGATTGTCATTGTGACAAACCGGAGGAAGAGGAGTCCTGCGGAAAGCATTCTGAATGCAAGGAATTGACAGAAAAGCTGGAGGCTGCCCAGAAGGCTGAGAAAGAGGCATTGGACAAGCTCGCCAAGGAGAAGGACGACTATGTCCGTCTGATGGCTGAGTTCGAGACCTTCCGCAGACGTTCGGCTGAGGAGAAACTTGCATTGGTTTCATCGGCTGCATCCGATACCATCAAAGGTCTGCTTCCTGTTCTGGATGACTGCGAAAGGGCAATGGAACTGCTCCAGAAGTCCAGCGATGAGGCGGCCAAAGAGGGAACCGGACTCATATATGACAAGTTGATGAAATATCTGAAGAGCAAGGGGCTGGAGCGTATCGAGGCCAAGGGACAGAAGTTCGATACTGATTTCCACGAGGCTGTGGCTCAGGTTCCGGTAGAGGAAGAGGACAAGAAGGGCCTGATTTACGATGTGATCGAGACGGGTTACACGCTGAACGGCAAGATTCTGCGTTACGCAAAAGTTGTAGTTGGAATATAGTCGGTCCGCTCTTTCGTGAGAGAGGGCGTTTTGCTTGTGCTCTAATATAGGAGATGTAAGGAATATGGCAGAAAAAAGAGATTATTATGAAGTGCTCGGCGTTCCGAAGAATGCCAGCGCGGATGATATAAAGTCGGCCTTCAAGAAGATGGCATTGAAATGGCATCCGGACAGATGGGTCGGCGGTACCGATGCGGAGAAGAAGACCGCAGAGGAGAATTTCAAGGAGGCGTCCGAGGCTTATGAGGTCTTGAGCGACCCTGACAAGAGGGCAAAATACGACCAGTTCGGATTCAATGCACCGTCAGGCGGCTTCAGTTCAGGCGGTTTCGGCGGGTTTGATATCAATGATATTCTCAAGGACCTGTTCGGTGCCGGGTTCGATTTCGGCGGAGGCAACTCAGGCGGTTTCGGAGGGTTCAGCGGCTTCGGCGGTTTCGGCGGAGGCCAGAGGGCCCAGCGTGTGCCGCGTGGACGTGATATCCGTACCAGAGTGAGACTTACCTTGGAGGAGATCGCGAAAGGTGCTGTTAAGGAGGTATCTATCGACCGATATGAACAATGTCCTGACTGTGGCGGTAAAGGTGCCGCAAATGCTTCTGACATACAGACTTGTCCTGTCTGCCATGGTACAGGCCAGGAACAGAGGCGTGTAAGAAGCATCTTCGGTGAGACTGTTACCTATACTACATGTTCAAGATGTGGCGGAGAAGGCAAGATTGTCAGCAATCCTTGCCGTTCCTGCGGCGGAACCGGTCTTGTGCGCAAGAGAGTGACTATCAAGGTGAATATTCCTGCCGGTGTGGAGGATGGTATGCAGCTCACGCTTCAGGGACAGGGACATTCTGCCAAATCCGGCGGCGTGAACGGAGACCTGCTCGTGGTCATTGAGGAGATTCCTCACGATTCTCTCAAACGTGACGGCAAGAATCTGTTCTACACCAAGATTATATCAGTAACTGACGCCATTCTCGGTGGTGAGACCACCGTCCCTTGTCTTGACGGCAATTACAAGATCAAGATTGAGCCTGGTACCCAGTCCGGCACGATTGTCAGACTCAGAGGCATGGGCCTGCCTGCTGTCAAGGGATATGGCTCCGGAGTTGGTGACCTGTACGTGAAGTATCTAGTATGGCTGCCTAAGAAACTCAAGAGTGACGAGAAGGCCGCACTTGAATCAATGCGCGGAAGTGACTCCTTCGTGCCTAATCTCAGCAGGGAAGACAGAAATCTTTTCGATAAAATGAAAGAAAATTTCTAAAATAATACATCAATATTATAATATCGAGTTCCCAGATCACTGTAATGGTGATATGGGAACTTTGATTTTAGCTTGCTTTGTAGTTATAGTATTCGTGTTCTCATTGTAAATGATTTCGCAGTGTGTTTGATTATTGCTATATTCGTGATAAATAAGAGAAGTGGATATGACGCGAGAGGAACTTATAGCGAAGATTCAAGACATCGAATGGGATGACTTTGAGGCAAAGGAGGCTTTGAATGAGCTCCCCAAGAATATGTGGGATACGGTGAGCGCATTTTCTAACACATCTGGCGGATGGGTTCTGTGTGGCGTTGCACAGAAAGGAAAGAAGTTCGAGATCCTTGGCGTGAAGAATGGAGAAAAGATTGAGAATGATTTCCTTACCACACTTCGAAACAAAGACAAGTTCAATCACATTATCCAGTGCCGTCCGGACAAGATTACTGTTGATGGTAAACTGGTTTTGGCGTTCTATATTCCTTCGTCAGAAATGAAACCTATCTGGTACGGCTCTCCCAAAAACACATTTATCCGTAGCGGCTCCGGTGACCAGCGGGCTACAGATATGGAAATTGCAGCAATGTACCGGGACCAGGCATTTGGCACGCAGTCGGAAAAAACGGTCGAAGGACTGACTGTTGCTGACCTTAATGCGGCATCATTTGCCTCGTACAGACGTTATATCCAGACGTTTAATCCCGAGTTCCGGGCAAATAAGTTTGATGATGAAGAGTTCTGTGAATATACGGGCATTACCCGTGACGGCGTACTTACCTATGCAGGCTTGCTGATGTTGGGCAAAAATGAGATGGTGCGCAAGTATGTGAACAATTTCTGGGTGGATTACATTGAGATTCCTGGCAATTCGTATAATGAAGCTGCGGTACGGTTTTCTTATCGGCTTCCGGAGTTGGATAACATTTGGGACTGCTACGAGGCTATCTTCCAGCGCCTGAGACTTCACGTGGATGCAGCACCGTTCTCGCCCCGGTCAGACGGCTTTGCGCCGGAAGATGAGTCTCAGTTGTATTCTTTGAGGGAAGGTCTTGTCAACATGTGCTCCCATGCCGATTACTTTTCTCCGATGCATCCTACTGTACGCGTGTTCGACAATCGCATCAGTTTCCAAAATCCTGGCAAAATTGTCGTTGATATGGTGCACCTGCGTGACCGTTATCAGTCGGCACCGCGCAATCCTTCTCTACTGAAGTTGTTCCGATACACGAAGATTTCGGACAATGCAGGTTATGGAATGGATAAGATTTACTCGTGGGAACGACTGACAGGTGAGAAAGTTGAGGTGGTGACTGACGTAATGTGTTCCGAAGTAACTTTCTGGCGTCCGAAGATCGGGACATCCATCAAGCGGAAAGAAGATGGTGATGTGGGTAGTGCTGCGTCCGAAACTACCCAGAAAACTACCCAGAAAAATAATGAGGGAACTACTCGGAAAATGAAGGACAAAATACTCCGTATCCTGAGCTCCTCACCAACTCTAACCATTAAGGAAGTTGCTGATTTATGCGGACTTACATATGATGGTGCCAAGTATCATTTCACGGCCTTGAAAAAGTCTGGCAAATTGGAAAGATCAGGTGGAGACAAGTGCGGTTTCTGGGTAGTAAAGAAGTAGAAAACTACCCGGAAACAGCAACACTGTAACCATGTGAGGTGCTATTGAAAGCTTCGGCTTCTTATCTCTTGTGAAGATGCCAACTTTCTATAAACAATCACAATATTAACAGTTACAGTATGATTTACGGTTACATCAGAGTCAGCAGCGACAAACAGACTGTTGAAAATCAAAGATTTGAAATCAATAATTTCTGTTCACGTGAGGCGATGAGAATTGACGGGTGGATTGAGGAGACCATCAGCGGTACGAAGAGTTACAGCAAGCGGGAATTGGGAAAACTCCTGAACCGAGTGCGGAAAGACGATTTGATTATCTGCGCCGAGTTGTCCCGGCTGGGGCGCAATCTTTTTATGATTATGGAGATTCTCAATATCTGTATGACGAAAGAGTGCCGGGTCTGGACCATCAAGGACAATTACAGGCTTGGGGAGGATATTCAGAGCAAGGTGCTGGCTTTTGCTTTCGGCCTTTCGGCAGAGATTGAGCGAAATCTTATCAGCCAGCGGACGAAGGAGGCGCTTGCAAGGAAGAAGGCGGAGGGCGTGGTTCTTGGGCGTCCTGTTGGAAGGAAGACAGAAGAGTGCAAGTGCAAACTCTTTCCCAAGCGGATGCTCATAGTGGAGCTGCTAAGGGCAGGAGTTTCTCAGCGGAAGATTGCTAAGATTTGCAAGGTCGATCGGAACACTCTGGGAAGGTATATACATTCGTTTCTGAAACTATAGGAGCGATTACGTGCAGACGCACATACAGGTTTCATCCTTCAAAACCGATGACACATGGTCTATCTTGAGCGAAATTGAACTCAGCATAAAGCGCAAGGTCGAGGACGCCGGTGTGCCGCTCAAGAATTGGAATGTTGAAATGTATCGAGGCATTCTTACAGGTTACAATGATGCGTTCATTATCACATCCGAGAAGCGAGAAGAGATTTTGTCGAATTGTGCAGATGATTCAGAGAGAGAAAGAACGGCAGAAATCATACGACCGATTCTCCGTGGCCGGGATATCCGCCGATACGGCTATGAATGGGCTGATTTATGGCTCATTAATACACACAATGGGGTAAAAGACTCACTGGAACGAGTACATATAGAGGACTATCCAGCTATTAAGCAACATCTTGATTATTATTGGGATAAGATAGAGTCCCGCGCAGACAAAGGCGATACTCCATACAATCTCAGGAATTGCGCGTATGTGGACGAATTTTCGAAGCCAAAGATAGTTTGGGGGAACCTCAATACCAGGGGCAGCTATGCAATGGCTCCAGAAAACATGTTTATCAACGCCCCTGCATGTATGATTGTGCCGGGGAGTCAGTATCTGTTGACAATGCTAAACTCAAAGGTGGCCGACTACTACATTCGGAATCTGGGCGTGGTCAGAAATGGAGGATTCTTTGAGTATAAGCCCATGTTTGTAGAGCAGATTCCTGTGCCTCTTCCTCGGGAAGAGGTTGTGGCATCAATTGAGGATGTTTTCAACTCTGATATACCAGACGAACTGAAGGACAAGCGATTAGAAGAGATTATCGAATCAATGTTTGACTTTACTGAGCCAGAGATTGCATATCTCCGAAATCAATAAAGCCGATATGTTCTTTCTCTTCCTTGGTGAGTTTGTACAGATCGAAAATGGCATTATCAATCTCCAAGAGTTTCTCCTTTGAGATATTCCTTTGGGTTGCCTCAACAAGCATTACAAAGCGAAATTCATCATCATCACTGACCTCCATTACAGGGATCTCATCCATGAAAATTTTGCTGAGTTCTCTGGTCCTCCCTTGGAGTTCGGGGAACTTGTCGGCAAAACAGAATTTGAATAGAGAGGAATTAAGGAAAGCCGTGAGAAATGCAAGCCGTTTTCCCGTGATAATGAAGCACTTTTGATTCGTGACTAAGCCGGATGTGTCATAGGCAAAGGGCAAGAACTTAGTCATGTTAGGGTAAATAATCTTTGGCTTCGAAAATTCGTCCCAATAACTGATGCTATCCTGTGTTTCAAACCATTTATTGTTTGTTTTCTTGCGAGCTTTGACTATCTCACCATCGATGATGTACTCTTTCCCGGTTTGCTCTAAACGTTCAATACCGAACGACAAAAGGAACTCTTTAAGTGTCGGATAATTATCAATGTCATACTGTCTGGAGGGGAATGTCGCTATAATATACAGTTCAGCCCACTCATAGCAGTAGCGTTTTATGTCGCGTCCCCTCAATATCGGTCGTATGATTTCCGCCGTTCGCTGACGTTCCTCCTCAGTTTGGCAGGCACTCAAAATTTCATTCCGCTTGACCGAATCGATGATGAAGGCGTCGTTAAAACCGGTTTTGATGCCGTAATTGATCTGGATATCCCAATCTTTCAAGGGAGTACCGACGGCTTCAATCTTCTCCTTAATGGAACGCTCAATTTCGGATAGGATGGACCATGATTCAGATGAGGAGAAACTGGAGGAAACCGCGTGTGTCTGCACGTAATCGCTCAATTTGCTTACATCAAAACCATCTTCAACGGAGCAAGAGATTGTATGCCCCTGGTTGCCGCACTTCTCCAGCGACAGAATGTTCACCAAGACTGTAGCCGAGTCAAATATCTTGTTGTTAGCGAAGTCAATAAGCAACGTTGGATTGTACTTGGATGAAAGATGCTCGCGCAAAGACTTTCCGTAATTCGCTCTCATCCACTTATTTGATGTAATGAACGACAGCAGCGCCCCAGGCTTCAGGAGTTTCATTCCCATCTCGTAGAATAGACAGTAGATGTCGCCAGTGCGCTCATAGGTCTCGTAGTTCATCTTCTGGAGGGTATCTGCATCGGTGTCCATCTTCTGGAGCTGGATGTACGGCGGGTTGCCAATCACGCAGTCGAAGCCAACGAAGCGGCCATCCTCATCGAGGACTTCCGGGAACTCGATGCGCCATTCAAAGGCGCCTACGAAGATCTTGTTATCCTTGATTTCATCCACCACAGCCTGTATCTTGGCAATCTTTGCTTGCAGGTCCTTGGCCTGTTTGTCGCGCTGGGCCCGCTCTTTTTTGCTGATTTCAAAGAGCTGGGGCGCCAGAAGGTTGTCCAAATCGGCGTTCAGTTTATTCAAGCTAACCACTTTGGGGTCTTTTAGTCCAATCTGGGTGCGGAGATTCTCCTTGATTTGGCGCAGGTAATCCTCCAAGTCGTGCTTCTTCTCTTTGCTGTGTGCGTTCTTATAGTCGCTCACAGCCTTGCGGTAAGCGCTGATGGAAATGCCGCTCTTTCGGAGGATTTCGGAGATGTCCTGTCCAAGATTGAAACGGTGCAGGAGCGAGTTGCCTACCTTGATGTTGATGTCAATGTTGGGCAAGGTTTCCAGTTCGGTGTAATCGCTTTCTTTTGTATAGTAGGCGTTTTTCAGTAGCTCTATCCATAGTCTGAGGCGGCAGATATTGACAGCGTTGGGGTTGATGTCCACACCGAAGAGGCAGTTTTCGATGATTTTGCGCTTCTCGTTGAAGAGGGTTTCCTGAATACGCTGGCTCTCCTGGTTGCCGGGAATATAGCTTACAGGGTTGCCGTCTTCGTCGGAAATAAGTAGTTCATCGTTCTCTATGTCAATGCTGTAGTCCTGTTTCTTGATGCGCTTGCCGGAGCCGTCGATGAGGATGCCGAGGTCGTATTTGGTGTAGATGACTTCGTTGAGGACAGATACCAGGAAGTGGCCGGAGCCAACAGCAGGATCGCAGATTCGGAGGGAATCGATTACAGCATTGGCCTGGACATAGTCCTCGATGTCCTTGTTTTTCAAGGCCTCATAGTCCTTGCAGGACCATCCCATTTCCTCATTGAAGCGGCGGACGACGGTCTGCTGGATGGCTTCGCGGCTCATATACATAGTGACGGCACCGGGGGTGAATACGGAACCGTCGCGGTGGCCGTTGATTTTCTCGAAGATGAGGCCCAGCACGGAGGCGTTGATGAGTGTCTTGGCCTGTTCCTGTACTTCTTCGGAACCCTCGCTGGAGAAGTCGTAGGCATCAAGGAACTCCAATAGGTAACGGAGCGTCGGGAGTTTGTCGTAACGCGGCTTCTGACCGTCTTTGAGCACCGTGCCGTTGAATAGGGGCAGTTCGCTGTTGTCCAAACTGCTGATGCGGATGGTCTGGCGCTCCAGCGGGCTAATCTCAAAAAGTGAGCTGTTGAGGTAGGGGACTTTACCGTATTTGGTGTTGATGCTTTCAGACCGATCGGTAATGCGCTTTGCAAGAACCTGAAAGAATAGTTTATTGAGCTCATCGTAGTCTGGAATGACAAATGGTCGCATAAAGGCGTAGCTCTGGTCGCCTTTATGATACTTGACCAGCTGGGCCTCCAGAAGTTTGAGGAAGAGTATTCGGTTTGCCCATCCGATGGTGAGCGCCAAGGCTACGCCGAACAACTGCTCCTGTCGATTTTTCCCAAAAGAGTAGCGATCTTTCACGTTGTCAAGCCAATCCTCGCTGTCGAGGATGGTGATGGTGTTTTCAAGCAAAGAGGCCTGATTGCGCTCTACCTCCTTGCGACGGGTGATGATGTGCTTCTTGCTGTCTTTCTCCACCACTTCCTCCAGTCCGATGATATAGAGCAACTCGCTATAGAACTTGGTGTTGAGAGAGTTGCTGTCGTTCTGGAAACGCTTTTTCAGTAGATGTTCAGGGCTGAAGAATTTGAAGAGTTCGATGATTCGCTTGTCATTGCCAGTGTCGAGGAATTGTTTGTATTTGCGGATGTCGAACCATGTGTAGGTAATCTGGTCCAGGACATTGGCGATGAAATCAGCTGCAATTTCCTTATAAAAGAAATCGGTTTTTTCGGAGGTAAGGGCACCGGCGTTAAATTCCTCGAAGCGTTTGATGAGCTTTTTGTTTGAGTAGAAAATGCGTTCAAATTCATGAGCGTCAAAGACAAAGTACTCATAGACATTGGTGACTATCAGTTGTTTGAGCTGGATGTTCTTTTTGATATGTCGCTCACGAAGGTAGTAAAGCAGGAGTTCCTGTAGAGCCTTGCGATTGAGGTCCTCCTTTGTAATCATTTCGGTTGCGTTGGTGGGCTTCTTTACTTCGATGATAACGCCAACCGGATCTGTAACATTGACTCCCAGGTGAATGGCACAGTCTATATCCCCATTGGGAGAAACCTTATAATTCTGGCTGTAGAACGTGAATTTCAAGAAGTCCATCAGGTCTCCTTTGAGCTTTTCTTCCGTATCGATGGAGGAAATCTGCTTGTAGTAGTTGCTGAGTTGGGCTTTGAAGATGTTAAAGACTGGCCGTTCCACAGGGACCTGGCGATATGCTTTATTAAGCGACTTTGCTATAGTTAACTCTGCCATATTATTTTGTTTCAGTGGGATCTTTTTTCAAATTTAATGTTTTTTTTGACAAACTGGGCTGAAAGTGTGTGATAATAAACAAGGTGAGGAAAGGCCGTTGCACTTGAATCAATGCGCGGAAGCGACTCCTTCGTGCCTAATCTCAGCAGGGAAGACAGAAATCTTTTCGATAAAATGAAAGAAAATTTCTAAAATAATTTGCAGATTCAAAAAAAGTACGTACATTTGCAGTCCCATTAACGAGGTAACCTCTTACTTGTCGTTGTGATTCAAGTAACGTTGCGCAAAAATTATTTTAGAAAATGGATTTGATTAAAGTAGTAGAGCAGGCATTTGTAAACGACAAAGCTGCATCTTTTCCTAAGTTCAAAGGTGGTGATACCATCACAGTTACTTATAGGATTAAAGAGGGTGATAAAGAGAGACTCCAGAAGTTCAGAGGCGTAGTTCTCCAGATCAGCGGTGCTACCCCATTCACCAAGACATTCACTGTCCGCAAGATTTCAGGTGGTGTCGGTGTAGAGAGAATCTTCCCGTTCCAGTCTCCATTTATCGAGTCGATTGAAGTCAACAAGGTTGGTCACGTTCGCAGAGCGAGAATCTTCTATCTCAGAAAGCTTTCTGGTAAGAAGGCCAGAATTAAGGAGAAGAAGCTTGTGATGGTTAAGGAAGAAAGCGCACCAGCAGAAGCATAACAAGGTCTTAGTACCTGGTATGGTCCCATAGCTCAACTGAATAGAGCATTTGACTACGGATCAAAAGGTTATAGGTTTGAATCCTATTGGGATCACGAAGCCTCGGAGTTTTAACTCCGGGGCTTTTTCGTGTTTCTCCGTCACGAACATACTCTAATGAGGGACCAACGGGTCAACGTAAAATCCCGGTTGGTTTGCATTTCATAGTGCGCCCGAGGCACAAAGCAAGCGGAGCAGCCCTAGGCTAAGCTGCGCAGTTTGCTTTGAGCAGCAGGCCGGCGTATTTGCCGGCTGCGGTGCTGTGTGTCAGGCAAGGATTGACAAGGCATCATCAGATATCGTGCAGGACATTCTCTTGTCGATGGATAGCCAGTCAGCGACATAGCCCGCGGCGAATTGCGAAGCACCTGAGCGGAGCGGGCTTTTGCCGCTGCCGGCGTGATTTCGTGACACGATTTCTTCTGAAGAACCTTGTCTCCATCTGCGTGATTGCCTTTGACGTGAACTTCATAGCGGATAGAAAGAGCGTCGCCATAGGTGATTTCTGAACCAATGAGCATCCAGACGAACCTAAGAATATCCACATAACAAACTGATATCCAATTGATTATACCGATTTAAAGCAGAATGTAAATATGCTCATCACCCTGTTATTTTATGGGAGTGAGCATATTGAGAAATAGATTAAATCCGTATAATAGTCTATACTTCAATAAGTTACAGGTGTTTCGCAGCTTTGGCGATATGCTCATTGGTTCGAAATAACCACCGCAAGCAGATATAATAAAATCCGTAATAGCCGGCGGAAACCTGTAACCTTCTAATAACACCGACACCTTTCCCTTACCTAAAAAGCATTTGGTTGGCGCGTAGGAGCGAAAAATCATTCTCTCGTACCAAAATTTCATTTCAATCAACACAAGAAAGCCGCAAAAGCCAATCCTGTGTGCCGACCGGTCTGTGACACGCAGTCCATTTGCATGCGGGATTACCAGCCGTAGATGTTCCTGAGGATCCACCAGAGGATTACCAAGATGAATATTGTAATGATTATCGCTTTGTGGCAAACAGCAAGATATAACTTTGGGTGCTTCTTGCGTAGAAGATATGCGGCTGTCAGAACTATGATGTACGGTATCATAAGTACCATGAACGCATTGTACCTGAATGCTGCGGAAATGTCGCCTGTAAGCAATGAATGTATAACCCGCTGTGAACCGCACCCGGGGCAACGAAAACCTGTCAGCTGCAGAAACAGGCACTTGGGAAACAAGTTGCTTGATTCCGGGCTGACTGTGGCATAGATGTAAACGAACAGTCCTGCCAGCAGCAGTGTTGCCAATGTCAGGACTGTCTTTCTAGTACAATGAAACTCCTGCAACTACAACAATGATGAAGTATAGTGCAACCCATACAATTCCGCAAATAAGAGCAATCTGGCTCCATTTCTTGGCATCTGCACTTGCCTGAACCGCTCCTTCGTAGTCACCCGCCTGGTACTTGGTTGATACTTGAGCTGCTTTTACAATTCCCGCTATGCCGAAAGGAAGGCAGCAGAACAGTGTAGTGAGAATCGCATAGACAAGATAGTTGTCCGGACATGATTTGGAGTTCGGCGTCGTAGGTTGTGGTTGTGATGGTGTCGATACAGGCTGGGCCTCGCTCAGTTTGTATCCGCAATTAGGGCAGAACGTAGTTCCATCTGCAACTTGCGCTCCGCATTTTGGACAAAAGCTCATAGATTTTTGGTTATATTTATTTCAGTGTATTGCCGTTACCGTCGCGGTAGGTGTTGGCGGCTATCATAATAAGGTCAATGATGGTCCAGACTCCGCAACCGCCGAGCGTTATAAGCATCAATACACCTGTAACTATGTTTCCGGTATAGAATCGGTGAACGCCCAATGAACCTACCAGAATGCAAAGAATCAATGCGATAAGCCATCTGTCTTCATTGGTTCTGTTTGAAGCCGGCTGGTTTTGATAATTCGCGATTTTAAGTGGCGCTCCGCATTCAGGGCAGAAATTAGTTTCTCCTGTAACAGGTTTTCCACAGTTAGGGCAGTAGTTCATAAAGTTTTACGTTTTCTCCACAAGATAGCAATTGTACAAATAATTTCCAATACAGTTAGGTATGGCTGACAGAGAAAAGTTGAACAACCTGGCTTTACGTGTATCGTCTAAAATACTGATACATAGCCTGTTGGCAAGAAATGCCAAAGACAGGTTACATGAAAAAATAGGTAACCTGACTTTTATATATCCGCGTAAACTGTTGATAATCAGCAATATTGCTAAAAGTCCGACATGCAGGTTGTTCAAAAAATGCAAGGCAGGAAGCACTATCCGGCAGAATAATGCAAATGGGGATGCAACAATGCTTATGTGAGTTGCATCTCTATATGGATGGTTGATGGGGGAGACTGTCTGAAAAGTCAAATATTCCTCAGTGAGAATCGAAAATCCGCTTCTGGCCTTGTTAAGGGGTACGGAGTATTTCAGTCTCGCGAGGACTTTTCGGGCAGTCTGGAGGATGGACAGGGAGTTGATTGGTTATAATGAGGAGGATTGCTTGACAAGGAATCCTTAAACAAATATGATTTAATGCGAAAATTTACATTGGCGGCATTGACCGCCTTTTTTGCTGTCAGTCTTTCTGCGCAGAACAAGTGCACAGTCAGCGGATATATCCGGGATGCAGCTACGGGGGAGACGCTCATCGGAGCGGGAGTTATGGTGATGGTGACGGATGCTGCGTCAGGGGGGAAGACTTCAGGAATATCGTCAGGGACGAAAGCCACAGCGACGACAACCGCGGCAAATGCTATAGGGGCAATGTCCGCTTCGAGTGCTTCAGGTACAAAGTCTGAGAAAAAAGCCTTAGCGACGATACCAGAGTCAAATGCCACAGCGGAGGCAAAAGCCAAGTCATCGATGGCAAACTCGAAAATCATTGGCGCCGTCACCAACGAATTCGGATACTATACTATCACCATACCGTGCGGAAACATTGACCTGACATATTCTTATGTCGGATGCGCGGATGTAAAACAAAACATTGACCTTCAGCGAGATACGGTCATAAATGTTTCATTGCTCCAGGCAGCTTCACTGAAAGCCTCGACTATTGTCGGCCGTAAGGACGCCGGCATACAGTCCACATATATGGGCGCATTGGAAATTCCGCAGGAGATGATCAAGAACATGCCGGTGGTGCTGGGCGAACCCGATGTCATCAAGACCATTCAACTGATGCCTGGCGTGCAGGGCGGCATGGAAGGATTTTCCGGAATTTATGTGAGAGGCGGTGGCGCGGACGAGAACCTTATGATGCTCGATGGAACGCCGCTTTACAATGTCAGCCATCTGCTCGGCCTGCTGTCGGTATTTACACCGGAAGCGGTCAAGAAAGTCACATTCTACAAAGGCTCCTTCCCGGCAAGATATGGCGGCAGAGTATCCAGCATCGTCGATGTCAGGACCAATGACGGAAATGCCAAAGGATTCCACGGCTCGGTATCAGCAGGACTCCTTTCGGAAAAACTCCACTTCGAAGGCCCTATCGCAAGTGAAAACACCACATGGTCCTTCAGCGCACGCGGAATGCACACCTTCCTGTTCGACAGGTTGATAAAGGCTTTCGGCAGTCCTGCCAATTATGCCTTTTATGATATCAATGCCAAGGTAACACACCGTTTCAGCGACTCTGACAAACTGTTTGCCGGATTCTATACCGGACGCGATTATTTCAGATACTCCGATTCCGACAAGTCCAGTTCGAGGTATTATGGCCCTGACTATGAACCATATACGAAGTACGAAGAGGAGAATACGAAAATGAACCTCAAATGGGGCAACACATTGGCCTCGGTAAGGTGGAACCATGTCTTCAACAGCAAACTGTTTGCAAATACCTCGGTTTCGTGGAATACATACAAGATGAACATGGTCACCAATACCAGGGAAATTCTGAAATCCGAGACGGAGAACTACGACAAGCAGTACAGATATTCCTACACGTCAGGCATCCGTGACCTGGGCGCAAGGATAGACTTCGACTATATTCCTGCGCCTACCCATCTGATAAAATTCGGCGGCGAATTCGTGAATCACCTTTACCGTCCGGAAGTTGAGAGGTCACGCAGCATCAACAGCATTGGCGGAAATAAGGAAACAAGCGACAAGGTGAACGACGCCAGTCCGAACCTGTATGGCAATGAACTGTCGGCCTATATAGAAGATGATATGACCTTCGGCGAGCATTTCTCGTTCAATCCCGGATTGCATCTGAGCCTGTTCCTGGTCAATGGCCGTACATATTTCTGTCCGGAACCACGTGCTGCGGTCAAGGTCTCATTCGGCAAGGGCTGGGCTGTCAAGTCAGCGTATTCAAGAATGTCGCAATACGTGCATCAGCTCACATCTGGCAACCTGAGTCTCCCTACTGACCTATGGGTGCCTATTACCAAGAACATCAAGCCGGTAACATCGGACATCGTCTCTCTCGGCACATATTACAGCGGGCTGAAAGGATGGGAATTCTCAGTGGAGGGCTACTGGAAGCAGATGAACAATGTCCTTGAATATAAAGACGGCAAGATGTCATTCTCCTCAGCCGCTGACTGGGAGGAGAACGTGGAGATGGGACAGGGCCAGTCGTATGGCGTGGAACTCTATGTCCAGAAGACACTTGGCCGCACTACCGGAACCCTCTCATATACATTGTCCAAGACCGACCGCATCTTCCGCGACGGCACCATCAACAACGGAAAACGCTTCCCGTTCGTGTATGACCGCAGGCACAACTTCTGTGTCAGCCTGAATCAGAAACTCGGTAAAAGAGTGGACCTGAGCGCAATATGGACCATCGCCTCCGGAAACTGGATGACGGTTTCCACCAGATCTACTCTCACACTTTCGCCGGACGGAAAGGGAATGTCGATGGTGGACTATATTTCAAGCAGGAACAATTACAGGCTTCCGCCGTCCCACAGGCTCGATTTCAGCGTCAATATCCACAAGAAGAAACGTCATGGCGAACGAATCTGGAACTTCGGAATGTACAATGCCTATGGCGCCAAAAATCCTAACTGGGTAACTTTGGACAGCAGGGAAGTGAAGAACCCTGACACCGGAAAAACCACGTACATCCCGGCATTGAGCAAAAAGACCTTCCTCTTGTTCCTTCCTTCTTTCAGTTACACATATAAGTTCTAGAAATCATGAAGAAGTCAATATTGATAATAATAGCGGCAATGATGTCTGTCGCATGTGAAGAGTACATTGACCTGCGCAGGGAGGGCCCGGAGAAGATGCTCGTGGTGAACGGCAATCTGGTGGCGGGCGACACGCTGCATACGGTTTATCTTACCTGGGGCATGTATGACGATGTGAAACCCGTCGAGGCTGCCCATCTGGACTGCTACGTGAACGGCAAACTGGTGGCATCTACGGACAAGTTGACCGAGCCGGACCGGTTCTCGTACTATGCCAATGCCATCCGGTTCAAGGCTCCTTTCAATGCCGGTGACGAGGTCAGGATCACGGTAGATGCCGGCGATGCCCATGCCGAAGTGACCGGTGTCGCTCCCAAGTCGCCTGTTGTCAATGCCGTGGATACGTCGTCATTCATGGCGAAGAACAAAGGAGGCGAACTGACAGGATTCTATATGACCAAGGTCCATCTGCAGGACGTTGCCGGAGAAAGGAATTTCTACCGTATGGTAATGTCTTATGAGTCAGAGTACAGGGCTTCTGAAGTGCCGTCCGGCAGTCCATATGTGGAAGGCCAGTTCTTGTCCAGGGCCTCCAAGGACATCGTCTTCGACAACAAGTACGAGAGCCTGCTGTACAGGAATCTGAAAACAGGTATGGAAGACAATTCCAGTGACGTGGGTAATTATTATGCCAATGAATATAACTTGTTTACAGACAATACTTTCGCTGACAGGGAATATACATTGAAACTGGCTGTGGAAAAGACACTCCTGCATAATTATTATCCGAATTCATGGTCTCGTGACGAATATGTTCCGGCCGAATACGGGAAAATCTGTTTCCGTGTATTGTCAATGTCCCGAAGCACCTATACTTATATGAACGACTACGCATTCGACAATTCGGAGCAGGGTTCCTGGAACTTCATTGATGAAATTCCTTATCCGAGCAATGTCAGCGGCGGTACCGGCATGGTTTCGATTATGACTCCGTCGGATTTTTATATTGACCTTAAAAAGAGACAACAGTAATGAACAAGATAAATTTTGCGCTTGCATTGACATTGACCCTTATGGCCGCGATAGCGTGTGACAAGGATAAGGTCTCGTATGATATGACGGAGGCTGGACGTGCCGCGATGGACAGGCTTGTCGGTGAGTATGAGCTCGTCGGCGCGGAATGGGACGGGGCACCGGTGGACCTGAATGGAGACGGCGTGGCTTCCGCTTCGATTTTTGATGAATTGAAGGAGGTGCCGGACCTGACAGATGAAATCGGAATAGATATAGACATGACGGTACCGTATCGTACCGCCGTGAGAATCAGTCTGTTGATAGAAGATATCTACCTGAATACTTCGAGTGCGTTTTGGAACAAGCGTGTTTATACGCCGACATTCACCGTGGACTCGTCAGGGAATTATGATCTGGGCATTGACCCTTATTATGGGAAAATATCCGATGACGATCGCTGCCAAGGCTATTTCTATAAGATGAATGTCAGGCTGGAGGGGGATGATATCCTCTATCTTTCGGGTTATTCGGTGTTGCGTGACGAACGCTCCGCCCAGCCTGTGACAGGAACCCTCACTTACAAGTTCAAGTGTGTTTCCGGCAAGGGCAAAGTTCCACGCCCTCAATAACATTCTGACACGCCGGAAACCGCCCTCAGCAAAAACCGGTGCTGCTGGAGCAATTCTCAAATTATTTCATTAACTTTAAAGGTTGTTTTTTAGAGAATGTGCTGTGTTTTACGTTAGTGAAATAAAGAGTGAGGCGCCGGAAGTGTTTGCGACGCCGTTGCAGAAGAAGGTGTATGAGACATTGGCTCAGAACAATATACCTTTCGGGCGGGTGGATACCGATCCGGGAATTACGATGGAGGATTGCCGAAATATCGATGCGGCAATCGGGGAGAGGATAGTCAAGACCGTGTTTCTGTGCAACCGTCAGCAGACTGTTTTCTATCTGTATGCCATGCCTGCAGACAAACCTTTCATTACTAAGGATTTCGGTCAAGCTCTCGGAATCTCAAGAGTCTCATTTGCCTCAGGCGAAAAGCTTATGGAGATAGCCGGGACTGAGCGTGGCGCCACTACGGTCCTGAGCGCCTGTCTGGAATCTGCAAAAGACGTGCACATCATCATTGACAGGCAGGTCCTCGAAAATGGCCATTTCTGCTGCACGGACGGCACTGCCACCTGCTTCATCAAGCTGGACAAATCCGATCTGCTGGACAAATTCCTGCCCGCCTGCGGACATGTCCCGACGATAATATGACACCACTAAACTGACAGACTGATGAATAACGGAAAGAAACTTGTAACAGCGGCAACGGCGGCACTGAGCCTGTGCGCCTGCGGGAAACAGGACGTGAAGAAACCCAATGTGGTTTTCCTGCTTTTCGACGACCTCGGATATGGCGACTTGGGATGCTACGGGCAGCAGAAAATTGAAACACCGAACATAGATGCATTGGCCTCGCAGGGGTTGCTGTTCACGGATATGTATTCAGCAGCGCCGCTATCGTCTCCGTCCAGATGCTGTCTTCTTACGGGCAAGCATATGGGCCACAGCCAGATACGCGCAAATGAAGAACATTATGTCCCTAAAGACAGCCTCGGATGGAACGGAGTGTTCCTGAATCCGGAAGAACAGGGCCAGTTTCCTCTCGAAGAAGGGACACAGACGATTGCGACAATGCTGCAGTCGGCCGGTTACAGGACAGCAATGGTGGGGAAGTGGGGACTTGGCTTTCCGAAAAGCGCATCTCTGCCGAATACAATGGGGTTTGACTATTTCTATGGATTTAATTGTCAGGCACTTGCGCATTCATACTACCCTGTGAAGCTATGGGAGAACGGCGTGGAAGTCGAGACTGGCAATGACCTCGTCGTGCAGGGTTGCAGATTCCCTGACTCGCTGGACAGATATGATCCGGCCAACTACGAAATATACGGAGGAAAGAATTACAGCTGTGATCTGATGTATGACAAGTTGGTCAAGTTTGTGGAGGACAATGCCTCCTCACCGTTCTTCCTGATGTGGACTACAACTGTCCCGCACAGCGCAGTCCAGGCACCGGCCGATGAGGTGAAGTACTATGTGGACAAACTCGGAGACGAGGAACCTTGCACAAACCCTGGAATGTACCTTCCGAACAGGTACCCTCACGCGACCTATGCTGCTATGGTTACCCACATTGACACGCAAGTCGGCAAACTCGTCAAGAAACTCAAAGATCTCGGCGTCTGGGACAACACCATATTTATCGTATCTTCAGACAATGGCCCGGCAAGCAACGGCAACTCTCCGATGGAGTATTTCCAGAGCGGCGGCCCGTTCAAATGCGGTAAAGGCTGGGGCAAATCATCATTGCACGAAGGCGGAATCAGGATGCCGTTCATCCTGCGCTGGGGCAACAACAAGAATTGCGGACGTATAACACGCATGTCCAGTTTCGCCGACCTGATGCCTACATTGGCGGAAATCGCCGGTGTCAATGCCCCTGAGAATGACGGGGTTTCCTTCGCGCCGACCGTTCTGGCGGAGACTCGTGGCGGACAGCGTTATGCCAAGGCCAATGACATGATCTTGGCACCGCAGCGCGACCACGAATACCTTTACTGGGAATTTCCGGCATCCAAGGGCTGGGTGGCAGTCAGGATGGGAGAATGGAAAGGCATCGTGCGCAAAGTCCTGAAGGGCAACTCCGAAATGGAACTGTACAATCTCAATGATGACCCGCAGGAGCAGAACGATGTTGCTGCTTCGCACCCTGAGATAGTCAGGTCAATGTGGTCCGCAGTCAGGGAGAGCCATTGTGATGCAAATCCGGAAGTCCCTAAATTCTGTATGGATATAAACTATCCTGATTCACTCTAGGCCTTATGAGACTGTTCCGGTTCATGTCTGTTGCAGTCCTGCTGCTCGCTTTCGCCTCGTGCACACACCGCACGGAGACGGAAAAGCCTGGCAGCGTACTCTATCGGATAGACACGTCAGGAACAGCGTGCCGGATATGGACGTACCATCCTGACGGCAGCATTCAGGACAGCATCACATTGGACAGGAACCTTAAGAGAATCGTATGCATGTCCTCCAGTCACATCGCCTGCCTTTCAGCAATCGGATGCGACAGCCTGATATGCGGTGTCTCAGGTATAAAATACATTTCTGACACATTGATACAGAGGCGTTTCGCCGAAGGTAAAGTTGCTGATGTCGGTTCGGATGTGGCTGCTGACTATGAAAGGATATTGTCAATGTCGCCCAACCTCGTGACAGCCTACAGCCTGCCGGGTTCCGACTTCGTGAAAAAGCTCCGCTCGTTGGGTGTCAATGTCCTGGTGCTCAATGATTATCTGGAGAACAATCCGCTCGGCAGGGCTTCGTATATAAAACTTTTCGGTGCATTGACAGGAAAGACGGCTGTGGCAGATTCTTTATATGAGGCGGTCCGTGCAGATTATGATTCGCTCTCTGCCATAGTGCAAGGCGTTGTAAATCAGAATGATGGGAGAAAGAATGTCCTTGTCAATGTCCCGTATTCAGATGTCTGGTATATTCCGGGTGGCGACAATTATATGTCCCGGCTTATACATGATGCCGGGGGAGAGGTGCTCGGTGCCGTTGCAGGAAAATCCGAGTCCGGAACGGTTTCCGTGGAGCAGGCGTATCTGCTGTCGAAAGATGCGCAGGTGTGGCTGAATACAGGATGGTTCGACTCTCTCGATGCCTTATATGCCTCGTCATCGGTTTTCGGAAAGTTCGGCTGCGCTGACAATGTATATAACAATACTTTGCGTACTACGCCGGGCGGTGGCAATGACTTCTGGGAAAGCGGAGCGGTCCGTCCTGATCTGATTCTTTCAGATTTGATAAGAATCCTGCATCCGGGACTGATTCAGGATGCCCCTTTGCATTATTATAAGAAATTGGCTAAACAGAATTGATTCGATACGAGATATGAAAAAGTTTGACGGAAAAGTCCAGATGCTGGATGCCGGAATGGTGTTGTTTGAAACCAAAAGCGACTTTGGAGACACTTTAGGACAGGTGAAAGCTGAAATGGAAGTCTATGGCAAGGTCTTGAAGCCGGCTGATCTGTTTGAAGCGGAACTTCCGGAGTCAACAGGCGAGTGTGATTTGTTTTTAGACTGGTCCACCATTTGGCGGGTGCGATACATCTCCTGTCATCTGGAGAGCGCAGACGGTGGTGAGTCTGATCCTCACCGTTATGCGGCTACATTCAAGGAAGGCAACCGCAGCACGATGCTCAGGGGAGTGGTGATGGCTGTGCTCCTGGCCGGTTTCGTCCTGGATATAATATTCGTGCACGGTGTGCTGAACACCATCTGCGCAGTGGTTTTGGCTGCATTGACAGCATATGTCTGGATACTTCCGAGCCGCAAGGCGCAGAGGGTAGTGAAGTCTCTGATGAAAGCTTTGAAGCGATAAGAGCAGCGCCTGAGAAGCTGTTCTGAAAAACTAAAGCGACAGTGCAGCGGACCTTCCGGCAAGATAACCGGTGGAGAAAGCGATCTGAAGATTGTAGCCGCCGGTATCTGCGTCAATGTCAAGCACTTCGCCGCAGAGATACAAACCGGGGCATTTTCTGGAACTGAGAGTCTTAGGCACGATTTCATCGCAGGAAACGCCGCCTGCCGTGATGACGCAGCGCTCATAGCCCACATGTCCGGCTATGTCGAATTCCCAGTTGCGGATAGCATTGACAAGAGCACGCATCTTGAGCGTCTCTTTTCCTTTGCTTCCGCTTATTATTTCCGGATGGCACTTCATGAAGCCCGGAATTATTTCCCATGGCATCAGTTTGCCCAGTAGTACCTTTGCCTGCTGCCTAATGCTTTTGCCTTTGCTTCTCGGGTCCGCCCCCACTTCTTTCCACAGTTCGGCGACTCTTTTCTCGAACTCCTCAGCAGGCACACCGCTCTTCAGGTCCAGCGCCACTTTCACCTTGCTGCCGTTCATAATCGCCTTCACGGCGTTACGACTTATCGCAAACCCTGCCGGGCCCTCGAGACCGCCGTCAGTAAAGTCAATGTCGCCCTCCATTTCCTGGACCTCACTTCCGTTCACGAAAAGTCTTATCCCTATGTTTTTCAATGAATTGCCGCACAGGGCAGTTCCGGTTTCGGAAAGCGCGGCGTTTCTGTCCACGTGCCCTTTAAGTTCAGGACTATTTTCCTCCATCGGAAGCTTGTACTCTTTCGGAACAAGTGCCGTCAATGAAGGGAAACACTGTTTTATGCTATGCCCGAGTGACTTGGCGAATGTATATCCGTCGCCCGTAGAACCTGTATTCGGATATGAGAGACCACCCGTGGCGATAATCAGCCTTCCTGATGAAAAACTCTGGCCGTCAGCGGTTTCCACTGCGAAGATACGGTTTCCGAACTCCTCTTCCATGCGTACTCCGGTGACTTGCGCATCTGTCATAACCCTCGCGCCAGCATTCCGTGCCGCACTATAAAGCGCATCCACCACATCCATGGACCTGTGCGAAACAGGAAACGCCCTGTCGCCGCGTTCCACCACTGATTCCATTCCGTTGGCATTGAAAAAATCTATCAGCGCATCGGGAGGGAGGCTGTAGAATGCCGGTCTCAGGACATTGGAATTAGACCTTACGTGTGAGGAAAAATCGCTCCAGCCCTTTACATTGGTAAAATTGCATCTTCCCTTTCCGGTAATCATTATCTTTCTGCCCGGTCTCGGCATTTTCTCGAGGACCAGGACGGACGGGCGCTCTTTCGTTGCGGTTCTGGCCCCGTAAGCGGCCATAAGACCTGCCGCGCCGCCACCGATAATGATGATGTCGTAATGCATAACTACCTGATGTTGAAGTCAATGATCTGGTTTTCGCAGAATGTGCCCTGGACATTGACAATACCGTCTTCTCTCGACCACAGATGGCTGCGTGACGAAAGTTCTACTGCCACAAGGTCGCCGGTCCTGAGATAAATTCGGCCTGAAGCCTCCGTAAGAGCCGCTTCCAAACTGCCTGTCCCGCCCGCATTGATCCTGAAGATCTCACTTCCTTCCCGCATCAGCACGAACTCGTTTTCGGTGTTCTGCGCAACGCATTTCTGATAGAGAGGCGCCGGCAGGAATGATGTATGGTCAATGCAGGATGCGGCTGCAAAGTCTTCACTGCCAGTCCCTATCAGATTTTCAGGATAGAGCAGCACGCCGAAGTTCACACTGTCGTAATACCGGTCAGCGAACCTTGCCCCGACGCATTTCCCCGGCTTGCACACTCTTGCGAACATTACCGGAGCAAATGTCAGGGTGTCAATGAAATCCTGAGGAAAAATGTCTTCGTTGTCCTTTTCCCAAGTCGTGTCCGGCCTGACAATGATATGGTCTGAAGCGGTCTTTACGATGATGTTCATGTCCTTTGAGCGCGAATATTGAGGCTATTTGCCCTGTTCAAATTTTCCCTTCAGTTTGCTAAGCGCATCGTTAAGAGCTTCACCTTCAAGCGGTTTGCTCATCGCCTCCTTCTTTTCCAGCTCGAACCGCTCTCTCAAGCGTGCGAACTGACGCTTGGTGTCCATCGTGAACTCGCCGTTTTCAATCCATGCGAAATACGCCGGCTCCACCTCGAACACCTCTTTGGCTGTCTTGCCTCGGTGTTTTCCGAAACTGATGACCGGCTCATTGTCCTTTCCGAGCACAAGTCTTCCGGCATAGTCCACTGTGCGTGGGCGTCCGCCTACTGATGAAAGAAAGTCCACATTGTTCTTGAGCGGAACTTCATGGAATTTGTCAGCCTCCTGGTACTTTTCCAGTTCGCCTTTGAGAACTTCATATGTTGCCAATGTGTCTGCTTCCGCAGAATGTGCATTTTCGAAATCCTCACCGCCGCAGTAGAAGCGGTAAGCGGCCTTCAAGTTCCTCGGCTCCATATAGTGATATATCGTCTGCACGTCCACCATCAGTTTCGAATGCAGGTCAATGTCGATTGCCTCCAGGGTCTGTCTGGCTTTGGCTTTTTTCTCCTCGCTGCATTTCGAGTCTTTCAGCCTGCTGTTGCAGTATGCTCTTACCCTTTCGATTTCTTCAGCCAGCATAGGGAGGTCGAATTTGGTGGAATTGTAACCTGCCAAGTCGCTGTCTTTCAGCCAAGAAACCACTTCCGGAGCTATCTCGATGAATTTCTTTTCACCTGCGACATCCTCGTCCTTGATGCCGTTCACCTGGCTGGCACCCGGATCGATGCTCTTCTGCTTTCCGGCAGAGTAGTCCCACGGGCAAACCCTCCACGTCTTCACCTCATGATGATGGTCCGGAAATACCTTGACGAAACTGAGTTCCACGATGGCATCAGACACGATATTCAGTCCTGTACTTTCAATGTCGAAGAACAGGAGAGGTTTTTCAAGATTCAGTTCCATTTTACTTTACCATTATAGGCATTACGATTCCGAATACTTTCTCGGTCTTCAGTTCTTCTTCAGAAGGCTGGAGAAGAGCAGATCTGCGCTTGTCCACAAACTTCATGACAACCTCGTCGCATGACATGTTGGAGAGCATCTCGATGATGTGGGTGGACTTGAAGCCGATGGTAAGCTCGCTTCCGTCATATTGGCAGGAAACCTTTTCGTGTGCTGCGATCTCAAATCCAGGATCCTGCGCGGAAATCTCCAGAGAGCCCGGTGCCAGGTCGAACTTGATGTGGTTCGAGCCTTTCGGAGAACATACGGAGATACGGCGTACCGTGTTCAGAAGCACGAGCCTGTTTATTCTGAGGATGTTGGAGTTGTTCTGAGGAATGATGGTCCTGTAGTCAGGATATTTGCCTACAACAAGGCTGCAGATGACCGTGGTGTTGTCGAATTTGAAGATTACTGTCTTGGAATCGAACTCTATGGTAATCTCCTCCACGTCTCTGCCGATTACTGATTTCAATATGGCCGCGTGTCTCTTGTTCAGTATGAACGAGCAAGGCTCCGATGCCTTAACGTCGTCAGCAGTGTAGCATGTAAGTTTCTGAAGGTCAGATGCTACAAGGGTGGCTGCCTCCGGCTTGATGTCGAAGAATATGGAGTTCATCACCGGACGGTTGTCCTCGTCTGAGGATGCATAGATGGTCTTGCTGATGCCGTCCACGAGGCTTGCTCCTGTGAATACCACAGTCTTGAAGCCCTCTTCCACGCTCTTGCACTCCGGATAGTCGTCCGGGTTGAAGAAAGGCAATGTGGATGAACCGCTCGACCAGATACATTCGAACTGGTTGTCGCTGATGGTCCTGATGGTGAGCGGCTGGTCAGGAAGTTCCCTCAGGAGGTCGTTCAACTGTCTTGCCGGCACCGCGATTCTGCCTTCGTCCTCTGCGCCTGAAGTTTCCACAGTGATGGAAGTCTTCATCGTGATTTCCTTGTCAGAGGCGGTCACTTCGAGGCTGTTGTTCCCCAGTACGAAAAGGTAGTTCTCAAGTATTGCTTCATTGGTCTTGGCAGGAATTGCCTTGGATACGGACATGAGTCCTTTCAGCAGTTCTGAGCTTGATGTGACAAATTTCATATACGTGCTATTTTAATTATCTTTTACAAGTGTAAGCCCTCATGGACCTTCCGTCTCAGGAAGAAGAAAGGCTTCTTACAAAGGTAGGTAATTTTCTGGAATTGTGGCATATATTTTGATTTTTCATCTGCCCGGTTACGGACATCGTTGCGGTTTTCTCTGCAGCGTGTCTTTGAATGTGAAATTTTAAAATTCAATGAATATGAACAAATCATTGCTAAATCTTCTGGCGTCAGTCGGTGTTGCCGCGCTGACAGCATTCGGCGTAGTCAAGGCTTGTACACCGAAACTTGTATCCGAAGGTGAGACCGCTGCGTTGGCAGCAGACGGCTCAGCATACAGAACTGTCAATTTGTCAGCGACGGAATATCCTGATTTTACTTATGCGGCCGAGTCTGCCGTAGATGCTGTGGTCTATGTGAAAGTGACCATACACCAGCAGGCATCCGCGATTTCAGATCCGTTCTTCAAGTTTTTCTTCGGTGACCAGATGGCTCCGCAGTCCAGAGACCAGCAGGCGAGCGGTTCAGGCGTGATCATCCGTGCGGACGGTTATATCGTTACCAACAATCACGTGGTGGACGGCGCTACCAAAGTGGAAGTCACATTGAACAACAACAAGACTTATCCTGCGAAAGTCATTGGTACAGACCCTGCTACGGATGTTGCAATCCTGAAGATAGATGCGGAAGGCCTGCCTGTAATTCCTTTCGGCGACTCTGACAAGTTGAGACTTGGACAGTGGGTAATCGCCATCGGCAGTCCGTATGACCTGCGTTCTACCATTACGGCCGGCATTGTCAGCGCCAAGGGCCGTCAGATGCCTCATCAGCAGGGTGAGTTCAAGATTGAGTCGTTCATTCAGACAGATGCTGCCGTAAATCCTGGAAACAGTGGCGGTGCGCTTGTGAACCAGAAGGGTGAACTTGTAGGCGTGAATACCGCAATTATCTCACAGACAGGCTCTTTCACCGGTTATTCTTTCGCAGTGCCTTCAAATATCGTGAGGAGGATTGCTGAGGACCTGATCGATTTCGGAAGTGTCAAGAGAGCGTTGCTCGGAGTGTCAATGTCACAAATTGACGACAAAAGAGCTAAAGATTTGAAACTTTTTTCTCCAAAAGGTGTATATATAGAGGAGGTCGTGAAAGGAGGAGCAGCTGACAAGGCGGGAATTCAGAAGGGTGACGTCATCGTCGCAGTGGATTCCACAGAGATTACCACTCCTTCTTCTGTGCAGGAAAAAGTCAGCTCGTACCATCCGGGAGACAAGGCTGAAATAACCATTGTCAGGGACGGTAAGGAGAAGACGGTAGAGGTTACATTCCAGGGTACATCTATGGAAACCGGCTCCAAGGACGTTGACGGCTCGGTGGCATTCTATGGCGCCAAGTTGAAGAAACTGTCCGATGAGACGCGAAGCCAGTTGGGACTCAAGAGAGGTGTGGAAATAGTGTCTGTAGGACCGGGCAAGGTCCAGGATGCAGGCGCTGTGGAAGGCTTTGTAATCCTTTATGTCAATGATCAGCCTGTCAGCGACCCTGAAGATGTAATCAACATAGCAAAGAAGGCGAAGAGGGCTATCTATGTCGAAGGTGTTACCAGAAACGGCAAGGCGTCCTACTTTGCGTTCGGCAAAGAGTAAAAAACGTATATGAGACAACTTAAAATTACTAAGTCGATCACCAATCGTGAGAGTGCCTCCCTGGACAAATATCTCCAGGAGATCGGTAGAGAGGAGCTGGTTTCACCGGAAGAAGAGGTGGAACTTGCCCAGAGAATCAGAAAAGGTGATCAGAGAGCATTGGAGAAACTTACAAGAGCGAACTTGAGATTTGTGGTTTCTGTTGCGAAACAGTACCAGAATCAGGGCTTGAGTCTCCCTGACCTTATCAATGAGGGAAATCTGGGACTTATCAAGGCTGCTGAAAAATTCGATGAGACGAGGGGATTCAAATTCATCTCCTACGCCGTATGGTGGATCCGTCAGTCGATTCTTCAGGCATTGGCTGAGCAGTCCCGAATCGTGAGACTTCCTCTGAACCAGGTGGGTTCGCTCAACAAGATAAACAAGGCGCTGTCGAAATTCGAGCAGGAAAATGAAAGGCAGCCGTCAAGCGACGAGCTTTCAGAGATGATCGATGTCCCTAAGGACAAGATATCTGATACGCTCAGAGTTTCAGGAAGACATGTCTCGGTGGATGCTCCTTTCGTTGAGGGAGAAGACAACAGCCTGCTGGATGTGCTTCCTAATACAGATTCTCCAAGTGCTGACAGAGGACTGGTGAATGAGTCTCTCAATACTGAAATAGAGAGGGCTCTGTCCACATTGTCCAGCAGGGAGCGTGAGATCATCAAATCTTTCTTCGGAATCGGATGCCAGGAAATGACGCTCGAGGAAATCGGAGAGAGGTTCGGCCTCACAAGGGAGAGAGTACGTCAAATCAAGGAGAAAGCTATCAGAAGGCTCAAGAGTCCGTCAAGAAGCAAACTCCTCAAAGGGTATCTTGGATAATTTTAGGTTTGCTTTAAGATGACACCGGAATCATTTATTCAGAATAAGGCCGCAGAGGCCATAAAAAGCGTTTACGGAGCAGATGTTGATGCATCTTCCCTCCAGATACAGGTTACAAGAAAAGAGTTCGAAGGCGACTACACGTTAGTTGTCTTCCCTCTTTTGCGTATTACACATGCTTCACCGGACAATACCGGAAATGCGATAGGAGAGTGGCTCAAGACCAATGTTCCCGAGATCGCAGGTTACAACAGCGTGAAGGGCTATCTGAATCTCCTTTTCTCGCAGGTTTACTGGAACGAGCTTTTTGCTGAAATAGCTTCAGCAGAGAATTTCGGAACCCTGCCGAGCACAGGAAAGAACATTATGGTGGAGTTCTCTTCCCCTAACACCAACAAGCCGCTTCACCTCGGCCATATCAGGAACAACCTTCTCGGAGATTCTGTCTCGAGACTGTTGAAGGCCTGCGGAAACAATGTCATGAAGGTGACATTGGTCAATGACCGCGGCGTCCATATCTGCAAGTCGATGCTTGCCTGGCTGAAGGCCGGCAATGGCGAGACACCTCAGTCTTCCGGCAAGAAGGGCGACCATCTGGTAGGCGACTGCTATGTGATGTTCAATGACATCTACAAGAAAGAAGTAGATGCTCTCGTAAGCGGCGGAATGAGCAAGGAAGAAGCCGAGAAAGAGGCTCCTTGCCTGAAAGAGGCTCACGAAATGCTTGTGAAGTGGGAGCAGGGTGACAAGGAAGTGCGTGATTTGTGGAAAAAGATGAACGGATGGGTTATGGAAGGTTTCGATGAGACCTACAAGGCCCTCGGCATTTCTTTCGACAAGACATATTTCGAGTCAGATACATATCTTCTCGGTAAGGAACTGGTGCAGAAAGGTCTGGATATGGGCGTTTTCGTGAAGGACCCGGACGGCTCAGTCTGGTGTGACCTCACTGCTGACGGACTTGACAGAAAACTTCTTCTCCGTAGCGACGGAACATCAGTGTATATGACCCAGGACTTGGGAACAGCAGAGAGACGTTTCTCAGAGTATAATCTCGACGAGCATGTCTATGTGGTAGGAAATGAGCAGAATTATCATTTCCAGGTGCTCAAGCTTATTCTCAAGAAACTCGGCTTCAAATGGGCGGACGACATTTTCCACCTTTCCTATGGTATGGTAGAACTGCCGGAAGGAAAAATGAAGTCAAGAGAGGGAACTGTGGTGGATGCCGATGACCTTATAGAGAAGATGTACGAGGAGGCGAAAGCTACTTCTGAAGAGTCAGGAAAGCTTATGGATATGCCTGAGGCTGAGAGAGATGCACTGTATCACTCCATCGGTCTCGGAGCATTGAAATACTTCATCATGAAGGTCGATCCGAAGAAGACGATGCTCTTCAATCCTAAGGAGTCCATTGATTTTAACGGTAACACCGGTCCTTTCATCCAATACACTCATGCCCGTATCAAATCCATTTTGAGAAAGGCTGATGAGCAGGGTGTCAGCCACGACGCCGCTTCGCTCAAGAATGACATTGCCCTTTCTGCGAAGGAGGTCCGTCTGGTCAAGATGTTGAACCTGTATCCTGCGAAGGTGGCGGAGGCAGGAGCCGAATATTCGCCGGCAGTGATCGCGAACTATGCTTATGACCTTGCCAAGGAGTTCAACCAGTACTATCACGAAACCCGCATTCTCCAGGAAGAGGATGTGCTCGTGAAGAATTTCAGGCTGGTCCTCATCCAGACTTTGGCGGATGTGCTGACGAAGGCGATGGGACTGCTCGGTATCGTACTTCCTGAAAGAATGTAATTTGACAATATGGCTGAACAGAAGGAAGCATATATGTTTCCGACCTCTGTGAAAGAGGTGGAGGCATTAGGCTGGGATTACATTGACGTTATCTTGTTTTCCGGTGACGCTTTCGTGGACCATCCTTCTTTCGGAACTGCATGTATAGCGCGTTGGCTTCAGAAATGGGGCTGGCGCGTTGCTGTTGTGCCTCAGCCGAACTGGCGCGACGACCTGCGGGATTTCAAGAAGTTGGGTGCGCCGCGTCTTTATTTCGGTGTCAATGCAGGGGCCATGGATTCGATGGTGAACCACTATACGGCTTCCAAGAGGCTCCGGCACGATGATGCCTATACCCCTGACGGGAAGTTCGGACAGAGGCCGGATTACGCAGTGACTGTCTATACCAAGATCCTGAAGAAACTGTATCCGGATGTGCCTGTGGTCATTGGCGGAGTCGAGGCTTCGTTGAGGCGGCTTACCCACTATGACTATTGGAAGGATTGTCTGATGCCTTCGGTACTGGTGACAAGCGGCGCGGACTATTTGTGCTACGGAATGGGGGAGAAACCGATGCTGGAACTGACCCGCGGTATCGAGGCGGGCAGAAGCCGTCACGATATGCACAAGATTCCGCAGATAGCGTTCTATGTAAGCGGAAAGCCTAAGCCCAAGGAAGGTGTGCTGATTCTTCACTCCTTCGAAGAGTGCAAGAGAGACAAGAGAGCATTTGCAGAGAACTTCCATCATATTGAGATTCATGCGAATATGATGCATCCTGATACCTTGTTGGAAGGTACCGGAGACGGTTATGTCCAGATCAATCCGCCTTATCCGACTTCGGACGAAAAGGATATGGATTCGTTCTGGGACCTGCCGTTCACGAAGATGCCTCATCCTCGCTACAAGGGCAAGAGAATTCCTGCCTACGATATGATCAAGTATTCCATCAATACTCATCGCGGATGCTTCGGAGGTTGTAATTTCTGCACGATTGCGGCGCATCAGGGCAAGTTCATACAGTCGCGTTCCGAGCAGTCCATATTGAAGGAGGTGAAAGGTCTTCTGAAAGTTCCGGGATTTGCGGGCAATATCTCTGACTTGGGAGCGCCTACTGCGAATATGTACGGTATGAGGGGAAAGAATCCGGCTCTATGTGACGTGTGCAGGCGCAAATCGTGTCTTTTCCCTGCTCCTTGCCCTAATATGGACAGAAGCCACGAGAGGGTGCTGAAACTCTATCACGATGTCACTTCGGTCAAGGGAATACGTCATGCGTACATCGGCAGCGGTATCAGATATGACTTGTTCCTGTCGGAAAACGGCTTCGTGGACAAGACATCCTATCCGTATCTGAAGGAACTGATTCTGGACCATACGTCCGGCAGACTCAAGGTCGCTCCTGAGCATACTGAGGACAATGTCCTCTATTACATGGGCAAGCCGTCGTTCAAGCTTTTCTGCCGTCTGCGCAAGGAATTCGACAAGATCGCTTCGGATGCGGGGCTGCGTACCGGCATTGTCCCGTATTTTATTTCTTCGCATCCGGGATGTCATATGAGCGATATGCAGAAGTTGGCTTCGAATCCGGCATTGAAGGGAATCTATATGGACCAGGTGCAGGACTTCACGCCTACTCCGATGACGACTTCCTCGGTCATGTTCTATTCCGGACTGGACCCGAGAACGATGAAACCGGTATTCGTGGAGCGCGATCCTGACAAGAAAAAGATGCAAAAATCATTTTTCTTCAAAAAAAAGTAAGATAACATATTTGTATTAGAAAAAATTGTCCTATTATTGCATCGCGAAATAAGAAGAAAGAAAGACTATATAAAAAGTAACGGTACAAATAATATGGCGACTAATCAGAAAAAGAGAGCGGTTGTGAGCTACGAGAAGATGTCCAAGGAGCTTGCGGCAGCGTTTGTAGAGAAGTATCCGAAGGGTTTCAGTGACTATCTGCCTGACCTGATAAAGTATGACAAGCCGGACGGCACATGCTTCTATGCTGTGACAGTAGAAGTTCCGGATGCTATCTATCTTGTGAAGATCAAGATCAAGACGGACAATCCTGACGACATCGAGAAATGGCTTGAGGAAGATGCCTCAGAGGATGGAGATACCACGGCTCCTGATACAGCAGGAGGTGAGACACTGCCGGATGACAATATCTCCCAGTATTCTTCCAGTGATGATGATGCGTCTGACGCTTAGGAAAAGTACAATGAGAGTTATGCCGGGAACGAATTCTTCGTTTCCGGTTTTTTTTGTCATCGCTTTTGTGTAAGTTTGTACTGATGATGAAATGGCTGACAGAATTTAAACTTTTTTTGAGAGGCTTGCCCGAAAAGAACAAGCTTCTTCTGTTGTCGCTTGTCGTGGGTATAAGCAGCGGTTTGGCCGCTGTGCTGCTTGAAACTATCGTCAGGGCCATTCATCGTGGCCTGACCAGCTGGTTTGACAGTGCCGGGGACAATTTCCTGTACTTGGTTTATCCTGGAGTCGGAATGCTCCTGTCGCTTCTCATATTGCGTCTTGTGATCAAGGACAATATCGGTCATGGAGTGACCAAGGTGCTGGTGGCCGTATCCAAGAACGAGTCCAGGATCAGACCCCATAATATGTGGTCATCCATATTGACCAGTTCATTGACCATCGGCTTCGGAGGCTCGGTCGGTGCGGAAGCTCCTATCGTATATACAGGTGCGGCGATCGGCTCGAACTTCGCGCGGTATATGGGGATGTCCTACAGGAACATTACCATATTGCTGGGATGCGGTGCGGCCGGTGCAGTGGCCGGAATCTTCAAGGCGCCGCTTGCTGGGGTGCTCTTCACATTGGAAATTCTCCTTTTCAATATATCCATGACGTCAATGATGCCGCTGCTGCTTTCTACGGTCTCGGCCACGATGGTGTCATATATATTTCTTGGCGACAGCCTTCCGTTCGAGTGCACATTGACCCCGTTTGAAATCCATAATGTCCCGTTCTATGTGCTCCTCGGCTTTTTCTGCGGACTTTGTTCATTGTATTTCCTCAGAACCACGCTGAAACTCGAGGACAGGTTGGGAAAGATGAAGAATCCTTATGTCAAATGGGCGTTCTGCGCCATTGGTCTTGGACTTCTCATTTTCCTGTTCCCGCCTTTGTACGGTGAGGGCTATGACGCGCTCGGTCCGCTCCTGAACGGCCAGCCTATTTCCTATGACGGGGAGACTGTACTTTCTTTCATGCTGCACAAGCCGTGGCTGGTCCCTGTATTCTTTGCATTGATACTTTTTCTCAAGGTCTTTTCAATGACATTGACCAATGCGGGAGGCGGTGTCGGCGGTACTTTCGGTCCGACATTGTTTGTGGGCGCAATCGCCGGTTTCCTGCTTGCGAGGGTGACCAATCTTCTGATGGCCGGGACTGAGTTTGTGGTTCCGGAACAGAATTTCGTGCTGGTGGGTATGGCCGGACTGATGGCGGGAGTGATGCAGGCCCCGATGACGGCAATCTTCCTTATCGCCGAAATATCAGGTGGTTATGAACTATTTATCCCGCTTATCATTACATCTACCATAGCGTTCGGAACTATCCGTCTCTTCGAGAAATACTCGATTTATACGAAGCGAATTGCAATGACGGGTGATCTTCTCACCCACGACAGTGACCAGGCTGTGCTTACGCTTCTGAAGATTTCCGATGTGGTGGAGACGAATTTTACTCCGGTATGCATAGATGCTACGCTCGGCGAATTCGTGCAGGTGATTTCCAGTTCGGCACGCAATATCTTCCCTGTGGTAGATTCACGGGGGCATCTGCAGGGCTATGTCTCGCTTGAGGATGTCAGAAAGGATATGTTCCAGACGGAGCTGTATGATAAGATGCACGTTTACAATTATATGAAATCTTCTCCTGCCTATGTCTATGAGGGCGAGAAGATGGACAGTGTGATGAAAAAGTTCGAGAATACGGATGCCTGGAACCTGCCGGTCGTGAAGAAGGACAGGACTTATGTGGGGTTCGTTTCCAAATCCAAGATATTCTCCGCATATAGGGAGGAATTGAAAGAATTGTCTCAAGATTAATAACATAGATGAAATCCATTTACATTGATTTTATAGCAGAAAAGTTGCTGGTCAAGGACTGGCAGGTGGAAAATTGTGCTGCTCTTTTCGAAGAGGGATGTACCATACCGTTCATCAGCCGTTACCGTAAGGAAAGGACAGGAGGCCTTGATGATGAGCAGGTTGCGTCTATCAAGCATTGGACCGAAGTATTCTCGGACATGGAGAAGAGGAAGGAGTCGATACTCGCGACCATCGATTCTCAGGACAAGTTGACGCCCCAGCTGCGCTCCGCGATTGAGAATTGTGTCAATGCCAATGAACTTGAGGACCTTTATCTGCCGTACAGGCCGAAAAGAAGGACTCGTGCCACTGTGGCCAAAGAAGCCGGGCTGGAGCCGCTCGCGGACAAGATGTATGCTGTAGAGGTCCGTAATCTGCAGGCAGAGGCTGCCAAGTATGTCAATGACAAGGTGCCTGATGTTGAGGCGGCATTGGCAGGCGCCCGCGATATCATTGCTGAGAGGCTTTCGGAATCAGCCAAGGTCAGGGAGGCGATGAGGTCGGTATTCCGTACAAGGCGTGTGGTGTCCAAGGTGACCAAGGCCGGAAAGGAGAATCTTGAGTCCCAGAAGTTCGAGAACTATTTCGATTATGCGGAACCGCTTTCGAGAATTGCGGCTCACAGGCTTCTGGCGATATTGAGAGGGGAGTCGGAGGGATGGCTGAACGTGAAGATCGACGCTGATCCTGAGAAATGCGGAAACAAGATATATTATGACTTCTGTCAGGAGCGCAGATATCCTGCCGGTGAACTTGCACAGCAGATCCGTATGGCTGTAGATGATGCCTACAAGCGTCTTATAGAACCGTCAATCACCGGTGAAATACTGAAGGAGTTCAAGCTGAAGGCTGACCAGGAGTCTATCCGTGTTTTCGGAGAAAACTTGCGCCAGTTGCTTCTCGCTGCACCTGTGGGCCAGAAAAGGACAATGGCGATAGACCCGGGATTCCGTAACGGATGCAAGACGGTCTGTCTGGATGAGCACGGAAATCTTCTGCATCACGAAATCATCTATCCTCATCCTCCGCAGAATGAGAAGATCAAGGCTATTACATCTATATCATCGATGCTGGAAGACTATGGTATCCAGGCGATTGCTATAGGAAACGGAACAGCGAGCCGTGAGACTGAAGATTTTATAAAACGTGTGCCGCTGCCTGACGGATGCAAGGTGTTCGTGGTCAGCGAGGACGGGGCTTCCATTTACTCGGCGTCGGATGTTGCAAGAGAGGAATTCCCGGATGAGGATGTGACTGTGCGAGGTGCAGTGTCCATCGGAAGGCGTCTTATGGACCCGCTTGCGGAGTTGGTGAAGATTGACCCCAAATCGTTGGGAGTGGGGCAGTACCAGTATGATGTGGACCAGTCTCTTCTGAAAGAAAAACTGGACAATACTGTGGAGAGCTGCGTGAATACTGTAGGTGTGAACCTGAATACGGCGAGCAGTTATCTGCTCAGCTATGTGTCCGGAATCGGTCCGGCATTGGCCTCCGCCATCGTCAAGACCCGTTCAGACAAGGGCGGTTTCCGCTCCAGAAAGGACCTGATGTCTGTACCGCGTCTCGGGGGAAAAGCTTTTGAACAATGTGCGGGCTTCCTCCGTATTCCGGGAGCAGAGAATCCTCTCGACAACTCGGCTGTGCATCCGGAGTGTTATCATATTGTCTCGAAAATGGCTTCCGATCTCGGCGTCACTGCTGAGCAGCTTGTCGGAAACCAGGAGCTATGTTCCAAGATCGAGCCTGAGAAATATGTTGAGAAGGAATTCGGCCTGCCTACTGTCAATGATATTGTCAAGGAACTTGCTAAGCCTGGACGGGATCCTCGTGAGGCGGCGCAGGAGTTTTCATTTGCAGACGACATACATTCGATAGAGGACCTGCAGGTCGGAATGGAGGTTCCGGGAATTGTTACCAACATTACCGCATTCGGTGCCTTCGTGGATTTGGGTGTCCACGAAAATGGTCTGATCCACGTTTCCCAGATGGGCAGAAGAGATGGTAAGGTCACATTGAAACTGCATCAGCACGTGACAGTGAAGGTTATTGGCGTGGATTTCGACAGACGCAGAATATCCCTCAGATTAGTAAGATAATCAGCAGTAATTTTCACAAAAATTAAGATAATATAGATTTTTCCTTTCAGATTGTTCTTGATTTACTTGAAAACAATTATATTTGTAATGTAATTGTAATAAGATGGCTGAAGGAACAATGAATGGTAAAGCAGGAATGGTGGGAGTATATCTACTTTCGCTTCTTGCTATATTGCTTTGGGGAATGTCGTATTTGTGGAGTGACTCTCTGCTTGCTCTCGGCATTCCTGTGGAATATATCGTATTTGCCAGAATAAGTATCGCCGGTGTGGTGCTGCTTGTTTTCAACCTTGCTACCGGACAGAATATCCGGATGCAGAAGAAGCATGTGCTCAAATTCATCCTCATTGCGTTTTTCGAGCCGTTCATCTATTTCGTATGTGAGACTTACGGTATCCGCTTCACGGAGTCGCCGACCATCAGTTCTCTCTTGATTGCTGCCGCCCCGATTTTCTCCGTTATTGCAGGAATGGCGATTTTCAATGAGAAATTCTCATTGTTCAATATGTTCGGCATCCTTGTGTGCCTGGGCGGTATCGTGATGGTGACTCTGTGCTCTGAGTCCATGGGTGAGCACTTCGTCTTGGGTATTGTCCTGCTGGTTGTCGCCGTGCTTGCGGAGGTGGGACACGCGTCATTGACGAAGTATCTGACAGATTCTTATTCTCCGTCAGTCATCGTGATGTATCAGTTCCTCATCGGTTCGGTGTTCCTTTTCCCGCTGTTCGCAGGCCCGGGCCTGAAAAACTTCGATGCAGAGCTGTATTTTTCGTGGGACGTCTGGAAGCCGATTCTCTGTCTTGCTGTGCTGTGCTCAAGCATCGCTTTCGGTCTGTGGGCCAATACGATAAAGCATCTCGGTGTAGCGAAGTCCAGCATATTCCTGTCCACGATTCCTGTATTCACGGCATTGGCAGGCTGGATTCTCGGACAAGAACTTCTTACGCCGCTTCAGTGGGCCGGTATTTTCGTGGCTTGCATCGGAGTCGTATTCTCACAATACACGAAGTCCAAGCCGAAATCCCTTTAACGGTTTCTGAATTCAAGTCTTTGACCTGCAGCCGTTTCTGTGATGAGGTGGCCGTCCTGAACAGTTAATGTTCCGTTCAGATATACGTCCTCCACCATGCCTTTCAGTCTGCTGCCTTCATAAGGGGACCAGCCGCATTTGTAAGCGAGTCCGGCATTGCCCTCGTCGCTGTCGCCGACTGTAAATTCCTTTTTCGGATCAATGATGATGAGGTCTGCCTTGTACCCTGTCTGAATCTTTCCTCTGCCTACGATTCCCAGCATATCTGAAATCTTTTCAGACAGTACAGACGCTATTCTGGTCAATGGAATCTGCTCTTCATCAGCAACGGTGAGCAGCACGGCGACTTCCTGCTGTATGGAAGGCATTCCTGACGGGCAGGTGAGATATGGCCTCGCCTTTTCTTCCTTCAGGTGTGGAGCGTGGTCTGAGCCGATCGTGTCTATCACGCCGTCTTTCAATGCATTGCGCAATGCAGCCCTGTCCGTGGCGGTCTTTATTGCCGGATTGCATTTGACACGGCTTCCCAGCCTGTCGTAATCTTCGTCGCAGAACCAGAGGTAATTGGCTGATGTCTCGGCTGTTATCTCTTGATTGTATTGCTTGGCCGCACGTATCATTTCGACTTCTTCTGCTGTGGAGACATGGCAGATATGAAGAGCGGTACCGTGCTTCATCGCCAGTTCCAATGCCTTGATCGTGCTGCGTATGCAGGCCTGTCTGCTGCGGATGTTCTCGTGCTCTCTCATCGGGATATTTTCGCCGAATTTCTGCTTGGCATCGGCAAGATTCGCCTTTATGATGGCTTCGTCTTCACTGTGAATGAAAATGCGTGAGCCGCTTATGCTGAACAGTTTGTCGAGGGTTTCCTGTCTGTCCACAAGCATATTGCCTGTGGATGAGCCCATAAACACCTTTACGCTTGCGAATGCCCTGCTGTCGTGGCAGCGTTCCAGATATTCCTTGATATTGTCTGCATTGACATTGTCTGCTCCTATATGGAAGCCCCAGTTTGCATGGCAGCGTCCTTCTGCGAGGCTGCATTTCTTTTCCAGTTCTTGCAGGCTGACAGTCGCGGGAACTGTGTTCGGCATGTCTATGAATGATGTGACACCTCCAAGCAGAGCTGCTCTGGATTCTGTCGCCATGTCGGCTTTCTGCGTCATTCCCGGTTCCCGGAAGTGCACGTGTGCATCGATAGCCCCGGCCATCATGAGCTTTCCGCTCATATCCCGTGTGACATCTGCATTGACCCTGCTCTGAAGAGCCTCCGGGCTAAGTTTTTCGCCGTCAAAATCTATGAGTCCGTCTTCATCGGAGAACCAGACTCCTGCGATTGTCTCTCCATCAATCAGGAGCGCCCCTTGTCCGGCTTTTTCTGCCGTGACAATGGACGCTCCTGTCAGAAGTACTCTGTTCTTATTCATCTTATTCAGTCTTCTTGGCGTGAATCTTCCTGAACCTGAGCCCGAGGACTCCCCAGAATGCTTCACCGAATATGCCGCCGCTCATCTTGGATGTGCCCGCCTTTCTGTTCACGAAAATGATCGGAACTTCAGTGATCTTGAATCCAAGCTTATATGTGGTGTATTTCATCTCAATCTGGAATCCGTAGCCTTTCATTCTTACATCATCCAGGTCAATGGCTCTCAATACCTTATTGCTGTAGCACTTGAATCCGGCAGTGCAGTCATAGACTTTCATGCCGAGTACCGTGCGTACGTAAACGGATGCATAGTAGGACATGATGATTCTGCCTATAGGCCAGTTGATTACGCTGATGCCGTCGCAGTATCTGGAACCGATGGCGAGGTCTGCTCCGTCCTTGCACGCTTTGTAGAGTCGTGGCAGATCTTCAGGATTATGAGAGAAGTCAGCGTCCATCTCGAAGGTGTAGTCGTATCCGTTTGCAAGTGACCATTTGAAACCAGTGATATAGGCGGTTCCCAGTCCCTGTTTGCCCTTCCTTTCAATCATGAAGAGCCTTTCGCTGAATTCGCTCTGCAGGCCCTTTACGATGGCGGCAGTGCCGTCAGGAGAGCCGTCGTCTATGATAAGAATGTCGTACCCTCCTTCCAGTGAAAACACCTTGCGGATAATCGCCTCGATGTTCTCCTTTTCATTGTAGGTAGGGATAATGACTATTTTTCTGTCTTCCATATTGATTATTTTTCAGATGTTTTCATCATTTCCTTTACGGCAGTCTCCAGCTGTTTGTCTTCGCCTCTGAGCACTGATGCGGGGTCATTGTAAACAAGGATGTCAGGCTCCACCTGATGATTCTCGTTGTAATGGCCTTCCTTTATGCACCAGGAGCCGACCTGAGGAATGCCGAACACGATATTGCCATTGATCTGTGTTTCCCACCATACGGCAGTCATTGTTCCTGCTACAGGAGTTCCCACGAGCTTGCCGATACCCAATGACTGGTAAGCGTAAGGGAAGCCGCAGGCGTCAGAATAGTTGTCCTCGCATACGAGAACGCAGGACGGTTTTACCCATTTGCTGTAAGGGTCTGTGCCGATGTACTGGCCCCTCGGCTGGTAATTCACATAAGCCTTTCCGCTGAGGAATGTTACCAGGTCATCGTGAAGCCATCCGCCGCCGTTGTGACGTGTATCCACTACGAGAGCGTCAGCAGTACGGTATTTGCCGAGAGCCTTGGAATATACCTCGCGGTAGCTTGGCGAATTCATGCCTTCTACGTGTACATAGCCCACTTTGCCGCCTGAAATCTCTTTCACCTTGGCCTCTCTCTGCTTGACCCATCTGTTGTACATCAGCTTGTAGTCGGTGAATGCAGGCTCCACGAAAATCTCCTGCTCTTTCTTTCCGCCTTTCTTGATGACGATGGCGGTCTTCTTGCCTGCCCTTCCTGTGAGCAGCTGATACCAGTCTTTGCCGGCCTTGATTTCCTTGCCGTCGATAGAAGCGATGATGTCGCCCTCCTTGATCTCAGGATAAGCCAATGACAGTGCTCCGTCAGGAAGTACTTCCTTGATTTTCAAACCGTCACCTTCGTAATCCTCATCGTAAAGAACTCCCAGATTTCCCATATTCAGGCCTGACCTGTACTGGAAACGTGCTCCCGTATGCGACGCGTTGAGTTCTCCGAGAATCTCCGACATCAGTTCCTGGAAATCGAAATTGTTGTTTATATAAGGCAGGAATTGTGAGTAGTTCTCCTTGTAGTATTCCCAGTCCACTCCGTGCAGTTCAGGATCGTAGAATTTCTCCTTGACCTGCTTCCACATATGGTCGAAAATGTATTCACGTTCTGCCTTAGGCTTGAATTCATATTCGCCTGAGTATGTGATGGTCTTGCCTTCACTTCCGCTCACGCTCATCCTGCTGATTCCGCCTGCAGAAGGTATGTAGATGTAACTCTCGTCAGATGAAGGGATTATATTGCCCATGACACCTTTCTTGAGGACTTTTACATTGCCTTCCTTCATGTCGCGGACACAGAGGTCGTAACTGCTTTCCAGACGTACTTCGTAGAACAGTTTCTTGCCGTCCTTCGAGAGGTAGTGGTCGCCGAGACGTCCTGAGAATCTTGTCAGCCTGAACGTCCTGTCTGCTCTGTTCTCCAGATCGAGTTTCAGTTTTGCAGGCTTCTTCTTGTCCGTGCTGTCCTTTTTCTCGGCCTTCTCTTCTTTTTTAGCCTTCTTGTCGTCGCCGGCCATGAGTTTTGCGATTTCATCATCTTCCTTGTCACGGAAGAACTCAGTCATTGCCTTTGCGTCGAAGAACATGATGTAGATGTCTGTCTCAGCGCCCCAGCTGCCGTGACTCCTGTATCCGTCCTTGTCGGACTGCCATACCATTGCCTTGCCGCCGAGAGCCCAGCGGAAGGCGCCGTCATTATATCCGCTCTCAGTCAGGTCAGTAACTTCTTTAGTGTCAATGTCAATGAGGGCAATGTCGCAGTTGTTCCATCTGCCTTCTGCCTCGTATGTGGACAGAAGATAATGGCTGTCCGGACTCCATTCGAAAGAAATGTCGCCGTCTGAATAGGAATAGTTCACGCCTTTAAGAAGTGAAATGGTCTTGCCGCCTTTGGTAGGCTTTATGACAAGCTCGGTCCTGCCCCTGAGGTAGGCTACATATTTTCCGTCAGGAGATACCTGTGGCTGGAAACATGTCTCACCCTTGTCTGAGAAAAGCTCTTCTTTGAATTCTGTGGCATAAGCGAATCTCTTGTCTTCTTTGTTCACAAGTGACGTTCTCCAGATGCCCCAGTTTCCGTCTCTCTCAGCCGCATAGTAGATTGTCCTGCCGTCTTCTGAGAAACTTACTCCTCTTTCCTGAGTGGCGGTGTTGGTGATTCTCTTCGTCGTTTTGTAGTCGGCTGAGGTTACGAACACGTCACCTCTTATTACAAGCGCAACCTCCTTTTGATCAGGAGAAACAGCTATTGCAGATGCGCCGCCTGATAATGTAAGTCTCTCAATATCACGCTCATCCTGGTCTGAATACACTGAAATAGCCACCTTTTCGCTCTTGCCGCCCTCCTTCAGTGTATAAAGGCTTCCGTTATAGGAGTAGGTCAATGTCCCATTGTCAGCGACAGAAAGGTATCTTACCGGATTTCTGGTCTCGAATGTCAGCTGTACGGACTTTTCAGGAGCGGAAATGGAACTCTTGTAGATGTTCATGGCCTTTCCGTCACGCTCGCTCAGGTAGTAGAATGTGTCGCCGTCTGGGCCGAAGACAGGGTTTCTGTCCTCGCCTGCATAGTCGCTGAGTTTCTTGAACGTACCCTCTGCATTGATACTCAACTTGCCTCCGGCAGAATTGCCTCTGTAGAGCCAGATGTCTCTTGTCACTGCAGAAGTGTGATGTTTTCTGAACTGGTCCTCATATCCTTTCCAGTCCTCGTAAAGGATGTCGCCTTTCTTGTTTATGCTGATTTCTGAAATCGGCAGGGAAGTGATTCTTACAGGTCTTGAGCCTTCTGTGTCAGTATAATACAACTGTGCTTCACCAGGGAATCCGTCGAAAGTCACGTCCTGCTGGATATTTGCGGAGAAGATTATCTTTCCGTCAGGAAGCACGGCACGCAGAGTCTCGTGCCCAGGGTGGAATGTCAGCCTCTTGGGGGTTCCGCCTTCGCAGGAGGTGATGAAGATGTCCTTGCTCTTCTCGCGGTATGATGTGAACACGATATTTTTGCTGTCAGATGTCCACATCGGTTCAGAATCATAAGCGTTGTTGGTCGTAATCTGCAACGCCCTGCCTCCGGTTGACGGAACTACGAAAATGTCTCCCTTGTAGCTGAACGCTATCTTGGAGCCGTCAGGGGAGATGCTGTTTTTCCTGATCCATTCAGGAGTTTCCTGACCGCAGAGAAAGCCCGCAGACAAGGAAATGGCCAATGCCAATGTCAGTATTCTTTTCATATATGTCATTTATTATATTCCAACTCGTAAAAATAGAAAGAAAAATCTGTATTTCCCATCATTTTCCGTGTATCCTTGCCGCATATTTGCCTGGAGTTTCACCAAAGGTGTTCTTGAAGACAGTGATGAAATATGCCGGAGTCTGGTATCCGCATTGTTCAGCAATGTCAGAGATTGGCATTTCTGTGTCTTTGAGCAATGCGCAGGCTTTTTTCATCCTCAATGTCTTGATAAGTTCAACTGGTGATTTCCCGGTTATGTTCTTCAAGCGCAGATGAAGATTTCCTCTTGAGCAGCAGCTTCCTTCCGCCAAGTTTTCCACAGTAAATGCGGCATTCCCGATATTGGCTTCTATGCAGTTGATTGCGGAAAGCAGGAACCGCTCGTCATCATGCTTCATGTTATATTTGGAATCCACGTACATCTCGATTTTGCTCTTCTGTACCTTCTCCTCATAGTTCTTGGTGAGCTGGGCGATTTCCACATCCTTCATATTCTTTACTTTACGGATGTACCACAGTGCTAGGGCGCTGATTCCGGAAATTACCAGAAGCAGTGCCAGAATTTCCGCAAATGTGCTTTTGTACCATATCGGCCTTACCCTGATTTCCAGTCTGAGCGCGTGTTCGTTCCAGATGCCGTCGCTGTTCGCCGCTTTCAGACGGAATGTGTATCGTCCTTTGGAAAGATTGGTATAGGTCGCTTCCGTGCCTCTGGCGTCATTCCAGTTCTTGTCAATTCCTTCCAACATATAAGAATATCTGCAACTCTTCTCCGAAATCATATCAGGACACGAAAAACCTAAGGTCAGTGAGTTCTGCCAATGTTTCAAGACAATTTTTTCAGTAATGCTGATATTCTTCTTGAGTATCCTGGACTTGTCTCCAGGCTTGATTTCCATGTTGTTGACTATGAGTCTGTCGATAATAGGCCTTTTGGCTATGGTGTTTGGGACAATGTCTTCCGGATTGAATACCTCCATGCCGTAAATGCCTCCGAAATACATTCTTCCGGTCGTATCTCTTGTGTGTGCGCCTGTACTGAAAAGATCGCATCTGATACCGTCATCGTCTCCGAATCGTCTTATTTCACCCTTGGATGGAGCATATCTGTAAAGTCCGTCATCTGAACTTATCCATAGGTTTCCGTCATTGTCCTCCTCGATTCCTCGAATCGTACTGTTCTGGAATCCGTCCGGATGCTCAACTGTCCCTTTTCCGGTTTTTTCGTCAATACAGGCAAGACCATCGATGGTTCCGATCCATATTTTCCCGTCGAATGACTGGTAGATGCACTGCGTCTGTACAATGTCATTGAATTTGTAGCCGCCGGTCTTGTCCAGAGTGTTGTCCTCATTGACAACATATTTGGAAAGGCTCTCTTTGGCCCCGATCCAGAGCTGGTTGTCCTTATCCTTGCACAGCGACAGGATTCGTGTCAGTCTTTCTGGACTGGTGTATTTCAGGTTGATTTTAGCGGAGGCATTATTATCGATGTCATAGAGATATAGCCCTATAAGTGTGCCTAGCCACAGTTTGCCGTCATTGGCCGGGGTGATGCACATTATATCCAGCGGTGCTTTCAATTTTCGTGTCGTTCCTTTTTCTATATCTATCTCATGCAGGCCTTGAACCTCTCCTCCAGCGTATGCCTTTTTCCCGTTCCCGCTTACCTGGACACTCCGCATATTGTTGAGAGCATAGTGTGAAACCTTTCCGGTTGCACCAAAGCGATAGAGTCCGTCGTTACGCGTGCCTACCCAGAGTGCGCCGAAATCGTCATGTTTCAATGTGGTTATGATCTTGTCCTGAAGCTGGAACCTGTCCTGGGCATAAGAACGGAATTTGTCACGTTGTTTGTGCCAATACATTGCTCCGCTGTACTCTGTGCCTATCCATACCCCTCCTGAAGAATCTTTGAACAGACTTCGGATATTATTGTCAGGCATGATTCCCGGAGCATATCGGCTTATCTTGCCGTCCTTGTCCATAATCATCACTCCTTCAGATGAGCCGATCCACAATTTCCCGTCATCATCATTGCAGAATGCGAATATTTCGAGCCATTTGTCGCTGCCCGTGTCGATTTTCGAGCTGGTGCTGTTTTTGAAATCGACCAGCATCAGGCCGTTGCCTTTGGTGCCCACGTAGTATCTGTCGTCTCCTGCCGGATATGGTACGATTCCGAATTTCGGCAGTTCAATCGGTTCGAAGTTGCGTATGAGAGAGTCGCATGAAAATCTGAGAGACTCGATGGCCTTGTCCCTTGTGCAGACTATTATACGGTCACCGTCCTTGCAGATTGAGTAGTAGGTCAATGATTTGCCTTCAAGTTTGATCTCTTTGGAAGAGTCAGTATCCAGGTCATACAGGAATGTGGCATGTCGCGTGGCCGCAAGATACTTGTTGTCAGCTACTTCCATTACGCATTCTACGGTCACTGCGTCCTTGATGCTGATTCTTTGGAAATCATCGGTCTCCTCTCTATAATAGGAGAGTCATGAGGAAGTGCACACCCATAGTCTTTCCTTCGAGTCAATGAACAGGTCATGGACATTGTTGCTCTTAAGACTGTTCTTGTCATTGTGCCGATGCCTGTAAATCGTGAAGTCTGTCCCGTTGAACCTGTCGAGTCCGTCGGCTGTTGCAAACCATATGTTGCCGGATGAATCCTGCTCAAAGTCAACAACAGTATTATATGACATTCCGTTTCTGACGGAAAATTGGGTGAGCCGCTGGCGGATAAATGAGTCTTGGCCTGATGCTCCACATAAGCAGATCAGGAATAGTGTCAATGTCAAAAGTGGTCGTTTCATTGTGTATCGTTTTGGCCGCCTCGCGGGCTGTTTTAGCATTATTGATACAAATTTATAATTTTATTTTCGATTTGTTGTGACAAAATTGAAACAGAAGTCTTCATAATGCGTATTAACTTTGTAGGGTGCGTGATTCAGTAACATGAAAACTGCAAATTATAAGAACTAATACCAATTATAGTCACTATATGAAAATCAGAAATTTGTTATCCTTGTCAATGTTGGGCATAATGTTTATGTTATGCTCGGATGTTGTTTGTGTGGGAGCGGAAAAGCAGAAGAATTCTTCCCGTATTCTATCATTGAACGTCGGTGGCCCTGCAAGAGAGGTTGTTGAAACTCCGCCATTTACGGAAATCGAAGGCCTTCATAATGTGAAGATCTCAGTAAGGTTCCGTCCCGATGCCGGTTTTGATGATGTGCTTCTTTTCTCTGTAATCAACGGCGGGACCATTACTTCTGCCACTCTTGACGGAAAGACAATTCCGGACAACCTTATAGGATATATAGTCAACAGCGCCAACCTCCGTTTGACCAAGGACATGCTTCCGCGTACATCCTCAAAGGCGAAACATCATAAATGGCACAAATTGGAATTGAACGTAAGGAATGCATCCAATTCTTCATGTCTCAAGTTGGCAGGAGCGTCAGCCGATTCCTCAAACCACGGTTTCTTTGTGGACTCTATAGAGGTGAACGACATGGGTGAGGTGCAGCGTTCTACGCTCCGTGTGCTTTACTGGAATATCCAGAACGGAATGTGGACAGACCAGCCGAATGGTTACAAGAACTTCATCGCTTGGGTGAAAAAATATGATCCTGACGTATGTGTATGGTGCGAGGCGGCTTCCATATATAAGGACCATTCAGGACAGAAAGCTCCTGCAGAAGAAAAATATCTTCCTGCCGGATGGCCGGAGCTTGCCGGAAAGTATGGTCACGCCTATATTGCTGTAGGCGGTCATCGTGACAACTATCCGCAGGTGATCACTTCCAAGTATCCTATTGAAACACTCCTCAAGATTACGGATACTGATCAGCCTGGCAGACCGGTATCTCACGGTGCTGCTGTACAGCAGGTGGAAGTGAACGGAAAGAAAATCAATTTCATTACTTTGCACACTTGGCCTCAGCAGTGGTGCTTTACCGCTGCACCGGATGAAAGGAAGGAAAGCAGAGCCAAGTTTGAAGGAGACAAGTATCGTGAATTCGAGATGAAATATATAGTTGACCACACTGTCAATGCTCCTGAATTCTCTTCTCAGACGGAATGGCTTATGATGGGTGACTTCAACTCTCCGTCAATGCTTGACGAGTGGCATAACCGGATGCTCGAGAAAACTCCTACCAAATATCTCTGCCAGAACGTAATCAGGGACAACACCACTCTCGTGGACATTATCGGCAATTACTATAAAGGATACTTCATGAGCTCTACAGCAGGAGGTTCACGTATCGACAATATGTATGCTTCACCTTCGATGTATTCGAAGGTAAGGAACGCCATGATACTGATTGACTCCTACACGACACTCAGAGCGGACAGCACCTATCCGTCGGGCTTCTATCATCCGTCTGACCATCGACCGATTCTTGTTGACTTCGAGTTGTAATGAAGTTTGATACAAATTTATAATCCGATTGCGACAAAATTTAAATCGATTTGAGAGATTGCGTGCTATCTTTGTTTTGTCCGATAAGAGGGATGTTGTCGGACATTGGACCTCAAGAACTAATACCAATTATTATTCACATATGAAAAACAGAAAAATGTTATCTATTCTGGGCATGATGTTCATATTATGCTCAGCAATTTCCTGCAAAGGAGATGACAAACCAGGTACTGGTGTGAATCCGGCTGACAGGGATACTGCTCCCGGAGAACCTATTTCCATCGTTGACGGAAAAGTAAGGTTCTACATTGACATCGATACCGATGCGGCACGAGTTAAGGCAGGGGTGGCAGCCTCTGATCTGCTAAGTGCAGCTTCTTCGGTTTATGTAAACGGAACCAAGTATGATGTGGCTTCTGATGAGAGCGGAAATTTATATATTGATGCTCTTGCCAATGCACAAGGAACTTATACAGCTTCTCTTGCTTTCGAAGATGGGACCAGGTGGTTCGGAACTTCTCCGACCATCAACCTTGCGGTTCCTGCAAGCCAGTTCGCCTCTGACGGAGCGATGAAACTTCTTCCTATGTTTGCAGACTACAGTGAAGCAACTGGCAACAAGCTGTTCATGAAGGATGCAGTCGGAATCCTTTCCCTGCATATCGGCGGCTCTGCCAAGATTGCATCTGTAAAACTTCAGAAAAAAGGTTCTGACATGGCCGGACTCTTCCTGAAGACAAAAGAAGGGTTGGAATCATCTGACACGACGGCTAACTTCGTCACATTGAACTGTACCAATGGAGGCGAATTCGTTTCCTCTGGTTCGGATTTCAATATGATGCTCAGGCCGGGCAACTATTCAGGAGCAGAGCTCGTCATCTGCACTGACGACAACCGCGTGATGAGGACGTCTCTTGACGTTGACCTAAAAGCCAATGGCTTCGAGGCCAAGAACATTGACTTCAAAGCTGATGACAACGTGCTCTGGTATGACGGCTTCGACCTCTGTACTTGGGGTGGAAACATCATGGGCGGCTCGCAGGCGGCAGGAATGTCACCTTCATCTGCTGCGGTGACTTCAACAGGTGCTGCAAGTGGTGCGGACAGGCTCGGAACAGACTATGCGCTGTCTGCTGTCGCATACAATGTCCCTGGATGCGGCTTTATCCAGAACAACTGGAACAATGCTTCAGGAAAGACTGTGGGCGATGCTCACGACATGTCGGACAGTTATGTCATCAGCAGAAATCTTACCGGATACACATACCTTTTCAGATCTCAGGAATTCCAGGGAGTCATGGGAGTATCCTACGGAACTACCGCGAGAGGTATTATTGCGACACCTCGATTTACAGCCATAAATGGGTTCCGCAATGTTAAGATTGTCGTAAGATTCTGCCCGAATGCGGGTTTTGACGACTTGCTTCTTTTCTCTGTCATCGATGGCGGAATGATTACTTCAGCCTCTCTTGACGGAAAAGCTCTTCCGGAGGATCTTATAGAGTACGTGGCAAACAGTGCCAATACCCGTTTGCTCAACGACAGGCTGTCGATTCCTGCATCAATGGCGACACCGCAGGAATGGCATACATTGGAGTTGAACGTCAAGAATGCGACCAACTCTACATATCTTTGGTTTGCCGGTGAATCTGCGACTACCGGAAACCACTGCTTCTTCGTGGATTCAATAGAAGTGACCGACCTTGGAGAGTCTTTCAAGAAATCCGGATTGAGAGTGCTCTATTGGAATATCCAGGACGGCATGTGGGCAGACCAGCCTAATCAGTACAAAAACTTCATAGAGTGGGTGAAGACATATGACCCGGATGTTTGCGTTTGGTGCGAGGCGGCGTCCATATATAAGGATTACTCGACAGTCTCAGCCCCCGAAGCAGAGAGATATCTTCCGAACGGGTGGCCTGAAATCGCCAAGAAATATGGACACGAATACTCCGCTCTCGGCGGCCATCGTGACAACTTCCCGCAGGAGATTACTTCCAAGTATCCGATTACCACTCTTTTGAAGATTACAGATACTGACCAGGCAGGCAAACCTGTATCTCACGGAGCAGCCATTCAGCAGCTGGACGTGAAGGGCAGGAAGATAAATATCGTGACTCTGCATATGTGGCCTCAGGCATATGCCTTTGGCGTTCCAAAGGCCGGGCAGGATGCCAGCAAAGCCAATAATGAAGGAGACAAGTATCGCGAATTCGAGATGAAATATATCGTTGACCATACTGTAAATGCTCCTGAATATGCTTCTCACACAGATTGGCTGATGATGGGCGACTTCAACTCCAGGTCAATGGTGGACGAGTGGTATTACAAGTATGCCGACACCAAACCTACCTATTATCTTTGCCAGAATGTGATCAAGGACAATACCTCACTTGTGGATATTATAGGAAACTTCTATCCAGGATGTTTCGTATCGACTACCGGTGGAAAAGCACGTATCGATTATATGTATGCTTCCGCTTCCATGTATTCGAAGGTTAAGAATGCCATTACGATAATCGACACCTACACAGTGCCGGTGAAAGACGCCAAGTACAATTCAGGCTTCTACTTCCCGTCAGACCACCGTCCTATACTTGTTGACTTTGAACTATAACCAATCAATTGAATTATGTTGAACAGAAACTTAATGCGGCTGTCCGTCCTCCTTTCTGTCGTGACCATGTCCGCATGGTCATGTGAGAAGTCGGACTCCAACGGGCCGAGAAAAGAGTACATCGAGGTGTACTTGTCCAAAGATGCCGAAGAACCGGTTACGTCTCTATCTGTGCCTTGTGCTGGAGGCGAATTCAAACTGTATGTGAAAACAGACGTTGACTTCAAACCGGATTGGCAGGATGAGATAGCCTCTCCATGGGTAAAAGTGGCCAATGTTGAGAAAGATGGCGATTGGAGCGTAATCAATCTCAATATTCAGCCGATTTCTGAAAAATGTTATTACACAAGACGTACCGGCACGCTTATGCTAAAGGTTCCGGAAATGGACTTCGGCAGCTTTATCACTGTAAACCAGGGGCTGATCGCAAGATTGTCCGCGAACTTCAGCTGGATGAAATATGGCTCTGCCAATCCTCTTTCCCAGGTAGGAGAAGTGCATATCAGCAAATGGACAGGAACATCTCAGAAATGGGAGTCCACAGTTTATGAAGAAGGCGTTCAGCCTGCCTGCTTCGGAAAGTATGGCTGGTTCTATATTGGCGACGAGAGTGGCCACAAGGCAGATATCATGACTCCTTTCATGAACGGTATCCAGGCTGACTCGTTGCTCATGGTCTCTTTCAAGGCTGTTGCCTATACATCTGAGGCAGGAGTCAAGGATGCGGCAAAACTCAGATTCGAAGTGCTTGGCGGAGGCGTGATCCAGGACTTTGTAGAAGAAGGCAGGACCAGTATGGACATTGACTTGCAGAATTTCAGCGTTGAGGATCCTACGACCATTTCCACTACTATGTGGGACAATGAAGTCTGCGCCTACAATATTTTCCTGATTGCGACCGAAAAGAGTCCGTTTACCGGAAACACAAGGCTGCGTTTCACTACTCTTGATGGAGAAGGGAAACCGAACAGGGTTGCCATGGACAACATATATGTCCGCAAATATGTTATAAACAAAAATGTCCAGGACGAAGACGTGTTTGCTGCGAACGGCGGCAGCGGAAAGGATAGGATAACAGTGAAATAATAGACGGCTATGCGAAAATTCAGATTTATGACAGTGGTCATTACGATGCTGACAGCGCTGATGTGTCTGTTCTCGCAGGAAACGACCGCTCAAAATACAAATAAGATAAAGGTGTCGGGAGTTGTTATGGATTCTTCCGGCGAACCATTGCCCGGCGTAGGCGTCCTGATAAAAGGGACCAAGACCGGCTCGTTTACTGATGTTGACGGTAAATTCACCATTTTGGTAAGTCCGGACGCTGTTCTGGAAGTATCATCGATGGGCTATGTCACCGAAACTGTGAAAGTGAACGGCAAGACAAAACTCTCGATATGGCTCAACTCCGATTCGACCGTGCTTGATGACGTAGTCGTGATCGGTTACGGCTCCGTAAAGAAACAGGATCTGACCGGTTCGGTTACAAACGTGCAGATGAATGACTTGAAGGCCGCTCCTGCACGGTCAGTGGACAACGCGCTTCAGGGAAGAATCGCAGGTGCCGACATCATGTCCACCTCATGAGAACCTGGTGCCACGACCACAATCCGAATCAGAGGCTCCCGTTCCATTACAGCATCCAACGAGCCGCTTATCGTAGTTGACGGCATCATTGATGCAATCCATGACCTCAATGATATCAATGCTGAGGATATTGCGTCGCTTTCCGTGTTGAAAGACGCTTCATCTACAGCCATTTACGGATCTCGAGGCTCCAATGGTGTCATCATCATCACCACCAAGACAGGAAGCGGTTCGAAAGGAAAACCGAACATCAGTTTCAAGGCTGACCTCGGATTCTCCAAGCTACCTTCACAGCTGGATATCATGAACGCAAGCGAGTTTGCGATGTACAGAAACGACCTTGCCTCTTTCGGGGCTGACCAGTATCATCCTGGCATCAACATCAATACTCCATTGAAGGACAATGTCTATCCGGATCCGCTGTCAATGACAGGAACAAACTGGATCGACCAGATCACAAGAACAGCCCTGTACCAGAACTATTCACTTTCCCTTACAGGAAAAACTGATGCAGGAAGCTACTACTCCTCATTCTCTTACAATGATTCTCAGGGTATCATTGACGAGAGCGGCCAGAAGCGTTTCACAGGCCGAATCAAACTCGACAGACAGCTGTTCAAATGGTTGAAAATCGGATATAACGGCTCATACACCTGGAGACACAATGACGAGACCAAGACCTCTATCGGAGGAAGCTCCTGGTGGGGTGCTGCCCAGTACTTGAGCCCAATGCTCAAACATCAGGATGTGGAGAACAACCTCTACTATGGCGGACAGAAGTACAACAGCCCTCTGGCAGTCCTCAAGCTGAACACCCATTATCTTGAGCGTCATTCCATGAACCATGCGTTCTCAGCAGATGTTACTCCTGTGAAGAACCTTACATTGAGAAGCATCCTTTCATACTACCTGTATCAGAGACATACCTATAGATATTATAGCGGAAGGCTCCCGGCAAAGGCTGAAGAGCAGGGAGGAGATGCTTACAGGGCAGAATGGGACGAGAACTCAATCTCCAATGAGACGACATTGAACTATGTCCTCAAGACCAAGAGCGGACATACGCTTACTCCGATGCTCGGTTTCTCCGCATACCGCTACGCTTCGCACGACTTCACCCTCTCCGGTTCAGGATACATGGATGATGCGGTGCTCTGGAACAACATGAACGCAGTGCAGGACAAGCAGACTTACAACGCGGGTACAAGCTACTCCAAGAAGACCAAGATGTCCACATTCGCCAGAATTGACTACAACTACAAATCACGTTACTATATCACGGCGACCGGCCGATATGACGGCGCGTCAAACTTTGCCGCCAACAACAAATGGGCATTCTTCCCGTCTGCCGCATTGCGTTGGAACATCGCCAACGAGCCGTTCATGAAAAGCGTGACTTGGATTGACGACCTCGCATTGAGAACCAGTTACGGTGTTACCGGTAACGATGCCATCTCAGCATACCGTTCTCTTGCAGCCCTCTCCACCACGACCGGCGGATATATCTTCGACGGTTCGCAGCCGGTTGCAGCATACAGGAGCCGTCTTGCTTCTCCTGACCTTACTTGGGAAAAGACGGCATTGGCCAACCTTGCGCTCGACGTGTCAATGTTCAAGGGCCGTCTGAATTTGACTGCCGAAATCTACTCGTCCAAGACTTCGGACCTGCTCCTGTATGTTCAGGAACCGACCCAGACCGGTTACTCATCCCGTCTTACCAATATCGGACGCACATCCAATAAGGGTATCGAGTTGTCTATCGAGTCAATGAACATCGCAAAGAAGAATTTCCAGTGGTCCACAAACTTCACCATCTCGCACAATGCCCAGAAGGTCGAAGATATCGGTTCTGAGGATTTCGTGACAGCGTATTCTTCACCTGGCAACAACCCTTACATGATGTACGGTTACGTGAAAGGCTATCCGCTCAACTCTCTTTGGGGATTCAAATATGGCGGAACCTGGAAGAATGCTGAAGAGATCGAAAGAAACAAGCTCACCAAGACTTACGTGAACTCCGGATATGTAGTCGGCGGTGCAAGATACTACGATATCGACCACAATGGAGTCCTCGACCAGCAGGACCTTGTTTATCAGGGCAATGCGGACCCATATATCTATGGAGGTCTCCAGAACAACTTCTACTGGAAAGGCTTGAAACTCGGTGTTTACTTCACATATTCACTCGGCGGAAAGATCTACAACTACAGTGAGTTCTTCATGGCCGGTTCCACATTCTCAAACCAGTACCGCTATATGTCCAACGCTTGGCATCCGATAAGAAATCCGAATTCAGAGATTCCGAGAGCCGGTTCCAAGGTTGATGCTGCATTGGCAAGTGACTTCATGATCCATGACGCTTCTTACCTCCGACTGCAGAACGTGAGCCTGAGTTACACCTTGGATCTCCACAAGACCAGAATGCCGGTGAGGGACGTCACATTCACAGTGAGCGGTGACAACCTGTATCTTTGGAAGAAGTACAACGGATTCGACCCTGACGTATCTACATCAGGTACATCATCTACTCTAAGGCGACTGGATATCGGTGCATATCCTAAGGCCCGCACAGTCATTTTCAGTATTCAAGTAAGATATTAAGGAGATATTATGAAAAACAGAATCAAACAAATTCTATTTGTCGCAGTTTCCGCAGTGATGACAATGTCCTGCTCCCTGAAGGAGGATACGTCTTCACTCTACACGCCGGAAAACTATTTTGCGAGCAAGGCGGAATGTCAGTCTGCTGTAAACTCCTGCTATATTCCGTTGAAAACCATATACAACTATACATATTTTCTGGCAACCGAGTGTTGCTCTGACTTAATGTATTGTCCATCAGGAACATTGGATGCTTCAGCCCAGATTTCTCCGGCCATCCCGCGTCACGGGCAGACCGTATGGACACAGGGTTATCTCGGTGTGCAGAGATGTAATTTCGCCATTGCGGGAATCCAGTCGAGCAAGTACTTGGCAGATGAGGAGAAAGTCGATATGCTTTGTGAGGCAAAGACCCTCAGGGGCTTCTTCTACCTTACATTGACAAACTTCTTCGGAGATTGCCCGTTCTATTTCGACGATGTTACTGACAATGCTGTCCTCAAGCGCATTGCAAGACTTCCTAGAATGGATGCCAGCGCTACCCGCGATTCAGTCATCAATGACCTGAAGAAAATCGCTCCGCTTGCCGCCCAGACCAGGACAAGCGACAACAAAGGTGCCCGTCTCGGTGCTGCCTGCGCATATATGGTTATCGCAAAATGCGCAATGTGGAACAAGGAGTGGACAGTGGCGCTCGACGCATTGAAGGAACTCGAGAACATCTATGGCGATTTTTCTCAGTATGACCTTGAGGAGAATGTGATGTTCCGCAACAAGAATACGCCGGAATCCATCATGGAGCTCCAGCACATCTATGTCCAGGGTGGACTTACCTATACATCCAACCTGGCATGTATCTGCACTCCAAGCCGCAAGAAAGTAGGCGGCGTGGTATTGTTCGACGGTGTTGAAATTCCGGAACTCGGTGACCAGGGAACAATCTGGTCATCAGCAAGACCTAACGTGTTCTTCTGCCAGGGTCTTCAGACGAAGCTCGGCAAGGACAAGAGAAAATCTCTGAACATGGCTTGGGAATATGACGGAAAAGAGTTCAACAGCGTGAACACACGTCCATGGATGGGCCCTAAATTCTGGTGTCCTTACATGCAGAGCAGCCATGACGGAAACAACTACAAGATCTTCAGATATGCTGACGCCCTCCTTATGATGGCCGAATGCTACAATGAGCTTGGTGAAGACGCCAAATCGGTGGAGTATCTGAACAAGACACGTAACCGTGCAGGTCTTCCTGACTACACTTACAGGACCAGCGCCCGTCTCCAGGACGAAATCAGAAACGAGAGGGGAAGGGAACTCTTCGGAGAATTCCAGCGCAAGTTCGATCTGGTGCGTTGGGGCATCTGGTATCAGTCTATCCAGGACTACAGCGATTACCAGGCATTGAAGGACAATGCGGTTGCCTGCCGTGAATACTATCCTATTCCGGACAAGGAAGTCGTATATTCAGGCTATGCTCTGGACAACGAAGAATATAAGAGGTATGGACTCTAAAATATCTGACCGATTATGAGAAAAATATCTATATTGACAATGATTCTGACTGCGGTGCTCACCGTTGTCGGATGCAACAAGACCTTCGAGATGGATCTGCCTCTCGCTGTGAGCAGCAGGGTCATCGATCTCACCAAGGATGCCGGTACCACACACATCATGATATTTGCGGATGGTGACTGGACTGCAAAATTCACGGAAACTACAGAGTGGGCATCCCTTGACCGTCTTAACGGAAACGGAAACTCGGAAGTTGTCCTGTCATTTTCTGCAAACTACGGCTTGTCCAGAAGACTTGCCATCGCTCTGGCCAAGAGTGAACTTAGAGATACTATCTTCGTAAACCAGGCGGGAATGCTTTCCGAGCCGTCATTGGTCTGGCCGTGCGACAGTGTAGGACTCTGCAAGAATGCCGGAAAAGCCACATTGAAAATGAAAACCAACCTCTACTACTCGCTCCAGAATATCGAAACTGCTGTCGAGTATAAAGGTGAAGCGAAAGACTGGCTTTCAGATGTGACTTTTGACGGAAGACTGATGAAGTTCGCTTTCACTGAGAATTCTTCTGCGGAGCGCCGTAGAGCGAACATCAGTGTGAAGGTGGCTGTCCCGGGCAACAGCTCTACTGAGGACAAGACCGAGACTTTCAATGTGACAGTCTCACAGAGCTCAGATGAGCCTGAACTTGAAATCGCTGAAGTCGAGACACTTGCAGGAATGAAAGCCCAGGCTGCTGTCGAAACTCCAGTGAACTCCGTTTGGGCTTATGCCGACAATCTCAAGTTCACCGTGGATTATACACCTGAAGTGGCTCCGGAAGAAGGCTGGATCACCAATCTGGCATTGACCCCGACTGCATTGACATTCGACATTGACGACAATATGTCGGGCGATGACCGCAGCGCGGTGGTAAAGGTGTTCTTCAATGATGAACTTATTGCTGAAAAGACCTTCAATCAGGATGTGTATCCGGTGATTGTGGATTTCGCGAAACTCAGGACTTATCCGTTGGATGAAGAACTTACCGCGCGCGAATTCATTGACGGCTATGTCGTAAGCGATAATACCAGTGCCAATGTCTGCCTGAACCCTCAGACGAAGCAGTTCAAGTTTGACCTGAACGAAAGCAAGCGTACGATGATGTTCGAGTCCCTCGATGGAAAATACGGATTTGCCATCAAGTACAAGAAACTCGCCCAGAACACATTGCCTCGTTACTCGAAGGTCCGCATCTCATTGAAAGGCCTGAAATTGAGCAAGAACAATGATCCTGAGTTCTATACCATTACCGGTATGACCGAAGACCATGTCGCTTCTGTAGAGGAGCCTAATCCTGATGCAGTTCCTATGAAGAGGAAGAGTGTCTCAGAACTTACAGATGCTGACATTTATACACTCGTATCACTCAAGGATATGGAAGTCGTGTTCAAGGACGGAAGTTATACGAACTGCACAGATGGCTATTCTATAATTTCAGACTTCAATACGGCAGGAGGCAAATCTCCGAGATGGGATGTTTCTCCGTTGCTTTTGACAGACAAATATGGTCAGACGATATCAATGCTCACGAATTCAATGGTTCCATGGAGAAGAGATGGCGAAGGTGTGGCCCAAGGTTCAGGTGATTTCAAGGGAATCATCGTTGCTGAGACATTGATCCGCTATGGCGACCGTGGAAGATATCAGATCAGACCTATGGTCAAGAACGATATTGCATTGACCGAAGCGCCGTTCTCCAAGACAATTGTGGAATGGAACTGGAATGATGCGAAGCAAGACTTGATTCCTGAAATCGGTGAGGGTAACATTTCTGGAGTAAGCGTCAAACTCGGTCAGGACTACAATGCTCTGATTTATGCAAATGATCCTGCAAGTCAAACCAAACCGGCTGCAAATAACATTGGCGGAAAGGGTGTTGTCAATAACCAGTGCGGTGATCTCTATAGCCTGACTGAATGGAAGGTCGGTGCTTCATTCGATGTTGATTTCTCGACCAAGGGAATTTCCGGGACAAATCTCCAGATCGGTTTTGTATGGGGAAAAGGAAAGGGCGCAAATACTAACATTGAAGTCCCTTCACATTGGAAACTGCTTTATTCTGTAGATGACGGTGACACCTTCACGGAGTTCGTGCCGATGGTGAAGAATCGTCCTATAGTATGGTGGACCAACACTCCGGTCGATGTGACTCCTGGTTATACGGATCACATGTTCCAGCTTCCTCAGGAATGCTTCGGAAAAGAGAAGGTGATTGTAAGATTCCAAGTTGCAGATAATGTATGCGATATCGATCCTAAGTCCAACTCCACTAACTGGGCAACAGCATTATCTGCTGAACAAGGTACGTTTACAACTTCCAAGAACCCTATCCGTTTTGGTTCATTGACAGTCAGATACAACTAAACACAGAGAGGGGAACGGCAGCCGGTGCTGCCGGACCCTCCCCAAATAAATTGAAAGTATGAATAAGAATATCAAATATTCAAGCTTGATATTGGCTCTTTCCTCTTTTGCTTTCGTGCAGTCCTGCGACTACGATGATGCTGCGGACATCGCTAAGGTGGAACTTGGCGCTCCGGGGAAAGAGATCGTCGTCAATGCTTCAGATACCACATTCAATGTCCCGATTCTTTCCAATGCCAAGTATCACTATGAGCTGATGGAAGGAGCGGAGTCCTGGCTGCACATTACCGGTGAGCCGACAGAGACTGACTCCAACTTGACATTGTATTGCGAACCGAATAATGAGTTCAAGAGAAAAGGCATCATCTACCTTATAAGTGATGTGGATTCCCGCAAGGATTCCGTCGTGGTCAAGCAGCGCGGCTGGAAGGTTGCGAAACTCACTATGGAGAACACCTCCATTGTGGCGGATGGCGGATCTGGAACCGTAAAAGTTCCGGTACGTACCAATATCCCGTTCAGTTACATGACCGTGAATACGGAATATGCGGCAGAGGGAGCCACCTGGATTGACAAGATCAATATTACCGATGCCGAGGATGAGAGTGCCGAGATGGAAATCAGCATGGGCGCGAATCCAGATGCGGAGGCACCTCGTGCAGCCAGCGTGAACTTCTCATTTGTCGATGGATGGGGTGACAAGGTTTCCCTTCTTGTAAACGTTCTTCAGAAGAGTGCCAACAACACCCTCGGAAAGGTCCTTTCATTCGACGAGTTCATTGACAAATATGCTACCGGCAAGCCTGTCAATGATTATGTAATCCTCGAAGGTATCGTGGTCAGCAACAAGGTCGGAAGAAATGCCGGTGCAGATGAGCAGAAGACCACTTCATCAGTGGATTACTCCATTTCCGAGAGAACAGTGTATCTCGAAGCTGAAGACGGACACAGGGGAGTATCCATATTGACGGCAACAGCGGACGACAACGTTTTCGACCAGTATGACAAGATACAGATTCTCATGCATGGTACTGTGGCCAATCTCAAGGAAGAGCCTCTGCGTTGCGACATTACCGGCGTTACCAAGACCATGGTGACCTCAAGACTGCCCGGCAACAAGTCTTCAGTTCCTGAAAAGGCGATGTATATCAGAGACTTGACCGACAATGACGTATATACATACGTGACACTTAAGGATGTGGAGTTCCCTGTAAGAAAAGGCTCGCTTGTTCCTGTCAATGACGGTTACACCGTGGCTACCAATGCGAACCGCTTCACCCAGTATCCGCGTCTTCTCCGTGACATCAACGGCAATGACATCTATCTCACTACCAATGCCATCTGCCGCTACAGAAGTGACGGAACCCGTCTGCCTTACGGCTCCGGCAATATCTCGGGCGTTGTAGTCCATGACGCTTTCCCGAGAATGGATTGGCGTGACGGTACTGATATAATAGAGGTAAACGATGATCCTACGCTCGGCAATATCGGACGCTATCAGCTGCGTCATCAGACCAAGGATGACGTGTGGGGACAGATGAAGGACAATTTCGAGGACGGTTTCTCCAAACTCCTTACCGAATACCGTTATTGGGTTCCTAATGAGGCGGATTCCACGATGCGTCCTTCTTACGGAAAGAACGGCTGGATGAACCATACCTATTGCAAGCGTTACACCCATACGGAAGCCAAGGATATGGTCAAAGCCTATTCTCAGCACATGGACGGCCGTCAGACATTCTGCTACCTCGGCCCTGTCGGAAACGGCTCGCACAAATTCTTCCCGGCAATTGACAAGAAGAAGACCAACAAGAACGGTTGCGGCATCATGATGGATATCGCAGAGGACCGCGACCAGGTTCCGACCCAGCAGTCCCTCAAGGACCTCATTTCCTACAATCCTGACGGTTCCGTAGAGTGGGTCGGCCCTAATTCCAAGGCTACGGCAGCCGTCAATGTCAATGGTACAGGCAACAACTCCGGAAAATCCTGGGTTCAGGGCGATGCGTTTACCGCATACGGCAATATCAACTGGTGGGATTATGAACTTGACCGCCCTTATGCATGGCTGTTCAATTTCTCTACTGCCGGCATCTCCACAGGAGTTCTGTCAATGCAGGTGTCAATGATGAACCAGGACCAGAGCTACTACGCGCCTCGTTACTGGAAAGCCGAGTGGTCTTATGTAGATGACATGTCAGCTGAAGCAGACAGCAAATGGCACCTCATCGGAGAGTTCACTGTTCCTGACGTATCTACATGGTCAAATACATTGATTTCCTCTTCAGTCGGCTTCAAGCAGATGAACTTTGCTCTTCCTCTTGAAATTCTCGGGAAGGACAATGTTTATATCAGGATCTGTCCGGCAAATGATATCTGTAGCGACGGTGCAGATTATGCCAATGCCCGCCTTATAGATAAAGAGACAGATTCGCACGTAAGTGTGCTTGAATACTTCGCCATCAGATATAATAAATAATGGTTGGATATAATCTTTGGCTGTAAGTCATTGATAGTCAAAGCTACTTGATGTCGTTCCTCCGCAACCTGCCGCTTTCGGGCGTCGGTTGTGGAGGAATTTTTTATATTGTTGAAGCCTGACAATCAATGATATGAAACGTCTTATCCCTGTTTCGGGCGCGTCCTGAGAGGATTCTGTCGTGTTGCGTAAAAAATATTTTCCGTGGTGGAACGTGAGGGGATTCAGGGACTTAAAATGATGCAATAGGGTAGTGTTATGAAAAAAAAGTGAAAAAAAGTGCGTGAAAAGTTTGCAGGTTCAGAAAAAGTGCCTACCTTTGCAATCCCGTTACGAAACAAGGGCACCTCACTGAGGACCTGAGATGAGTTCGGGAGTCAGAAATAAAGCGCCGGAAGGCACTGAGTATGACGGAGTTGATTGAAAAGACTGGAACGAAAGTACAAGGAAGCAAGTACCAACAACACAAAAATCGAGAGCGTTGATTTCTTTAAAAGGAATTGAGAGTGCCGGAGTCGAACTTGAAGAATAAGAAATATACAAAGAAGAGTTTGATCCTGGCTCAGGATGAACGCTAGCGGCAGGCTTAACACATGCAAGTCGAGGGGCAGCGCGGGGTAGCAATACCCTGGCGGCGACCGGCGGAAGGGTGCGTAACACGTGAGCGACTTGCCCGTCACAGGGAGATAACCGGCGGAAACGGCGACTAATATCCCATATGATCCGAAGCTACATGGCGTCGGGTTGAAAGATTCATCGGTGACGGATAGGCTCGCGGGACATTAGCTGGACGGCGGGGCAACGGCCCACCGTGGCGACGATGTCTAGGGGTTCTGAGAGGAAGATCCCCCACACTGGAACTGAGACACGGTCCAGACTCCTACGGGAGGCAGCAGTGAGGAATATTGGTCAATGGGCGGAAGCCTGAACCAGCCATGCCGCGTGAAGGAATAAGGCCCTATGGGTCGTAAACTTCTTTAGACGCAGAGCAATAAGGTCCACGAGTGGATCGATGAGAGTATGCGTAGAATAAGCATCGGCTAACTCCGTGCCAGCAGCCGCGGTAATACGGGGGATGCGAGCGTTATCCGGATTTATTGGGTTTAAAGGGTGCGTAGGCGGCAAGGTAAGTCAGCGGTGAAAGACCAGGGCTCAACTCTGGAAGTGCCGTTGATACTGTCTGGCTAGAATGATTCCGCCGTGGGAGGAATGAGTAGTGTAGCGGTGAAATGCATAGATATTACTCAGAACACCGATTGCGAAGGCATCTCACGAGGGGTTCATTGACGCTGAGGCACGAAAGCGTGGGGATCGAACAGGATTAGATACCCTGGTAGTCCACGCAGTAAACGATGAATGCTGGTTGTTCGGGCCGACTGAGGCCTGAGTGACGTAGTGAAAACGTTAAGCATTCCACCTGGGGAGTACGCCGGCAACGGTGAAACTCAAAGGAATTGACGGGGGCCCGCACAAGCGGAGGAACATGTGGTTTAA